>ERZ779889.348-NODE-348-length-60337-cov-8.634733_pt1 | contig 60337 bp, 47 predicted proteins | sample MGYA00511030_ERZ779889 | MGnify/ENA primary metagenome ERZ779889 (study PRJEB29588, sample SAMEA2160616) | human gut metagenome | biome: human gut; feature: human-associated habitat; material: faeces | place: Denmark | collected 2008/2010 ... | reverse complement strand
GCCTCAAAAACTCATCCCAAATCATCGCACGATAAATTCAAAACAGCTTCTTAATTCTATCTCAATAAATGTAAGGAAGATAAGTGCCAATGGAAAAAGGTGGACTTTTACCGGTTTCACGAAATAATGGAAAAGCAGAGGAAAGCAATCAGTTTATTTCCGGCGGAAAAATTACAAGTTTTCTTCCATATCTCCGAAAAAATGTGCGACTAAATTGCTGAACGGATTAAATTCTTATCTTACCAAATCGGTGAAACAATGCTGTCTTCCCGATGGATGGTGACGGTACGTTGTTGGGTTGAATCCCCGTGGATGCTGGTTGCATCTCCACGTGTCGTGAAATACACATAGTTTCCCATATCATAGAAACGGTATACTTTCACTCCGTCGTGCTGGAATAGGTAATCTATCGTATAGGTATCGTTGTTGCTTGGCTTTTCGTATCGCAGAGGGACATTCAGGTTGCAAGCAGAGATAATTAAGGTACTGCATACGAGCAGGCAGAATCGGAAGCGTTTTTTCATATCGGTAAGGTTGAAGAGTTAAGAATGAAGAAGAGAAACTTATCAGTTAAACTTATTCTCATTCTTAACTCTTCATTCTAAAAAAGTTATTTCTTCAGTGCGGCGATACTTTCTTTCAGTGCGGCAATCTTAGTTTCAGCATCTGCCTGCTTCTTGCGCTCCATTTCAATCACATTGGCAGGCGCTTTGCTTACGAATTTCTCGTTGCCTAACTTTTTCAGCACGCTCTGCAGGAATCCTTCCTGGTATTTCAGGTCGGCTTCCAGCTTTTTCAATTCTTCTTCTACATTGATGAGGTTGCCTAATGGCACGGCATATTCGGTAGTACCTACCATGAAAGCCGCTGCGCCTTCTGCTTTTGCTTCTACCGTATGGATATCGGACAGGTTTCCCATCTTTGCCAGGATAGAATTGAATGCGGATACCGGATTTGCTCCAACTACTTCCAAAGCCAGGGTTTCTTTCTGTGCAATGTTCTTTTGCAAGCGGATGGTGCGGATGCCTCCGATAACTTCTTTTACCTTTTCGAAATCGTTTACCAAAGCCTCGTTGAATCCTTCCGCTTTGTCCAGCTGTTGCGTCATGATGCTTTCGCCCGGTTGGCGGTCGTAGATGTGTTGCCACAATTCTTCGGTGATGAACGGCATGAACGGATGCAACTGCATGAGCAGGGCTTCGAAGAACTTCAAGGTCTGTTCATAGGTGGTACGGTCAATGGGCTGTCCGTAGGCGGGCTTCACCATTTCGAGGTACCAGCTTGAGAATTCGTCCCAGAAGAGTTTGTAAACTGCCATCAGCGCTTCGCTCAGGCGGTATTTGCCGAATAAGTCTGTCACTTCAAGGGTGGTTTTTGCCAGCATTGCCTTGAACCATTCCGTGGCGATGCGGGCATATTCGGGCTGTTCGATGTCGGCTACGTTCCATCCTTTCACCAGACGGAAGGCGTTCCATATCTTGTTGTTGAAATTACGTCCTTGTTCGCAAAGCGCATCGTCGAACAGGATATCGTTTCCGGCGGGAGCCGAAAGCATCATGCCCATGCGCACGCCATCGGCACCGTATTTCTCTATCAGTTCCAGCGGGTCGGGCGAGTTGCCCAGTGACTTCGACATCTTGCGTCCGATTTTGTCGCGCACGATACCGGTGAAGTACACGTTGCGGAACGGCATATCGTGTTTGTATTCATAACCTGCCATAATCATGCGTGCCACCCAGAAGAAGATGATGTCCGGTCCGGTCACCAAGTCGCTCGTCGGGTAGTAGTAGTTGATTTCCTCATTGTCCGGGTCGAGGATGCCATTGAAGAGCGAGATAGGCCAGAGCCATGATGAGAACCACGTATCGAGGCAGTCTTCGTCCTGACGGAGGTCGGAGATGGTTAAAGCGGCGTTTCCAGTTTTCTCTTGTGCCAATTTCAATGCCTCTTCCGGCGTTTCAGCTACTACGTATCCGCCTTGGGGAAGGTAATAAGCCGGGATGCGGTGTCCCCACCAAAGCTGGCGGCTGATGCACCAGTCCTTGATGTTCTCCAGCCAGTTGCGGTACGTATTCTTGTACTTGGCAGGATAGAATTTCAGTTCATCGTTCATTACCGGAGGCAATGCCATATCGGCAAAGTGCTGCATCTTGAGGAACCATTGCATCGAGAGCTTCGGCTCGATAGGCACGTTGGTGCGTTCCGAAAAGCCTACCTTGTTGGTGTAGGCTTCCACTTTCTCCATCAGTCCGGCTTCTTCCAGGTCCTTTTCAATTTGCTTGCGTACCTCGAAGCGGTCCATGCCTACATAAAGTCCGGCGGCTTCGCTGATGGTTCCGTTGTCGTTGAAGATATCGATGCTTTGCAAGTTGTGCTTTTCGCCCAGCATGTAGTCGTTCACGTCGTGTGCCGGCGTAACCTTCAAGCAGCCTGTACCGAATTCGATATCCACATAATCATCTTCGATAACCGGAATCACACGGTTCACCAGCGGAACAATCACTTTCTTGCCTTTCAGCCATTGGTTTTTCGGGTCGTTGGGGTTGATACACATCGCCGTATCACCCATGATGGTTTCGGGACGGGTGGTGGCTACTACGGCATAGCGTCCTTCGGAATCTCCTTCTACCTTATAGCGGAGATAATAGAGCTTGCTATGTTCTTCCTTATAGATAACTTCTTCGTCAGAAAGTGCGGTCAGGGCTTTCGGGTCCCAGTTCACCATTCGCACACCGCGATAGATAAGTCCTTTATTGTATAAGTCTACAAAGACACGGATGACGCTCTTGCTGCGCGTTTCGTCCATGGTGAATGCCGTGCGGTCCCAGTCGCACGATGCGCCCAACTTGCGTAATTGCTTCAGGATGATGCCTCCGTGTTCGTCTGTCCACGCCCATGCGTGTTTCAGGAATTCATCGCGTGTCAGGTCGGTTTTCTTAATGCCTTCTTGTGCCAGTTTGTTTACTACTTTAGCTTCGGTAGCGATAGAGGCATGGTCGGTTCCCGGCACCCAGCAGGCATTCTTGCCGGTCATGCGTGCGCGGCGCACCAGGATGTCCTGAATGGTATTGTTAAGCATGTGTCCCATGTGGAGCACGCCGGTCACGTTGGGCGGCGGGATGACGATGGTGTACGGCTCACGTCCGTCGGGTTTCGAACTGAATAGTTTGTTGTCCAGCCAATACTGGTACCATTTCCCCTCCACATCAGCGGGATTGTACTTACTTGCTAATTCCATTTTATTTTATTCGTTTTTTAATGTTTACCTTATTCTGCTTCAGCGTGCAAAGGTAATAAATTCTTTGGAATATGCATATAAAATCAGCAGAATCAAATGGCGTGACATGATGTGCCGGGGCAAGCGGATGAAGCTATGGGGCTGTACGGGAAGGAATGCCGGTTTGTTTTAGGAGTTTTACCGGGATGAACTTATAGTTTCAGCGGGTGAAAACTATAGTTTCAGCCTGTTGAAACCGGTCTGAAACTAAGCCGCTCCGCCAGATGCGTGCAGATGCATCTGGCGGAGCGGCTTAGTATTTGTTTGCAGGAGTAAAGAACCGGGAATGTGTTATCTCAGTTCGTCCGAAGTGTAGCCTTTCGGGAGCGGTCGGCAATTGTACCCGGATGCCATGATTTCTCCGTATGCGCCTGCAGAGCGGAGGGCAAGAAAATCGCCACGATGTGTGCGGTTCAGGTCGATGGCTTTGCCAAAGACATCGGACGATTCGCAAATAGGTCCTACTACATCGTAGGTTTCCACCGGTTCTTCGGAGGAAATGTTTTCTATCTTGTGGTATGCCTGGTAAAGGGCAGGGCGGATGAGGTCGGTCATGCCTGCATCGACAATGGCGAATTGCTTGTTGGTGCCTTGTTTTACGTATATGACGCGTGTGATGAGGCTTCCGCATTGTCCTACTACAGAACGGCCCAGCTCGAAGTGTAAAGTCTGTTGCGGGCGAAGCTTCAGGTGCTTGTGGTAGGTAGCAAAGTATTCGGCAAAGTCGGGGATGGATTGCCGGTTGGGATGCGCGTAATCGATGCCCAGCCCTCCTCCTACGTTGATATGTTCCACGATGATTTGGCGTGCGTAGAGTTTTTCCTGCAATTCGTTTACACGGTTGCACAGGGCGATGAAGTCTCCCATATCCAGGATTTGCGAACCGATGTGGAAGTGCAGGCCGACGAACTTCACGTGGTTCATTTCGAGTGCCCGGTCGATAACCTTATCCATATCCTGCATGCTGATGCCGAACTTGTTTTCGGCAAGTCCTGTGGTGATATTGGCATGTGTATGTGCTCCTACATCGGGATTGATGCGGAAAGCTACGCGTGCTATCTTATTCTTGCCGGCAGCCAGCTGGTTGATGACTTCCAGTTCGGGAACAGACTCTACGTTGAAGCAAAAGATGTCGTGGTCGAGTGCAAGGTTGATTTCCTTGTCGGTCTTGCCCACTCCGGCAAATACGATCTTGCTTGCGGGAAACCCTGCTTGGATAGCCGCTTCTATCTCCCAGCCGCTTACGCAATCCACTCCCAGTCCGCTCTCGCGGATGATGCCTAAGATTTTAGGATTGGCGTTTGCCTTGATGGCATAGTGCACACAGAATTTGTTGTACTTTCCGGCTTCGGTGCGGATAACGTTCAATGTCTCGCGCAACAGGTCGGCGTTGTAATAATAAAAAGGAGTTTCTACGTTTTGGAATCTCTCTACAGGAAAAATACCTTTCATAATCGATTTGTATTAAGTATTATAAAAAAAGCGGACGATGCGGTTTGTGTTACAACCGTACCATCCGCTTTCCGTGTTATATAAAAGTTATGAAGAAGATTTCGTTATTTGCCGGTATTGAACAGCACGTCGCTCAAGGATTGCAAGGCTTTCTTCTTGTCGCATTCCCGAATCAGGAACGAGATATTGTAGTTGCTGCCTCCGAATGAAATCATACGTACCGGAATGTCACGCATCGCATCGAGTGCTTTGGCTTCAAAGCCCACGTTTTCCCATTCCAGGTCACCCACAACGCATACGATGCACATGTCGTGGTCAACGGTAACGGTGCCGTATTTCTTCAAGTCATTGACAATTTCATTTAAATGTTTGGTATTGTCTATCGACATCGATACGCCTACTTCCGAGGTGCAGACCATATCAATAGCGGTCTGGTAGCTTTCGAATATTTCGAATACTTTCCGTAAGAACCCGTAAGCCAGCAGCATACGGCTCGACTTGATTTTAATGGCTGTTATGTTGTCTTTGGCAGCTACGGCTTTGATTTTCCCCTTTTCGGTATCATTTGAAATCAAGGTACCGGGGGCGCTTGGTTCCATCGTATTCAGCAGGCGCACCGGAATATTGGCATATTTGGCAGGCTGGATGCAGGTGGGGTGCAGGATTTTAGCACCGAAGTATGCCAGTTCTGCGGCTTCTTCGAAATGCAGCTGGCGTACGGGCGATGTTTTGTCAACCACACGCGGGTCATTGTCGTGCATGCCGTCGATGTCGGTCCATATCTGGATTTCAGAAGCGTTGATAGCGGCTCCGATGAGGGATGCGGTATAGTCGCTTCCGCCCCGTTGCAGGTTGTCGATTTCGCCGTATGCGTTGCGGCAGATGAATCCTTGGGTGATGTAGATGTCTTGTCCCGCATGTGCTTCCAGCTGTGCGGCAAGTTTCTCGCGGATATAATTCAAGTCAGGTTCACTGTTTTTGTCCGTGCGCATGAATTCCAGTGCAGGAATCAAATAGGCTTTTACGCCTTGTTCGCACAGGTAGTTGGTAACCATGTTGGTAGAGATGATTTCTCCTTGTGCCAAGATTACCTTTTCTTCGAACAACGTAAAAATATCTTTTGTAAACGACCGGATGTAATCGAATACCGATTTTACAAATTCCAGTGTCTTCTGTTTGTACTCCTCTGTAGAATAAAGTTCATCAATGTGTTGTTTGTATTTGCCTTCCAACCTGTTGATGATTTCATTCGCACCTTCCGGGTTTTTCTTGTACAGATAATCTGAAATTTCGACCAAGGTATTGGTCGTACCCGACATGGCAGACAGGACTACGATTTTCTGTTCGCCATCGGTAATCAATTTGGCAACGTCTTTCATTCTCTGTGCCGAGCCTACTGACGTTCCTCCAAACTTTAAAACTTTCATTTTCAGTTTCGAATTTTTAATTGTTCAGTTTAAATACTATTTCTTTTCTGCGCGCAAAGATACGAATATTTCACGGTCTTTTCATGATTTGCCGCTAAAATCTTGGTCTCTTTGTTTTTTTTAGGATTCGCCTATCCGTTGCAATTGATGCTGTTCGCAGCGGTAAACGATACCGGGGAACTCGGAAAGCAGGTTGAGGTTGTGGGTCGTCATGATGATGGATGACCCTTGTTTGCATATCTCTTTCAACAGTTCCACGATGTTCCGTCCCGTTTCTACATCCAAGTTTCCGGTTGGCTCGTCGGCAAGGATGATGTCGGGCTTGTTCAGTATGGCACGTGCGATGACAATGCGTTGTTGCTCGCCTCCCGAAAGTTCATTCGGCATTTTATAGCCCTTGTTTTCCATGCCTACCAGCTGCAGCACTTCTTCTATCCGACTTTCAATTTCGCTTCTCTGCTTCCAGCCGGTAGCGCGTAATACGAAATCCAAGTTGTCGTGTACGTTCCGGTCAATCAGGAGTTGGAAGTCTTGGAATACGATGCCCAGCTTGCGCCGTAATTCTGAAATTTGCCTTTGCTTCACCTTTTTCAGGTTGTAGCCCAGTACGGTGGCTTCCCCTTCGGCGATGTCTAATTCTCCATAAATGGTTTTCAGGAAAGTCGATTTTCCGCTTCCTACTTTTCCGATGATGTAAATGAATTCGCCTTTATGAAGTTCGAAGTCCACATCATGCAGAACGCAGAGGGCTTGCTGGTTTATTTCTACCCCTTTATAGCGTATAAGCGTTTCTTCGTTCATGATGCGTTAATGTTTTTTCCAGCTTTCGCTATGGCGTTCTTTCAGTTCCCGTGCCAGGTCTTCGATGCGGTATCCTTTGGAAGTGAGCAATACGATGAGGTGGTATAGCAGGTCGGCGCCTTCATAAATGAGGCGTTCGTCTGTACCGTTGCAGGCTTCGATAATGGTTTCAACCGCCTCTTCACCTACTTTTTGTGCCATTTTATTAACGCCAGATTTGAACAGGCTTGTGGTATATGACTTTTCGGGCATTTCTTCGTGGCGCTTGTCGATGAAGTCTTGCAATTCTTTCAAGAACATGATGTCTTGCTCGTTTTTTTCTCCCCAGCAGGTGTCGGTGCCCGTATGGCATACAGGACCGGTCGGGTGTGCCTGAATGAGCAAGGTATCATTGTCGCAATCGCTCTTTATGGAAACTACTTCCAGAAAGTTCCCGCTGGTTTCGCCTTTCGTCCATAAGCGTTGTTTGGTACGGCTATAGAACGTGACTTTGCCTGTTGTCAAGGTCTTTTCGTAGGCTTCTTTGTTCATGAATCCAAGCATAAGCACTTTTTGGGTGTAGCTGTCTTGGATAATGGCAGGGACTAATCCATCCATTTTATCAAAGTCGGGTTGCATAGTTTTTTCATTTTAAGGGTTATGAGATATATAATCAGTTAAATTCTTACGTTAATGCCTTCCGTATGGAGGTATGCTTTTAGTTCGGGTATGGGTATTTCGCCGAAATGGAATACGCTTGCCGCCAGTGCCGCATCGGCTTTCCCTTGCGTGAACGCGTCTTTGAAATGCTGTTTGTTCCCGGCTCCTCCCGAAGCGATGACCGGAATGGTTAATGTGTCGCTCAGTATTGCCAGTGCCTTGTTTGCGTATCCGTTTTTCACTCCGTCGTGGTCCATGCTGGTGAAAAGTATCTCTCCGGCTCCCCGTTCGTTGGCTTCATGCGCCCAATTGAACAAGTCCTTTTCGGTGTCCACCCGTCCTCCGTTCAGATAACATTTCCATCCTTTTTCCGTTTGGCGGGCATCAATGGCAACCACACATACTTGAGAACCGAAATGCTGGGCTATGTCATCAATGAGTTGGGGATTCCGGATAGCGGCAGAATTGACCGATACTTTATCGGCACCGGCATTCAGCAGGCGCTCCACATCGCTTAGCTCGTGAATGCCTCCGCCTACGGTAAACGGGATATTGATGCAGGCAGCTATGCGTTTCACTAAGTCGGTAAACGTTTTCCGTCCTTCGTGGCTGGCTGTAATGTCCAGGTAGACCAGTTCATCGGCTCCTTGCTCGCTGTAGAGTTGTCCCAGTTCCACGGGGTCGCCTGCTTCGCGCAAGTTGATGAAGTTGGTTCCTTTTACGGTTTGTCCGTTCTTTATATCCAGACAGGGTATGATTCGTTTTGCTAACATGCGATCTACTCCTTATTATATTATATAGTGGCTAAGTTCTTTTAGTGAAATCCGTCCTTCGTAAATGGCTTTCCCGAATACAACGGCTGGGATGCCTGCTTCATCCAGTTTCAGGATATCATCCATACAGCTAATGCCTCCGCTGGCTATCAGGTAAAGTCCCGGACAGGCTTTCAGTATGTCTTGATAGAGCGGGAGGGAAGGACCGTCCAGCATTCCGTCATGGCTGATGTCGGTACACAATACTTTGGTGATTCCTTTTTGTGTGTATTGCTCTAAGAAGGGCATCAGTTCCATCGGGCTTTCTTCTTTCCAGCCGTTGATGGCGATTTTGCGGTCTTTCACATCCGCTCCCAGAATGATTTTCTCGTTCCCGTAGGTTTGCAGCCATTCACAGAACCATTCGGGGTGTTTCACGGCTACGCTGCCCAGTGTGACCATTTCGGCACCGCTCTCGAATGCGATTTCGATATCGCCCGATGTCTTGATTCCTCCGCCGAAATCGATGATGAGCGAGGTATGAGTGGCAATCTGTTCCAACGTGCGGTAATTCACGATATGGTGGGATGCGGCTCCGTCTAAGTCGACCACATGTAATCTGCGGATGCCGTATGCTTCGAACTCTTTGGCTACTTCCAGCGGATTCTCGTTGTAGACCTTCTTCGAATTGTAATTGCCTTGCGAGAGACGGACACATTTTCCATCAATGATGTCGATGGCTGGGATTAGTTCTATCATGTCAGTATGCTATGTTTAAAAAGTTCTGTAATATACGTTCTCCGGTTTTCCCGCTCTTTTCGGGATGAAACTGGGTGGCATAGAAGTTGTCTTTGTGCAGGGCGGCACTGAAGGGCAGGATATAGTCTGTCCGGGCTGCCGTAAAATCGTTTAGCGGAACGTAATAGCTATGTACGAAATAGACAAATTCTTCTTGTTCGAAACCGTTGAACAATAGCTTGTCTGTGCATTGGATGGTATTCCAACCCATGTGGGGCACTTTGTCTTCGTGGCGGACAGGCTGGAAACGCTTGACATCTACATCGAAAATGCCCAAGCACGGGACATTACCTTCTTCCGAATGCCGGCACATCAATTGCATGCCCAGGCAAATGCCTAAAACGGGTTGTTTCAGGTCGGTGATCAGCCGGTCCAACTGATGCTCCTGAAGGTATTCCATGGTGTTCTTGGCTTCTCCAACGCCCGGAAAGATGACTTTATCCGCTTTTCGGATAAGTTCCTTGTCGGCGGTAATGACCGGCTCTATCCCTAACCGGCGCAAGGCATAGTCTATCGAGAAGATGTTTCCTGCATTGTATTTGATAATCGCTACATTCATGCTTTTTCTCTTGTTTCTTTTTTGTTTTTGCAAAAATAGCGAATTATTGTTGAATTCCTATTATTTGTAGCAGAAAGATGTAGTTTTGTTTGGAATGTGTTGCATTTAGAATAAAACGATACCGGCTTCGAAAGTCCCTTTATGGTCTAAGGTGTGTTCCTTGCTATACGGGCGTGTCCAGGCATAGCCGCCCGAGGCGAAGATGCCCAGTTTTTTCGTTATGCGGAACTCCAGATTCAGGCGTGGTTGAAGGGCATAAGCCCGTGCAGGATATCCTTTGTGTTTGTTATCAAGTGTTTCGATGTGGTAAAATCCTGCATCGGCACTGATTTCCAGGCGGGATAATAGCGGGTAGTAGATACCCGCACGGTAAAATGCGGAAGCAGATACATCGTGGTCGAGGTCGAAGTAATAAGCCCCTCCGCCCAATTCGGTGTAGGTATACCGGTTCTTGAACCGTACGGCAAGGTTGGCTTTATTCAGGTTCCCGCTTGAAATCAATAATTGGATTTGAGTACGGGGGGTAATATTGATGCATCCGATTTGGCGTGCAAGGCTATCGGCACTCAAGTTGACGAATCCGAACTGCAGACCCTTTTTCCCTTCGCCTGACAAGTTGGTTATGCCTATTTGCGCTCCTTTATTCTTTGCGCTAAAATTGCATATTCCCAACTGAAGGCCTCGATTGAGGGTATTTATGTTTCCCAGGGCGGCAAGCTGCACACCGTTGTTGGCTTCTCCGGCAGCGTTTAGTAAAGAGGTGAGCTGTAATCCTCTGACGGTATCTCCGCTGGCATTCATCAATCCGCTTATCATCACGCCGTTTTGTGCTTGTTTGGATACATTGGCGATACCGGACAGAAGCATTCCGCCCGATTGTCCGTTGGCGATGTTGATTAATCCTCCTATGATAAGCCCGTGGGTGTTTTTTCCGGTCATATTGCCTATGCCCGATAAGGCGATACCGTTTAGCGAACCTCCGTTTACATTCATAAGCCCGCTTAACACGACGCCGTTGGAGTTCCGCCCTGTAACATTGGTTATGCCGGAAAGCTGTACCCCTTCTGCATGTATGCCCGTAATGTTGACAAGCCCGGCCAGTTGAAATCCTTTGGAGTGGTAATGGGTGGTACTGGAGATTACGTTGATGCCCATTCCGGACAGGCTGGGGTAGTTGCTTGCAAAGCCTATGTTGAAGTACGTGCGTGGGGGCTGTTCTTTCTTATTGGTTATGTTTAAAGCAAGATTAGCCCTCTTTTTCAGCTTCTTATGTTGGACGGACTGGGAATATGCGGGTAACGATATGGCAAAAAGCAGAGCGGACAATATGAATCCGCTCCGCAGTGTTTTTAGTTTCATGTGTCGTTCTTTATTTAACATCTTGATACAAGAAGCGTTTGATGCTCTTTTTCGGAGTCTTCTCAAACTCTTCCGGATAGATTTTTACTGCGGCTATTTGTGAATAGGACGGGAGAGCCGCATTCAACATGAGGCGGTTTTCTTCCATTTGTTTCTCAATATCTGCCTCGTTCATGCCTTGTGCGTATGCGGCTTCAAAATCGGGATAGACAAGTGCGGCAAGCTTATTGTCCTTTTGCTGGATAACGATGCATTCCGCCACATAGGGCAGGTTATTCAGTTGTTCTTCAATTTCTTCCGGATAGATGTTTTGTCCCGAAGGCCCTAACAGCATGTTCTTGCTTCGTCCCTTGATAAAGAGGTTTCCCTCGGCATCCATTACTCCTAAGTCGCCCGTATGCAGCCATCCGTCTTTGTCTATGGCTTGGGCTGTAGACTCCGGATTCTTGTAATAGCCCAACATGACATTGTCGCCGCGTACCAGGATTTCCCCAACCGTATATTGAGGGTCTGGGCTGTCTATGCGTATTTCCATGCGTGGCGCGGCTTTCCCGCATGAGCCGGGGCGGAAGCTTTTCCAATCCTCATAGCTGATAATCGGACCGCATTCGGTCATGCCATAGCCTACTGTATACGGGAAATCAATCCCTTTCAGGAAGGTCTCTATCTCGCTGTTGAATGCAGCCCCGCCTACAATGATTTCATAGAATTGTCCGCCGAAGCCTTTTACCATTTGCTCGCGTACCGCTTCGTTTATCTTGTCGTTGATGATGGGAAGCTTCATGAGCATCTTCATCTTGAGCGTTTCCATTTTCGGCAATACGCCTTTCTTGATAATCTTTTCGATAATCAGCGGTACGGCAATGACAATATGGGGCTTTACATCCGTGAATGCTTGTGCGATGATTTTCGGGCTGGGCATGCGGGTGAGGAAATAAACGTGGCATCCGCAACAGATTTCGTAAAGGAATTCAAACGCAAGTCCGTACATGTGTGCCATCGGAAGCATGGATACGACCCGGTTTCCCGCTTGGAGCGGAAGCACCTCGAACGCGAATTGCGTGTTCGACCATAAGGAACGGTAGGGGAGCATGACTCCTTTCGAAAAACTGGTGGTGCCCGATGTGTAGTTGATGATAGCCAGCTCTTCGGGGGTGTCACGCCGGTAGGATACATGCTCGCGGCGGAAATTGCGCGGGAATTTGCGCCCGAACATTTCGTTCAGGTGCTCGCGGGCATATTCCAACTGTTTGCTCCGGCATACCAATAAGGTGAAATCGGTCATCAGGATAATGCCTTCCAGTAAAGGCATTTCCGCCTCGTTGAGGCTTTCCCATGCCATGTCGCCCACAAAAAGCAGGCGGGCATCGGAGTGGTTGACGATATTGTGGATGGTATCGGCTTTGAATTCATGCAGGATAGGGACAGCTATCGCGCCATAGGTCAGGGTGGCAAGAAAAGCCACACCCCAATGTGAACTGTTCCGTCCGCAGATAGCTACTTTATCGCCCGGGCGTACGCCGCTTTCTTCCAATAGGATGTGTAGCTTTTCTATCTTCCGTGCCAGGTCTTTGTATTGCAAAGTGGCACCCTTGTAATCGGTCAGTGCATCGAGGTCCCAATTCTTTTTGATGCTCTGCTCTATGAAGGCTAAGAAACTTTTTTCCATATTTTTCGAGTATGTTTGATGCACAAATCGTGCAATAATGTGCAAATATATCTTTTTATTCTTACTTGTGCAATGGAAAAGCCAATTTCTTTCCTTTAAAAAGCGAACCTATGTCCGTTGGCTGGTGGACATAGGTCCGTAAAGGGTTGGATATAGGTGCGTAAAGGCTTGCACCTATATGCCCGGGATATGCGATGATTATTCTTTGTGCTCGCTATAGTATTTCATGAACTGGGTGCGTTCGAACGGATTGATGTCGCCCGCGGCTTCTGCGTTCATTTTTGCGCGGAAGCTTTCTATAGACTTAAATCCTTTGGCGTCCATCCATTGAGCCAGTTCGTCCAGCATCGTTCCGATGATTTCCGCTCCGTTTTGATAAACCGTTGAGCAGATTTCGCTTGCGCACGCTCCTGCCAGAATGGCTTTGATGAGCCCTTTTCCGTTATGTATGCCTCCGGAAACGGCATAATCCAGTTTGGGGACGGATGCCGATGCAATGGCGGTCCAGCGCAGGCGGTCGGCAAGTTCGCTTTCTTCGCTCAGCACGTGGGCATTGCAGAATGTCAGGTTTTCGATATCGATGTCGGTTTGATAGAAGCGGTTGAACAAGACTACGGCGTCTGCGCCGTTGGCATACAATTGTTCTATCAGGGTAATCGGGTTCGTGAAGTTGCTTCCCAGTTTCATGATGACGGGGATTCGCACTTCTTTTTTTACATGGCGCAAGATGTTGATGTGGCGTTGCTCGAAGCTTCCGGGAATGTATTCTTTTTCGGTCTGAAGTGCAAGGATGTTGATTTCCAGCGCATCTGCTCCGGCTTTTTCCATCAGCTTGGCAAAGTCTACCCATTCGTTATCGCTATAGCAATTGATGCTCGCAATAACGGGAATGGTGCATGTCTTCTTGGCTTCTTCAATCAGGCTGATATACTCGTTCAGCGCATGCGAACGGACGTATGCGTTCAGATAGTCGTCGGCTTCGGGCGCTCCGTATCCGTGCATGGTTCCAGCCTGCATGTTGATTTGTTCCTCGAACACGGATTTCAGCACGGCGGCTCCTGCCCCTGCTTCTTCCAGTTTCTTGATTCTCTCCGCGCTGTTGGTCAGTCCCGAGCTGCTGATGATAATCGGGTTTTTCAGCGTTAGTCCTGCGAATGTAGTTTTCAATTGTGCCATAATAGTATCATTTAACGTAATTTCTTTCTCCAAATATTTTGCTTCCTACACGCACCAGGGTGCTTCCGGCGCGTATGGCTATGCGGTAATCGTGCGACATGCCCATCGAGATTTCCTTGAATGCAGGCTCATCGGCGAAAAAGGCTTGCTTCCATTCGTCGAACAAGGCTTTCAGGGTACGGAATTCCCGTTCTATCTGTGCCTCGTCGTCGGTATTGGTTGCCATGCCCATTACGCCGGCTATGCGGATGTTGTGCAGTTCTTTCCATTTTCCGGCTTCCAACATTTCCCTGCAATCGTCCGGTGTGAATCCGTATTTGCTTTCTTCTTGGGCAACGTGTATTTCGAGCAGGCACGGAATGGTCCGGTTGTGTTTCCCGGCTTGTTTGTTGATTTCCGTCAGGAGCTTATAAGAGTCTACCGCCTCGATTAGGGTGATGTAAGGCGCAATGTATTTGACTTTGTTGGTTTGCAGGTGTCCGATAAAGTGCCATTCGATATCTTTGGGTAGTACGTTGTACTTTTCGGACAATTCCTGTTCTTTGCTTTCTCCGAAAATCCGTTGTCCGGCACGGTAAGCCTCTTCGATGGCTTCGGCAGGATGGAATTTGGATACGGCTACCAGCCGGACTCCTTCAGGCAATTCGGCTAATACGTTTCGTAGATTGGTTTGGATGTCCATTGTTGTTATAATAATCGAATTGGAGGTTAGGCGTTATCTTTTGTCGGCATCGGGAAATTCCGGTTTCACGTCGGGCTCGGCAGAGTAGGGATATACATCCATGATGGCGGTTTCAGCCACGGATGCGATTACGTAATCTGCCATGGTGCCTTTCATCCCCTCGTCCAGTTTCTTGATGGCGTCGCGCAAGTCGGCTGCCTGTACCAATACGTTGGTGGCTGTTTTCTTTTCCGCCCCGCTCTTTTCATCGAGGGTGATGAAATAGAGCTTGCACTTGAACCAGCGGTCGGCGGCTTCTTCTTCCGAGGAGAACAGTTCGCTATAGTTGGCGCGTTTGATATCGGATACGGTAAATTCGCCGCTTATGAATGGCGTTATTTCTTCGATGATGCGCGACTCGGCTTCCGTAAAGCTCAGCGCATCTACCAGATAGGGTTCTGTCACTTTTTTGTTCATGCCGTTTTCCGCTATTTTCTCATAGCGGATTTTGCATTCGAACCAATTATGCATCATACTTCTATTCGTTTTGTGAGATTAATTTCTTGCAAATGTACATTAAAATTTGGAATGATGCATCCCTGCGGCATGATTATTTTCCGATTATTCCCTCAGTTTGCATCGGTTCAGCTGCATAAACTCTTGCAGGGCAGCGGCATGATGCCCTTGTATCAGGACGTGATGGTTCCCTATCGGATTGTTCAGGAAATAGTCTACCGGCTTGTTCATTTTCAGGCGGAACTGGGTGCGGCATGCCGAGATTAGGTTTGTGTTTTCTACAAGGTATCCTTCCGATACGTAATATTCGTCCAGGCATTCTCCTCCGCATTTGAATAGGGTGATGTCGCCTTCGTGCATCAGCCCTTGCAGCCCGATGCCTCGCCCGGTTTCGAAATGGTCGCGGATGATGAATTCGTCTACCATTTTAGTGGGTACGGAGCAATGCGCCAAAATCAGTTCGTTCCTTTTGCGGTCGATAAAGGAAGGATTGCCCATGAAAGTGGGTTTGCCTGTTATGGCATACGCCATTAGCATGGTCATAATGGTTTGCAGGTCGCCTTCGCCTCCGGCTGGAATGCCCTCATCGGTCAACAGGGCTGAAGTTACGTTTCCGGTAGCATTCAGCTGGCTGATGCATTGGTCGGAAGACAAAGTCACGGCATCCAGCTTTTGTTCGGCGCATACATCCTTTACGGCTTTATAGAGCCTCATGGCGCGCAAGAGGTCGTCGGGGGTAGTGTCCTGGCATGCTTTCGCCCGGTTGGCGAAGATGGAGGCTTGCATGCCGATTTCATCGTCGGTAATGGCATAGAAACGTTTGAATACTTCTTCAATCGGAATGTCTACATACGTCACTCCCCACCGTTGGCTTGCCAACAGGTAATCGACGTGGCTTGCGACCAGCCAGGGGGCGGGCGTGCCTATTACGCCAATCCGTTTTCCTTTCAGCGAGCGCTTGGCGGCAAAGGCGCGATGATGGATTAATACCTGTTCGACCATCTCAGGGATGCTTCCGTGGATGATGCGTACCTTCATGTCTTTATATCCGAAACATGCGGAAACTTCGAGCGCGGCGGCAAGCGAGTTGTTCAGCCCGTCGGTCAATAACGTGATGGGATACGAAAAGCTGCTGAAGTTCTGAATTACTTTATCTTCCACGCCTCCGCTTCCGATGAACCCCATCTTGTATGCGTTGGACGGGATGGTTTCCGCTTTCGTGTAGTTTACAAGATGCAAGGTGAAATGCTTTTCGAGCGCGATGAACAATTCTTTATGACTTTCGTACGTTTGTTCTGCGATATATGTTCCGGTAGTGAAGATGAGTAAATATAAATCCATAATCGTTAAGTTAAAATGAAGGCAATTATTAACGTGGACGAATATACGGGCTTTTTCTGAATAACCCGAGAGAAAGAGGGGCGTTTTTATGTTTTTTGATAGAGTTTAGTCCCTGTTTAGGGTTAAGAGTTGATTTATTTCGGCGGAAATGTTTGCGGGTTTTATTCTTTCGGTTTATCTTTGCGACCATATTTTAAAATTCATATATTCTATGCCACATATATCCATTCGAGGAAATGAAATGCCGGAGTCGCCGATTCGCAAGTTGGCGCCATTGGCAGAAGCTGCTAAGGAGAGAGGGATTCGTGTATATCACCTGAATATCGGTCAGCCAGACCTTCCTACTCCGCGAGCGGCCCTTGAAGCGATTCGCCATATAGACCGTACAGTTTTGGAATACAGCCCGAGCCAGGGGTACCGAAGCTATCGCGAGAAGCTTGTAGGGTATTATAAGAAGTACGACATCCTGTTGGATGCCGATGATATCATTGTGACTACAGGCGGTTCGGAAGCCGTATTGTTCGCTTTCATGAGTTGTCTGAATCCGGGAGATGAAATCATTGTGCCCGAACCGGCTTATGCGAATTACATGGCATTTGCCATATCGGCGGGGGCAGTTATCCGCACGGTTACAACTACCATCGAGGAAGGGTTTTCTTTGCCGAAAGTAGAGAAGTTTGAAGAACTGATTAACGAGCGGACCAAAGGAATCTTGATTTGCAATCCGAATAATCCGACGGGGTATCTTTATACGCGGCGTGAAATGAACCAGATACGGGATTTGGTGAAGAAATACGACTTGTTCTTGTTCTCGGACGAAGTGTACCGTGAGTTTATCTATACAGGTTCTCCCTATATCTCGGCATGCCATCTGGAAGGAATCGAACAGAACGTGGTGCTGATTGATTCGGTGTCGAAGCGTTATTCGGAATGCGGCATCCGTATCGGTGCGCTGATAACAAAGAATAAAGAAGTGCGCAAGGCGGTCATGAAGTTTTGCCAGGCTCGTTTGAGCCCTCCTTTGATTGGGCAGATTGCGGCAGAAGCCTCATTGGACGAGCCGGAAGAATATACGCGTGAGACGTATGATGAATACGTGGAACGCCGTAAATGCCTGATCGACGGATTGAACCGTATTCCCGGAGTTTACTCGCCGATACCGATGGGCGCTTTTTATACCGTAGCCAAATTGCCGGTAGACGATAGCGAGAAGTTCTGTGCGTGGTGTCTGAGTGATTTCAATTACGAAGGCGAGACCGTCATGCTTGCTCCTGCAGCCGGATTTTACACGACTCCCGGAGCCGGGCATAATGAAGTGCGTCTGGCGTATGTGTTGAAGAAAGAAGACTTGGTACGCGCTTTGTTTGTCTTGCGTAAAGCGCTCGAAGCTTATCCCGGACGGGTAGATGATTGACCATGGACTGGAAGCTCTTCATCGCGCGCCGTATCTATAAGAATAAGGAAGAAGGCGAAAGAAATGTTTCGAAGCCTGCCGTGCGCATTGCTATTGCGGGGATTGCCATCGGTTTGGCGGTCATGATTATTTCGGTGGCGGTAGTTATCGGATTTAAGCATGAAGTGCGCGACAAGGTTATCGGATTGGGGTCGGATATCCTGATTACGAGCCTGGATGAAGTGCAGTCGTATCAGGTGACGCCGATTGTAGGCGATGATAGTTTGATGTCGGTTTTAGGCGCAATGCCGGGCGTCAGGCATGTGCAGCGTTATGCCACCAAGCCGGGGATGATTATGACTTCGGATAACTTTCAGGGCATTGTGCTGAAAGGGGTAAGCCAGGAGTACGACCTGACTTTTCTTAAACGTCATTTGCTGGAAGGCGAAATCCCGGCTTTCGCCGATTCGGTATCTTCTTTTCAGGTCTTGGTGTCAAAGACTATTGCGGATAAGCTGGGCGTAAAAGTAGGCGACAAGCTTTCTACCTATTATGTGGAAAACAATATCCGGGCACGCCGTTTAACGGTAGCGGGCATTTATCAGACCAACTTCTCTTCGTATGACGATTTGTTCCTGCTGACCGATTTGCGCACGGTAGTGCGGTTGAATAATTGGAAGGAAGGGCAGGTAGGAGGCTTGGAAGTCAGTGTGAGTGACTATGCGCGCTTGAATGAAACAAACGAGCAGATGCTTTCTTTCTTCTATGGGAAAACCGACAGGTACGGAGGAAAATATTATTCGCAAACAGTAGAAGAGGTGTACCCTCAGATTTTTGCATGGCTCGGTTTATTGGACGTCAATGTATGGGTGATTCTTATCTTGATGGTAGGAGTGGCAGGGTTCACCATGATATCCGGATTGCTGATTATCATTCTGGAGCGGACAAATATGATAGGTATCCTGAAAGCGTTGGGGGCTGATAATACATCTGTCCGGAAGGTTTTTCTGATGCTTGCCGTTTTCTTGATTCGAAAGGGAATGTTTTGGGGGAATGTGCTGGCGCTTACATGTTGTGCCCTGCAGCATTTCTTTCATCTCATCAAGTTAGACCCGGCGGTTTATTACATCGATGCCGTACCTGTCGAGTTGAATGTAGGGGTATGGCTCTTGTTGAATGTGGGTACGCTTGCCGTTTCCGTTCTGATGCTGGTCGGTCCTTCTTACCTCATTAGCCGCATTCTTCCGGCACGTTCTATCCGTTTCGAATAAGTGGGACAGGAGATGTTTGCATGTGCCAATAGGCTTCGGACTTAATTTAACCCTGCGGGCAACATAGCTAACCTTGCTGTAAGATTAATAATCCTACACGTGTAAGATTAATAATCTTACAGCATGAAGATTATTAATCTTACAAGCAACGCAGCTATACATCTTGGCACTCATGGATAAGTAAGTTGGAGGATTTAGGCAGGTAATGTGTCCTTATACCTCATCTAATGGCTTTAGTTGAGGATTTTTCAGTTGCTTGAATTGAGTGGGTGATAGCCCCGTGACGGAACGGAATTGCGTGCTTAGGTGCGCACTGCTCGAATAATGCAGCTTGTCGGCTATTTCGCTGATGCTTAGTTCACCATAGATGAGCAGTTCTTTCACGCGTTCGATTTTCTGGGCGATGTAGTATTTTTCAATGGTAATGCCGTTTGTTTCTGCGAATAATTTGCTGAGCAGGCTATACTCCCGTTTGCATTGGCTGCTGATATAGTCTGATAGGTTTTTCTTTTCCGTAGCATCATTGTAATGTACATATTGGATAACGGCTGTGCGTATCTGTTCGATGATGCGGGTACGTTTGTCATCAATCACTTCAAATCCGCAATTCTCCAGCTCTTGCTGTATCGGTTCCAATTCTTTTTTTGAAATCGGCTTGGAAAGGGTTACTTTGCCTAACTGGACGTCCAAAGGTTCGGTGCCGTGTTTTTGGAATATTTGGGTAACGATGATAATGCAGCGTCGGCATACCATGTTTTTTATGTAGATAATCGCATTGCTTTCCATAGATGTATGAATAAAGAGGCTGCCTCATGTGTATTCCCTGAAGCAGCCTCGCGTATGTGTTATGAATGTTTGTTTTTAGCAAACACGGTGCGAGCCGTCGCTGATAACTACATCATATACTTTGGGTGAACGTCCGAATTTCTTCTTGAACTGTTCTTTGGCAGTTGTGATGAAGGTTTCGTACAATTCGTTCTTCACCAAGTTGATGGTGCATCCGCCGAATCCGCCGCCCATGACGCGTGAGCCAGTTACTCCGCAATCGAAAGCGATATCGTTTAAGAAGTCCAGTTCTTCGCAACTTACTTCATACAGTTTGCTCATGCCGTGGTGGGTTTCGAACATCTTTTGCCCTACGGTTTCATAATCGCCGCGTTCCAGGGCGTCACATACATCCAATACGCGTTGGATTTCTTCGATGACATATTCTGCACGCATGTAGTCTTCTTCGGTTACGTTCGCTTTTACTTCGTTCAGCATGTCCATGTTGCAATCGCGCAGGAATTCTACTTCCGGATGATTCTTCTTGATGGCAGCCACTACATTTTCGCAGCTTTGGCGGCGTTTGTTATAAGCTGAGGAAGCCAGTTCGTGTTTTACAACAGAATCGACTAATACCAACCGATAACCTTCCGGGCGGAACGGGTAATATTTGTATTCCAAAGAGCGGCAATCAAGACGCATCAGATGTCCTTCTTTGCCGAATACGGAAGCGAACTGGTCCATAATGCCGCAGTTTACGCCGCAATAGTTATGTTCTGTAGCCTGACCTACTTTTGCCAATTCGAACTTGTCTATCTTGTTGTCTCCGAACAGGTCATTCAGTGCGTAAGCAAATGTAGATTCAAGTGCGGCGGATGATGACATGCCTGCACCAAGGGGCACATCGCCTGCGAATGCCGTATTGAATCCTTTTACGTCTACTCCACGTTTAATCATTTCACGGCATACGCCGAAAATATAACGTGCCCAGCTTGCTTTCGGAGCGTCTTCTTCATTCAGACCGAATTCTACATAGTCTTTTAAGTCGATTGAATAAGCGCATACTTTGTCTTTTCCATTCGGCTTGATTTCAGCGGTAATACCTTTGTCAACAGCACCCGGAAATACGAATCCGCCGTTGTAGTCAGTATGTTCGCCAATAAGGTTAATGCGTCCCGGTGAAGTATAAATAGCTCCTGTTGTTCCATCAAAATGTTTGATGAAGCGGCTTCTTACAAAATCTATATCCATGGTATTTTATAATTAAATGGGTTAATAAAAATGAATTATTCTACTGGAATGTCTTTGTTGACGTTTTTGCATCCAATCAGTCCGTAGTACAGCAGGTATGCCAACATGGCGATAATAAGCCAATAACTTGCCATATAGCCGACTGAGTCGGAAATGACTTGTTGCAGCAACGGGAAAATACCTCCGCCCACAACCATCATCATGAAGATGCCGGATGCCTGGGCTGTATATTTACCTAATCCTTCTACAGCAAGATTGAAAATACCTCCCCACATGATGGAAGTGCACAAACCGCAAAGTACGAGGAACAAGGCACTTATCGGTACTTTCGGGGTTTTCAAAGAGCCTTCGATATCGGAAAGCGTCAAGTTGGCTTGAGACAATGCCGTTTCATGCTGTTGCAGGCTTGACGGGTCAGCGATAATCGCGCTAATCGTAGCTTCCGGAACTTTGGCTTCTGTCAATATTTCAGAGGTTTTGGCTATCGGGTCGTAAACAATTTTCGGAACATTGATGCCTACATTCTTCGGGATGAAGATAGCGCATACGATGAAAAGTATGGCTACAGCAGATACTGTAATCAGCTGGGTACGGGTAGAAACCTTGCCGCTGATAATCGTACTGGTGAGACGCCCCACCAACATGAGCAGCCAATAGATAGCCGCGATGGCTCCGCCGATAGCCGCACCATTGAACAAGATGCCTGCCCCTTTCTCCGAAGCGTCTGCCAGATAGAAGTTCAATGTGCCCGGAATGCCGATTTCGATGCCTACGTATACGAAGATACCGAACACGCCCAATACCGTATGGCGGAAATTCCACGGGCTATGGCTGAATTTCTCTTCTTTTACGTTTCCTTTGTGCAGATGAGGTTCAGGAATAGCCACAAACAAGATGACGATGAAAGAAAGGAGGAATACGCCCATGGCGATGAAAAGCAGAGGAGTCACGTCTGACATAGCTGTTTCGGGCGTTACGGTTCCGATTAATACGCCGACAAACAGCGGTGTCAATGTACCTGATAAAGAGTTCAAGGCACCTCCGGCTTGGATAAGCTGGTTGCCTTTATTGCCTCCGCCTCCTAAAAGATTCAGCATCGGGTTTACGACAGTGTTAAGCATACATACGCAGAAACCGCAGATAAATGCACCTAACAGATAGATGATGAAGTTCAGCTTGATGCTGTATTCGCCCATGCTGAATACAGCGACATCAGCTCCAAACAAACTTGAAAGATATTGGGTAAACAATCCTAAAAAGCCTACTGCCATTGCGATAAGGGCAGTTTTCTTATATCCGATTTTTACCAGCATGTTTCCTGCCGGGATACCCATAAACAAATAAGCGAGGAAGTTCATCATGTTCCCCATCATGCCTAATGTGTTAGCTCCCGCATATTGGTTTTTCCAGATAGTGCCGAACGGGGCGGCAAGATTGGTCACGAAAGAGATCATCGCAAAAAGAAAGAACATCGTAATGATTGCGATGAGATTGCCGTTCTGTTTTTGTTGATTCATGGTTCTTTATTAATAGGTTAGTAAATTAGATTATTTTTCGATACCGAATTTGTATACGGTTACTTGATGATAGGTTTCGCCCGGATTCAGCACAGCGGACGGGAAGTGTCCTTTGTTCGGAGTGTCGGGGAAGTGTTGCGCTTCGAAGCAGATAGCGCTTCGTGCCGGGAATGTGGCTCCATGCCATCCGGCGAAACCGCCTTGCCAGTTGGCTGTATATACTTGTATGCCCGGTTCGGTCGTGTAAACTTCCAGCGAGCGTCCGCTTTGGGGTTCTATGCACTTGGCTGCAAATTCCAAGGTCCCTGCCTCTTTTTTGTTTATTATATAATTATGGTCATATCCGTTTCCGTAAATCAGTTGCTGGAAAGGTTCGTTGATGCGGCTTCCTACCGTATGTGGAGTGCGGAAATCCATCGGCGTATCTGCGACTTTCAGTATTTCTCCGGTCGGAATGGACACTTCATCCATGGGCGTATAAAAGTCGGCATTGATGGTAAGAATGTTGTTTTCTACACTGGGAGTCGGATTGGCAACACCTGAAAGGCTGAAGAATGCATGGTGGGTAAGGTTGACTAATGTCGTGCGGTCGGTTGTTGCCGTATAAGTCAGGATAAATTCGTTTTGGTTGGTGAAAGTGTAAATCACTTGTACGTGGAGGTTTCCAGGGAATCCCTCTTCGCCGTCTTGCGATAAATAGCTGAGCGTGACACTTTGCTTGCTGGTCTGTTCTGCATCCCAAATGCGTGCATGGAATCCGGTAGGTCCTCCATGAAGTGCGTTAGGGCCGTTGTTGATAGTCAGCTGGTATTCTTCTCCGCCTAATTGGAATTTTCCTTTTGCGATACGGTTTCCATATCGTCCGATTAAGGTGCTTAGGAATGGTTCCGGACTATGGATGACTTTGTCCAGTGTGTCATGCCCTTGAATGACATTGGCGAGTTTTCCGTCCTTGTCCGGTACCATAATCGCCAAAAGGGCACCTCCATAATTCGTAATCGCCATTTCGGCACCGTTATCATTCTTCAGAATGAATAAGTCAACGTCTTTACCATCTATGGTGCGTTGAAAATCGCTGCGTTTCAGTCCGCAAAGATTGTTTTCATAATAGAATGTGTTAATCATGATCTTGAATATCTTTTTCTTTTTGATGCTACAACTATAAATGTATGCAAATAAAAAGATTTTATTCAAGATATACAAGCAATTTAGTTAAATAATTCACGAAGTATAACATGTTGCCAGCAAATCGGCGACAATAAAGCTGCTTCCGCCGATGAAAATGAAGTCGTCTTTGCCCGCTTGGGATAATGCTGCTTGCAATGCTTCCTTTACCGAGGGATAAGCGTTTCCTGAAAGCCCGTGGGCGGCGGCTTGTCTTTTCATCTCCTCGGCGGGAAGGGCACGCTTTACACTGGCTTGGGTGAAATAATAAGTTGCACGGACGGGCAGGAGAGAGAGCACACCGTTGATGTCTTTGTCATTTACCATGCCGATTACGATATGCAACCGACGGTAATGCTGAAGGGACAATTGCTTGACGATGTATTGGATTCCTCCCACATTATGTCCAGTGTCACATATTACGGTCGGGCGGCTTGCCAGGCGTTGCCAGCGCCCTTTCAGTCCGGTCAGTTCGCATACCTGGGCAAATCCGTTCCGTACGTCCGTTTCGGTGAACTGATATCCGGCTTGTTTTAGCCGGCGGATGGCAGAGAGAAGGGTATTGGTGTTTTTTTCTTGGCAAAATCCTCCCAATTCACCTTTCAGATTGGCATAGTCCGTGGTCTGGTAAAGATAACTCCCGTCTTCATCGTGACGGGCTTCCGTCAGGAGATGTTCTTCTTCGGCAAAGACAATCGGGGCATCTGCCGATGCGGCTTTCTTAAGGAATACGGCCTTGGTTTCGGGGGTGGTTTCACCAATCACCACCGGAGTGTGAGGCTTGATGATGCCTGCTTTTTCCGAGGCTATCTGTTCCAATGTGTTTCCCAAAAACTGGGTATGGTCGAAACTGATGTTGGTGATGATGCATAAATCAGGCTGGATAATGTTGGTGCAGTCCAGCCGTCCTCCCAATCCTACTTCAATAACCGCCACATCTACTTGTTGCCGGGCAAAATAGAGGAATGCCATAGCTGTGGTCAGTTCAAAGAAGGAAGGATGTAAAGGCTCGAAAAACGCACGGTGTTTCTCCACAAAATCGATGACAAATTCTTGTGGTATCGGAACGCCGTTTATGCGTATCCGTTCACGGAAGTCTACTAAGTGGGGGGAAGTGTAAAGCCCTACCCGGTAGCCTGCCGATTGAAGTATAGCTGCCAGTGTATGCGAGCAAGAACCTTTCCCGTTTGTTCCGGCTACATGGATTGTATGGAATTTCCGGTGCGGGTGATTGAAATGTTCGTCGAGGGTATAGGTGTTTTCCAGTCCTTCTTTGTACGCGTCTTTGCCCACTTGCTGGAATAGGGGGGCACTTGTATATAAGTAAGTAAGGGTTTCTTGATAATTCATCTTTTTTATTTACTATTTGTCTATTTACAATTTACTATTTATGCCAATCAAGAGTTGAAAGGGAGTTAACAGAAATTCTCGTTTGCCGGTGCAGGCTGGGAATTAGATGTCAACTGATAAATCGTAAATAGCATTTATAAATGGTTTAATACCACCACGGATAATCGTTCTTCCGTCCTTCTACGCCGATGCTTATCGAACTGCTTTCTCCCAACTTGAAGTTGACCATGCCTCCGATGCGGTCGGGGGTATAGTTGGGCAAAGGATACCAGTAAGCCGGACGGTTGGGCATGAACGATTTGTTCCCGTAGGCATAGATGCTGATTTTGTCGGTCAGGCGGTATGCGGCAACTCCTGCAAAGCCTACATTGCGGTAGCGCAAGAAGCCCCAGTCCATGTTGGTCGCATAAAGTCCGGCGGCAATGCTTAGCCGGTCACTTACCGGAACGGCATACATGAAGGCAAAGTCTTGTCCGAACCCTACCCCCGACGGCGCCCATTTGCTCGGGCTGAATGTAACGTTCAGTCCGATGGAAGCGTTAAATCCTTTGTGCAGTTCCCATGTGGCGAAATTATAATCGAAAGGGGTGATACCGTACATCCCGAAGGGGCGCAGCTGGCTTGCGAATGAAACGGGAGACGCTAAGGGCACGCTTAGGCTGTCTTTCGAGGATAGTGGTTCTGGAGATGCCGCATGTTCCTTCTCCGCTTCCATTGTCCCTGATTGTTCAGTTTGCGCATGGAGGGCGGGAAAGGCGAGTCCCATTAAAATGATAATCAGTCCTAACCGTTTCATGATGCATTCTTGTTTTGTGATTCCGATTCAAAGATAAGCATAATTGGGTAGATAAACGGCTGCATTAACGCAGATTCACGCACATTTTCACAGATTAACCTGTTTGGGTGCTGTGAAAACAAGTTGCGTACGCAGATACATTCATCGTCCGATGAGATTAGATGCATTTGTTCTTGCATATAGTTTCGGAAGCGGATGAATATAGGTGCGTACGCAAGGCTCCTTCACATGGTTGTCTTATTCGAATAAGCTTCTGAATTTCTTGAAGATTTTTTCTTTCAAGGTCATGTTAGGCTTGAAGCTTTCCGATTCTTGCCATTTCTCCAACGCCTGGCGTTCTTCTTTGTTCAGGGTTTCCGGAATATAGACGCTTACATTTACCAGCAAGTCGCCTGTACCGGTATTATATCCGTAACTGTTGAGTTTAGGAAGTCCTTTTCCGCGCAAGCGCAATACCTTTCCCGGCTGGGTGCCAGGCTCTATTTTGATTTTTGCTTTCCCGTCAATGGTCGGTATCTCTACCGTGCCGCCCAAAGCCGCTGTAGGAACGCTCAGTAGCAGATTGTAAATCAGGTCGCTTTCATCTCGTATCAGTTCCGGATGCTTTTCTTCTTCAATCAGCACCAGCAGGTCGCCCGATACGCCATTGTGCTTGCCTGCATTTCCTTTTCCGTTGATGGTGACTTGCATGCCTTCCGCTACTCCTGCAGGTATTTTGACGGTTACGACTTCTTCGCCGTACACGATGCCTTCACCTTCACATTCCTTACATTTGTTCTTAATGATTTTTCCTTCGCCTCCGCATTGAGGGCAAACCGTTTGGGTCTGCATCATGCCGAAAATGCTTTGCTGGGTGCGGGTGACGCTTCCTGTCCCGTGGCAGGTAGGGCAGGTCTCCGCACCGCTGTTCCCTTCGGCTCCTGTACCATGGCAATGGGTGCATTGGACGTATTTCTTCAGCTTGAATTTCTTTTCCACTCCCGTAGAAATTTCCTTGAGATTCAGTTTAACCTTCACCCGCAAGTCAGAGCCTCTGTAGCGGCGTTGGCGTGTCTGTCCTCCTCCGCCGAATCCTCCGAAACCTCCTCTGCCTCCGAAGATATCTCCGAACATCGAGAAGATGTCGTCCATTGACATTCCTCCGCTGAAGCCTCCAAATCCTCCTCCACCTGCGGCTCCGTCTACACCGGCAAAGCCGAACTGGTCATACCGGGCACGTTTGTCCGGATTGCTTAACACTTCGTATGCTTCGGCTGCTTCTTTGAATTTTTCTTCGGCTTCCTTGTCACCCGGATTGCGGTCGGGGTGATACTGAATCGCTTTTTTGCGATATGCTTTTTTTATTTCGTCTGCTGATGCCGACTTTTCAACGCCCAATACTTCGTAATAATCTCTTTTCGCCATGGTCATCAAACTCTTTTATTTATTGTGCAACTACAACTTTTGCGTGGCGGATTACTTTATCGTTCAATTTATATCCGGTCTGTACGCAATCCAATACTTTTCCTTTCTGCTCTTCGCTTGGGGCAGGAACCAAAGCCACTGCCTCGTGGAAATCTGTGTCGAACGCTTCGCCTACCGGTTCCATTTTCTCAAGCCCTTCTTGCGCCAGCACCTTTTGGAACTTTTGGGATATCAGTTCGATACCTTCGCATACTGCCTGAATGTCTTCCGACTTTTGTGCGTTTTGCAAAGCCCGTTCCATGTCGTCCAATATGGGAAGGATGGCGCTGATAGCCTTTTCTCCCCCGTTCTTGATGAGTTCCGCCTTTTCCTTCATGGTACGTTTGCGGTAGTTGTCAAACTCAGCGGACAGGCGCAGGTATTTGTCTTTTTGCTCTTCGATAGTCTTGTTGGCGGCTTCCAGTTCTTTTTCCAGTTTTTGTTCGCTGGTCAGTTCTTCGTTAGCCTCTTCTTTATTTTGAGTTTCTTCAGCTTGTGTTTCTGCTTGTTCTGCAGCAGCCTGGTTTTGTTTCAACTCTTCTTCTTCGTTGTGATTGTTTGTGCTCATGATGATATTGTATTTTTATTATTTCGCTTTTCTTTTGTCCCCTACAAAATCTGTGCCTAACTGTAGAAACCGTAAAAAACGGACGCAAAGGTAGTGAATTTTTGTCAGACTGGCAGAATATAGACGGTTCGTTTGCCTTTTTTTCTTATCTTTGTGCCCGAATTTATATATAATAGGTATAATAAGATGATAACAGTTTCAAACGTTGCCGTTCAATTTGGTAAAAGGGTGTTGTATAACGATGTGAACATGAAGTTCACCAATGGGAATATTTATGGTATTATCGGTGCAAACGGTGCCGGAAAATCTACTTTCCTGAAAGTGATTTCGGGAGAGTTGGAGCCTACGAAGGGAAGCGTGACCTTGGGACCGGGCGAGCGTCTTTCGGTATTAAGCCAAGACCACTTTAAGTTTGATGCCTATACGGTGCTTGATACGGTCTTGATGGGACATTCGGTTTTGTGGGATATCATGAAGCAGCGGGAAGCATTGTATGCAAAAGCCGACTTTACAGACGAAGACGGACTGAAGGCGGCAGAACTGGAAGAAAAATTCGCCGAGCTGGAAGGCTGGAATGCCGAGAGCGATGCGGCAATCCTGCTAAGTGGGTTGGGGGTCAAGGAAGACAAACACTCGATGCTGATGGGCGACCTGAGCGGAAAGGAGAAAGTGCGTGTGATGTTGGCGCAGGCTTTGTTTGGGAATCCGGACAATTTGTTGCTCGACGAGCCTACCAATGACTTGGATATGGATACCGTAACATGGCTGGAGAACTACCTTGCCGATTTCGAGCATACGGTATTGGTGGTAAGTCATGACCGGCATTTCCTTGATTCGGTCTGCACCCATACGGTCGATATCGACTTCGGCAAAGTGAATTTGTTTGCCGGAAACTATAGTTTCTGGTACGAATCCAGCCAGTTGGCTTTGCGCCAGCAACAGAATCAGAAGGCGAAAGCGGAAGAAAAACGGAAAGAACTGGAAGAGTTTATCCGCCGCTTCTCGGCAAATGTGGCGAAATCCAAGCAGACTACCAGCCGCAAGAAGATGTTGGAGAAACTGAATGTAGACGAAATCAAGCCCTCATCGCGTAAATATCCGGGTATTATCTTTACCATGGAGCGTGAGCCGGGCAACCAGATATTGGAGGTGTCGGGTTTGCGTGCTGAAACCGAGGACGGGGTCTTGCTCTTCAATGATGTCAACTTTACCGTAGAAAAAGGAGACAAGATTGTATTCTTGAGCCGTGACCCGCGTGCCATGACGGTTTTGTTCGAGATTATCAACGGAAACCGGAAGCCTCAGGCTGGGCATTACAATTGGGGCGTAACAATTACTACTGCATACCTTCCTTTGGATAATACCGATTATTTCAACAGTGATTTGAATTTGGTTGAATGGCTGAGCCAGTACGGGGAGGGGAATGAAGTCTATATGAAAAGCTTTTTGGGGCGCATGCTTTTCTCAGGCGAAGAAGTGTTGAAGAAAGTCAATGTCCTTTCGGGAGGAGAGAAGATGCGTTGTATGATAGCCCGGATGCAGCTCCGCAATGCGAACTGCCTGATTCTGGATACGCCTACCAACCATTTGGATTTGGAATCCATTCAGGCGTTTAACAACAATTTGAAGATTTATAAAGGAAATGTGCTCTTTGCTTCACACGACCATGAATTTATCGAAACCGTGGCAAACCGTATTATCGAGCTGACACCCAACGGTATCATTGATAAGATGATGGAATACGATGAATACATTACATCTGACTATATCAGGGAAATGCGTGCCCGGATGTATGGGGATTAATCTGTGAATTATTACGAAAGGGACATTCAGTAATGTCCTTCAAAAATAAGATGGCATAGAGATAATCAATAAATCATCTATGCCATCTTATTGTAATTTTTTGTATCAGGATAAATGTAACGCCGGGACACTTCGGTTTTTACTTATTGAAGATATTGTCTTTGGCACTGGCTGTGGAAGGGACTCCGACATAGCCGCCCAGGTTGCAGTTTTTCAGAATGATGTCTTCGGTATTCGAAAAACTAAGCCCGATGCCTGCTTGGTCTACATTGACGTTTTCAAAGCGGACGTTGTAGATGGGCTTGACGGTGGTGCCTTGCAATACGAGCGCAGCGGCTGAGGCTTTCTGGCATGTAACGTCCTTTACATAAATGTCGTGCACTTCGGTAAAATGGGTGTTGTCCATGCCTTCTCCTGCATACATGGAGGTGGCATAAAACAAGTCTTCTACTTCGCCGAACCGGCAATTGTTGACATAGATGTTCCGGATAAATCCGCCTCTGTCGGGATTGGTCTTAATGTAGATGCCCCGTTTGCAGTAACCGCCATAGGTGCAGTTTTCTATAAATACATTTTGCACGCCTGCCGACATTTCGCTGCCTAAAACCACTCCATGCAGCCCTTTGAACTTGCAATTGCGGATGATGATGTTTTCCGATGGGCGGGCAGTAGTCCATCCGTCGTTGTCGCGTCCGCATTTAATCGCTACATTGTCGTCACCGTTGTTGAATTCGATGTTTTCAATCAATAAGTTGCGGGTAAATTCGGGGTCGATGCCATCGTTGTTTACCAATTTCGCATCGTAGCGCAAGCCGCGGCAAATGATGTTTTCCGACTTCAACAGGTGGATGCACCAGAAAGGGGAGTTGGTAATGAATACGCCTTCCAGTGTAATGTTTTTACAAGCGAAGAACTGGATGAGTTGCGGGCGGAGATAATATCCCTCGCCAAAGTTCCGCTCTTCTACCGGCGTTTCGTTGTGGTTCATGTCCCGGCTTAGCTGTTGTCCTTTCTTTTGCTGGCTCTTCCAAGTGGCAAATGTGCTTCCGGCATTACCGTCTATGGTTCCTTTGCCGATAATGGAAATGTTTTCCAGTTGGTAGCCATAAATGAAAGGGCTGTAATTCTGCAAGAATGTGCCTTCCCAACTGGTTTTGACCAAGGGCAGGTAATATTCGGGTTCCGGAGCGAATTTCAGAACGGCTCCTTCCTGCAGTTCCAGGCATACATTGCTTACGAAATGGATGGGACCATTTAGCTTGTATTCGCCGGCTGGCACCACAATGTGCGCGCCGCCGGATTTGGCTGCACGCTTCATGGCTTTATCAAAAGCCGGTTTACAGTCTTTCTTCCCGTCACCTTTGGCACCGAAAGAAGTAATGATCCATTCCTTTTCGGGAATTGTCGCTCCGGTGATTTGTGCTAGAATCGAGTCGCGTTTCATGATCCGCATGTCATCGGCAGGGTTGGCGCTTCCGGACACGAAGCCCAGAAGTGCCAGCGTAAAGATTAACAGATGTCTTTTCATGTTTTTATGTTTTTCGCCACAGGTTATCTCATTTCCGCTTTTGTGATTTCTCCGATATACATGGTGTATTGTTTCGAAGCATCCACCGTCTGGTTCAATGATTTCAGCTCTTCGGCAGTCATCTTTTGCGCCATTGCTTTTTTGCAGGAAATGACGATTGCCGGCTGGACACTTTGGTTGAGATAGAAGGAAACCGTATACGTATTGCTTTGCTCCATTAATGCGGTGGCAGCAATGCGGCTTTGGTCGAAGAGGATGTAAGCTACGTTTTTGGTGAACATCTTTCCGAATCCACTCCAGTTTTCCGCTTTGATGTCGATTGTCTCGCCGTTTTCGGCTGTCAGGGTAATGCGTCCTTGTGCTGCCAGTTCATTCATATTAGACGGAAGCTGTTCGATGCTCACTTCTTTCAGTTCGCCTGTAGAAGCAGGTACGGTCTGTACAGGTTGTTGCGGAACAACGGCTGGAACCGGTTGTTGTGCTTGGGATGCAGGTGCTTCGGCAGTCAACAATTTCTGTCCCAGTGCATCAGCTACTTGTTGGAACAGCTGGTCTTTCAGGTCAATGGTTTCACGGCGGAACTTGCCGCAGATAGGAGCCAGCTTGGTCTGTTTCTTGTTCAGGGCCATGTCATCGGTAATCCATTCTTCGGCTGTATATTTTTCGCCTCCGTCGCGTGCCTCGTCATACCAGTAACGGATACGGGTCATTTCTATGTTGCATACGCCTTCTTTCGCATAAATAAAGAATTGGTAGTAGATGCGGGTACGGTCGAGTGATAAGGCTGAAGAAGAAAATACGAGGTATTCTTCCGCTTGTACGGCGATTTCTCCGGCTTCTTCGTTGGTGTAAGCCACAAAGCTGTTCAGTTTGCCATCGGGTTTAAACCGTTCTTGAGCCCATTTCAATAATTGGTCGAAGATAGCCGAGCGGGATAAACCGGGCGCTTTGATTTCTTTGGTGAAAGTGACCTTCCCGTCGGTCAATGTCACGGCTCCAGCCAGATACTTGGGATTTGAATTGTCGTTTTTATCCTTAGCTATGCCGGTAAGAGGCAAACATATCAAAAGGATGAGCAATAGTTTTTTCATGATGCTATGATTTGATTGATTATTATGGAGAGCAAATATAGAAAGAAAAAGGAAAACAAGCTCACCTTCTGCTATAAATAATACAAAAAGACTATCAGAAAAGCAGAAAAACACAGAGACACAAAGGCACTGAGGAAGATTTGCAATTCATAAAGCCTCAGCATCTTTGTGTCTCTGTGTCTGGTATATGGAACATGCCGGAGTTAGCGTACCGGCATCTTTTCAATGCGTCTTTGATGACGTCCTCCTTCAAAAGCGGTATTGAAGAATTCGGTCATGATTTTATCCGCCATGTCTGTATCGATAAAACGTCCCGGCATAACCAATACGTTCGCGTCGTTGTGCTGGCGGGCCAAATGTGCGATTTCAGGAATCCAGCATAGGGCGGCACGTATGCCTTGATGCTTGTTCAAGGTCATGCCGATGCCTTCTCCACTTCCGCAAATGGCTATGCCCGGATAACATTCGCCTGCTTCCACAGCAAGCGCCAACGGGTGTGCGAAGTCTGCATAGTCGCAACTCTCGGCAGTATAGGTTCCGAAATCTTTGTATTCCCAGCCTTTTGCTTCGAGCCATTGCTTTACGTATTGTTTCAATTCAAATCCGGCATGGTCGGAAGCCAATCCAATCACTTTCATGAGTCTTGAGTTTTTAAGTTTCTAAGAGCCTGTTTAAATTTTCCAATAAAGTAATATTCTATCAGGTTCTTTTTCGTTTGTTTCCGGTCTGTTTTCCCGATTTTATTCGTCAGATAGCCCGCTATCCTCCTCATAAAATCAGAAAAACATCCTCGAAAACAATTCGCAAATTAACCTGAGCAAAATTAAAACAGGCTCTAAGTTTGTGAGTTTTTAAGTTTTTAAGTCCTACAGTCAAACAGAAATTGATTAACGAAAGTAATGCGTGTAATAGAGACGCCACAATGTGACGTCTCTGCTTGGAATTGTAAATATCGCAATTCATTTCGGATTGACTATAACTTACAAGCCTGCAAACTCAAAAACTTAAACAACAGTTATTTGTCAGAGCATGGCTTTTACTTGGTTGTACACATTTTCGGCGGTGAATCCCAGCTTTTCGTCCAATACTTTGTATGGAGCAGAGAAGCCGAATGATTCCAGTCCCCAAATCTTTCCGTCTGTGCCTACCAGTCCGAGCAAGTTGACAGGAAGTCCGGCGGTCAGGCCGAATTTCTTTACTCCGGCAGGAAGGACGCTTTCCTGATATGCTTTGCTTTGGTTACGGAACAAGCCTTCTGAAGGAGCGGAAACGATGCGTACCTTGATGCCGTCTTTGCGGAGAAGTTCTGTTCCGGCTACCAGTGTAGATACTTCGGAGCCTGAAGCCACCAGAATTACATCCGGATTTTCGTCAGAACCGGCTACGATGTAAGCTCCCTTAGCGGTTTGTGTATAGTCGTTGCCTTCGGGTAAGTTCGCAATATTCTGGCGTGAGAAAATCAGCGCAGTAGGTGTAGCCGTATTTTCCATTGCCAGCTTCCATGCCTGAGTCGTCTCTTCGCAGTCTGCCGGACGGAGAACCAGCATGGAGTTGTGTCCTTTGTGGTTTTTCAGTTTTTCCATCAGGCGGATTTGTGCTTCTTGTTCTACCGGTTCGTGAGTCGGACCGTCTTCGCCTACACGGAAAGCGTCGTGTGTCCAAATAAATTTTACCGGAGTTTCCATCAGTGCAGCCATACGTACGGCAGGTTTCATATAATCGGAGAATACGAAGAACGTACCGCATGCAGGGATAACGCCTCCGTGTAACGCCATACCGATGCAACAGCATGCCATGGTCAGTTCGGATACGCCGGCTTGGAAGAATGCACCGCTGAAGTCATTCTTGGTAAACGCATGGGTTTTCTTCAGGAAACCGTCGGTCTTGTCAGAGTTAGAAAGGTCGGCAGATGCGCATACCATGTTTTCTACCTGTTCTGCCAAAGCGCCGAGCACAGTTGCCGATGCGGCACGGGTAGCCGAACCTGCCTTTTGTTGAATCGCTTCCCAATTAACTTGCGGAGCTTTGCCCGAGAACCAGTCTTCCATTTTTGCAGCCAGTTCCGGATTAGCCTTTGCCCATTCGGCTTTTGCTGCATAGCGTTCGCTCACGATAGTTTTCAGTTCTTCGCGGCGTTTGGCATAGAGTTCTGCTACTTCAGGGAATATCTGGAATGGATTTTCAGGGTCACCGCCCAGGTTCTTGATGGTATTGACGTAAGCATCACCTCCAAGCGGAGCGCCGTGTGTGGCGCAATTGTGTTCGTAGCTGCTGTTGTCTGCCTTACGGGCGCCTTTACCCATGATGGTCTTTCCGATAATCAAAGTCGGTTGTCCAGTTACGGCTTTTGCTTCAGTCAGCGCTGCACGGATTTCATCGGCATCATTGCCGTTGATGGTAATGACTTTCCAGCCCCACGCTTCGTATTTCTTGGCAACATCTTCATCGGTCACGTCTTTGCATTCGGTAGACAATTGGATGTCGTTCGAGTCGTAGAACATAATCAGGTTGTCCAGTCCCAAATGTCCGGCGATACGTCCGGAACCTTGAGAGATTTCTTCCTGTACACCTCCGTCTGAGATGTAAGCGTAAATTGTCTGATTCATTACGTCACCCAAACGGGCTTTCAAGAATTTGGCAGCGATAGCGGCACCTACGGCAAAAGTATGTCCTTGCCCCAGCGGTCCGGAAGTATTCTCAATGCCTCTCATTACATCTACTTCAGGGTGTCCCGGAGTAGGGCTTCCCCATTGGCGGAACTGCTGCAGTTCGTCCATGGTAAATTTTCCGGTCAATGCCAATACAGAATACAACATCGGAGACATATGTCCGGGGTCGAGAAAGAAACGGTCTCTTCCTTCCCAGCGGGGATTTTCAGGGTCGTAAGTTAAAAACTCAGAGAACAGTACATTTACAAAGTCTGCACCGCCCATGGCACCTCCGGGGTGTCCGGATTTTGCTTTTTCTACCATTGATGCAGCTAAAATGCGGATGTTATCAGCCGCACGGTTCATAAGTTCTTTACTGTTTTTCATTATTGAATATATTAGTTGGATGTATTATTGTTTGTTGCAAAGATAAAGAAAATTTTGGAAGCACAAACGAATTGAGAATTGAAAATTGAGGATAGAGGTCGGGTTCTCTGCTCTGTTCTCTTGATTTTATCTGCCGGACAATCCGTTATTTTCTTATTTATGGAACGATTTGCAAACCGTGAATGCCCACGAAAGCGGATGCGGGCATACACGAGAGCAGATACGGGCGTACATGAAGGCGGACACGAACGCCCGTGCCCGTTAGAAACTTGTAAACTCCAATGTCGCGTAATCGGATTGTAATACCAGATGCTTGCCGTCTGCTTTCAAGACTTTAAAAGTGGTTTCAAGCGTATTGATGCCGTATGGCAAAAGCCTTTCTGCCGGTACGTTTTCTCCGTTATCTCCCGTTGACTCCCGGAACTTAAAGTCTTGCATGGTTAAGGCACTATGGTCTTCATTATAATATATGTGGCCGATAAAGGTTCCGTACCCATGTGTGCATTGTTTTTCTGCCAGTTCCACAACGTTGAGCTGGATGCTGAAAAAAATACGCGGACACTCGTCATGGACAATGCCGTCCGCAAGAGTGGTAAATTGCTTCATCTTCCACATACCTTCAATGTCTCCATCGATAGGCTTTTTTTCGCAAGAAGATGCCAGCAAGGCAAGGCTGGCAATTAATAGGATATAAATGGTTTTCATGACTTACAAACTCAAAAACTTACAAACTCAAAATATTCTTCCCGTTTTCCGAATGGTCAAGATGCCTCCGGTAGAGTTCCCTAAATAGTTCCCTCGGTCAAGCCCCATGCCCAATGTGGCACTCCATCCGTTTGCCCATGCAGGAAGGTAGGTGATTTCATATAGCGAACTGAATTGTTTCCGTTGTTTGTCAAGCGGGGTAGCGTATGTACCCCAATGGCGGGCAAATGAAATCAGCACCCGGTAGTTCCATTCCGGACTGGGGTCGCCTTCGAAGCCCAAATGGTGTGAACGCACGCGGTTGCTCTTGAAAGTGATTTTCCCATCCTTATTATATATAGGGCTTGGCAGAAGCGGATTGCCCATGCCTTGCCCCCAATGTTGCCATGCCTGATAGCAATAATTGTTGTAGTAATTATCGCTTGCGCTGACCTGATATCCCAGCGTGCCGGCAAAGTCATCGTAGAGGATGGGGCCGGTTTGTTGCTTGGTTGACATCGCTTCCCACACCACGGCACTTATCCACCGGTTTTTGGGGAATGTAATGTCAATGCCCAATTGTCCGTCTTTCCAGCGTCCGTATTCCCATACCATTTGGGAATGGTCATCGAAATAATGCTCTAAATATGCACGGAATTTCCAGTCGTTGAGATAATAGGTAAGCGCAAAGTTCCAGCTTCCCAAATGGTTGCCTTCTACGTTCACCTGGTCGCCCCAAGGCGTGTCGCTTCCTCCGCTCATCGGGATGAAGGCTTTTACGAAGCTTTTCAATCCATCGGGCATGTTTACCATGACGGTACTGGTTCCGTCCGCATTCTTGCGCATTTGGTCTCCGGCGAATTGGGCTGCCATGAGCAGACCCAATTCAAATTCCATGGGGAACTTCTCCCGATTCCCGATACGGAACATCAAAGATTTGCTATGATAGAATATGCGTTTGCCCCATGTGTTTCCGGACGAGGCAAAGCTCTCTTGCCAGTTTTCGTCGGTAAAGGCTCCGTAAGCAATGTGCCCTTTTAATGCCAGCCAGTTGCCTGTGCCAGGGATGACAAGATAGTCAGGAATGTCTATCCGGACTTGCGGGACAGGGCGCGCATTGGGACCTTCTACCATCATGCCGCTGCTCAAGCGGGTGTTCTTGTCCAAGGGGAATCCGTCCCGTTCCTTGCTTCCGATGCTTAGGCGCAGGAATTTCCACGAGATATCGGCAAAGGCTTGTTGGATAACGAAGTCCGAGGTCTGGTTTGCAGTACCCGCCAAGTCAAGTCCGGCTTTGAGATGCCAATGGTGCTTCAGTTCTTTATCGTAAAGGATTCCTGCCCGGATGTAGCCGCTGTTCGGCTCCTGGCTAGATAATCCGTACCGGTTGCCGGTGAGCCAAAGCGGTGCGTATGTCCCGTTCGAGAGATTTCCGCTCGCTTCGATACGGTATGTCAGGTCTGAGTGTGCTTGCTGGGCAAAGAGAGGTACGTTTAAGGCGCATGCTCCTGCCAGCAGGATTGCTTTTCTCCAATTCATATTCAAAGGATTAAATAATGCGCAAAGTTAGCATTTTCTGATAGAATCCGGCAAAGTTATCGGATATTTCTTCGGTTCAGTGCCTGCTGGTATCGGCGGGCATTGGCAAGATGCTGCTGTAGGGTGCGGGCGAAATTGTGTGTACCCGAAAAATCTTCTTTGGCGCACATGTACAGATAGTCATGATGAGTATAATGCAACACGCTTTCCAGTCCTTGGATGCTGGGGATGCGGATGGGACCGGGAGGAAGCCCGGTGTATTTATACGTATTGTAAGGGCTGTCGTATTCCAGGTGCTTGTTGAGGATGCGGCGCAAGCCGAATGCCTGAAGCCCGAACTTTACGGTAGGGTCGGCTTGCAAGAGCATGCCGCGGTGAAGGCGGTTGATGTAAAGGCCTGCTATGACGGGTTTCTCAGCCTGGTTTGCCGTTTCTTCTTCTACGATGGATGCCAGTGTGCTGACTTCGTCAGGGGTTAGCCCGATGGCTTTGGCTTGCGCCGTCCGTTGTTCGTTCCAGAACCGTTTGTGCTCTTTTTGCATCCGGGAAACGAACTCTTTGGCTCCGATGTTCCAATACACTTCGTACGTATTGGGGATGAACAGTGCCGGAAGGGTATAGGCGGTATATCCCAGCGAAGCGCGGTACGTGCTGTCTGCCAGCAGGGAAGCTATATCGGCGGAGTCTGCCATAATCTGGCGCGATACCGCCTTGCATAACATTCCGATGGTCCGGACGCTGGGAACCGTGAGCCTTACCGGGGTCTGGTTTCCGGCTTGCAGGCGCCGGAAGATATACCATGTGCGTTCTTCCGGTGCAAACCGGTAGGCTCCGGTATGGATGTTCTCGGCATAATGGGTGTATGAAGCCAGCATGCGGAATCCTGTGATGCGGGAAGCCAGCAGCTGGTGCTCCAGTTTGTAGCAGACCGAGTCGATGTTGTCATCGGTATCTATATATATAAAGGTGGGCTTCTCTATTTTCAGGGGGCGGTTGAGGATGCAGGTGTATGCGGTGACGATGCCGCATGCCGCCACGAGGAGCACGATGCCGATGGCAATGAATAGCGTTTTCTTTTTCATGTTTTCTTATGTCGGGATTCGGGAGGCAAAGATACGTTTTTTCTCTTCATTATGCAAATGCAGGATTGTCATGTGTTTGAAACAGGTTTGTGACATCCTGCGTTTACTTTTGCGGAAAAAAGAAGAAATATGGATGCTGGTCTTTTTATAGGAAAACCCAAACCGTGGCTGGTGGTATGCATGATGCTTCTTGCAGCTGCTTTGTATTTGTTTTATTTGGGGTATAGCCTGTACCGCTTCGGGCATTGATTCTTTGCCTTTCCCGGTGTGCCTGATGGGGAAGGGCTGCGAAGACGGTTGCGTGGCTTTATGCACTTATATGCACCGGTTCATGGACTTATATTCATGAACCGGTGCATATAAGTGCGTTTTTGTGTGTAAATTTTTGTTCGTATTATTGGGGTATAATGATTATTTTGTTACCTTTGGGCGTTTCTAAATATGAAAAGCATGAAAGTAATCATTCTACAGGCAGATATTTGTTGGGCTGACCCGGAGGCAAACCGGCTGCATTTGGACGGGATGCTCGATGCACAGCCGGGCGCAGACTTGTATGTCTTTCCCGAAATGTTTTCTACCGGCTTTTGTACGCAGCCCGAAGGGGTAGCGGAACCGGTGGATAGCGATACTCTCCGGTGGATGAAGCGGAAGGCGGAGGAAAAAGACTGTGCCTTGGCGGGAAGCATTGCCGTTGAGGAAGAAGGAAAATATTATAATCGGTTCTATTTTGTCACTCCCGACGGGAAGGCGCGTTGGTATAATAAGAAGCATTTGTTTACGTATGGAGGCGAGGATAAGCATTATACGCCGGGCAACGAACGTGTCGTTGTGCCGTTCCGTGGCGTGCGTTTCCTGCTTGAGGTATGCTATGACCTGCGTTTCCCCGTGTGGTCACGCAACCGGGGGGATTATGATGCCATCCTTTACGTGGCAAGCTGGCCTACGCCGCGCGTAGAGGCTTGGAAGGCGTTGCTTCGTGCCCGTGCCATTGAGAACCAGTGTTACGTGGTAGCCGTAAACCGGGTGGGGAAAGACCCGTATTGTGAATATTGCGGGGGGAGTGCCGTCATCAGCCCTTATGGGCATACGCTTGCGGCATGTGCCGACGGACAAGAGGAATGTGCCGGAGCTTTGATTGACATGGGAGAATTGGAAGCGTTCCGCAAGAAATTCCCCGTACTGGATGATGCGGATGAGTTTTCTCTCACCACAGATTACACAGATTTGGAATATTGAATATTGAGAATTAAAAATCAAAAGTTTGCTATAGAAGTGCATAGAGGAAATATTTTAAAATCTGTGTAATCTGTGGTGAAAAAATAGAAGATATGAATAACAGCGGTAAACTTTTATTATTGGGCGACCAGGCGATAGCTTTGGGTGCCATTCATGCGGGGATTTCCGGAGTATATGCTTATCCGGGAACTCCCTCGACTGAGATAACGGAATACATACAGGATTCGCCTTTGGCGAAGGAGAGAGGCTTGCACAGCAGTTGGTGCACGAACGAGAAAACCGCCATGGAGGCGGCTTTGGGTGTATCGTATATGGGCAAGCGGGCGTTGGTCTGTATGAAACATGTGGGAATGAACGTATGTGCCGACGCTTTTGTGAACTCGGCAATTACAGGTGTTAACGGAGGCATCGTGGTGTTGGCTGCCGATGACCCCACGATGCATTCGTCGCAAAACGAGCAGGATTCACGCTTCTATGGCAAATTTGCCATGGTGCCTGTCCTCGAACCTTCATCGCAACAAGAGGCGTACGACATGATGGCGTATGCCTACGAGTTGTCTGAGCGGGAAAAATTGCCCGTCCTGATGCGCATTGTCACCCGCTTGGCGCATTCGCGTGCCGCGGTGCAGGTGAAGGCGGAGTTCAGTGAAGTCACTTGTACGGGTCGGAAATCCGTTCCGGCGGATTGGGTCTTGCTTCCTGCCAATGCCCGCCGGCGTTATTTGGAAGTCGTTTCCGCCCAACCTCAATTATTGGCTCTCTCCGAATCTTCTCCTTATAATAAATCGGAACTTGGGAAAAACATTGCCGAACGGGGCATCGTGGCGTGTGGCATCGGCTATAATTATGTCATGGAGAATTACCCTGCCGGATGTCCGTGGCCGATAGTGAAGGTTTCGCAATACCCGCTCCCGATAGAACAACTCACCCGTTTGGCGGATTCGTGCAAGGAGATATTGGTGGTAGAAGACGGGCAACCCTTCGTAGAAGAACAGTTGAAGGGACTGCTTCCGACGAAATACATTGTGAAAGGACGCTTGAGCGGTGACCTGCCCCGTACCGGAGAATTGACTCCCGATAGCGTAAAGGCGGCTTTGGGCATACCGGGCGCCGAAGTCTATGCAGCTGCCCAAAACGTAGTTCCGCGTCCGCCAGCCTTGTGTATAGGGTGCGGACATCGGGATGTGTATGATGCCTTGAACAAGGTTGCGGCGGAATATCCCGACGCGAAGATATTCGGCGATATCGGGTGCTATACCTTGGGCGCATTGCCTCCGTTCCGTGCCTTGAACAGTTGCGTGGATATGGGAGCTTCTATCACCATGGCGAAAGGTGCGGCAGATGCAGGACAGTTCCCGGCTATCGCTATCATTGGCGACTCTACCTTTACCCATTCAGGCATGACGGGCTTGTTGGATGCGGTGAACGATAAAGCGAACATCGTTGTGGTTATTTCGGATAACCTGACCACGGCTATGACGGGCGGGCAAGATTCGGCGGGCACCAACAAGTTCGAAGCCATTTGCCTGGGATTGGGTGTGGAGCCGGAACACGTGCGTGTGGTAGTGCCGCTTCCGAAGAACATGGAAGAGATTACCCGCATTATCCGTGAGGAAATCGAATACAAGGGGGTATCGGTTATCATCCCGCGCCGTGAGTGCATTCAGACATTGAACCGTAAGTTGAAAAAGAAAAAAGCAGAGAAAAAATGAAAACAGATATTATACTTTCAGGAGTGGGCGGGCAAGGAATCTTGTCCATCGCTACCATTATCGGAGAAGCTGCCACCCGTATGGGGCTGACCTTGAAGCAAGCGGAAGTGCACGGAATGAGCCAGCGTGGGGGAGACGTACAGTCGAATCTCCGTCTTTCGGACGGACCTATCGCTTCCGACCTTATCGCTTTGGGCACGGCAGACATGATTATTTCCCTGGAGCCGATGGAGGCATTGCGCTATTTGCCTTATCTTTCAAAAGACGGATGGATTATCACTTCGTCCGCTCCGTTTAAGAACATCCCTAATTATCCCGACGAGCGGGCGTTGGCGGATGAGTTGAATGCCCAGCCTCACGTGGTGTCGCTCGATGTGGAAGGACTGGCGAAAGAAAACCATGTCCCTCGTTCGGCGAATGTCATCTTGTTGGGTGCCGCCGCTGCTTTCCTTCAGATATTAGATGTATCTACCTTGCGTGAAAGCGTAGGGCGTATCTTTGCTTCGAAAGGCGAGGAAGTGGTTGAGATGAACTATCGTGCCTTCGACCTTGGACGCGATTATGTGAGAAAGTTGAAAGGATGATTTTATAGTAGAACAAAATTGGTTTGCGAAAATACGGAATGCAGTAGAGACGTCACATTGTGGCGTCTCTACACATTCGGATGATGTTTTCGCAAACCAACTTTGTTCTACTATAAATCTAAATCGTACATACTAAAATCGTAAATATAAAATATGAGCAGTGTATTTAGCAAGGAATTGGTAGCGGATGTGGCGCGCGAGATGAAAGTTGCCGACCTGCAGAATGCTACCATCGGAGACGTGCTGTTGGTGGCTTCCCGTTTGGAAGAACTGACCGGCATCCCTTTTATCCGTATGGATCAGGGGTCGCCCGGTTTGCCTGCCAATAAGGTAGGCATCGAAGCCGAGAAGAAAGCGTTGGACGCTGGTTTGGGAGCGCAATATCCTGCCGCGGCGGGTGTGCCCGAATTGAAGAAAGCGGCGTCCCGCTTCGTGAAGGCTTTTATTGATATTGATATATCTCCCCGTGCGTGTGTGCCTACTACGGGTTCTGTAGCGGCATCGTTCGGAGCGTTTATCGCTTGTACGCAACGCATTCCGGGAAAGAATAAAGTGCTTTTCATCGACCCGGGTTTCCCTATTCAAAAATCCCAGTTGCGCATCTTGGGCATTGGATGGGAATATTTCGATATTCACGATTTCCGGGGCGAACCGCTCCGTGCGAAGTTGGAAAGCTATCTTTCGAAAGGAGACATAGCCGCCATTGTGTATTCTAACCCGAACAATCCGGCGTGGATATGTCTGGAAGAGGAAGAGTTGAAAATCATCGGTGAACTTGCCACGCGATACGATGCGGTGGTGATGGAAGACCAGGCGTATTTCTGTATGGACTTCCGTCATGAATACGGGCGTCCGTATCAGCCGCCTTTTGTACCTACGGTGGCTCGTTATACGGATAATTACATCCTGATGCTTTCCGCCTCGAAGATATTCAGCTATGCGGGGCAACGTATCGCCTTGGCTTGCATTTCCGACGTGCTCTTCGACAAGCAATATCCGGCATTGGCAGAGCGGTACGAAGATTCAGGCGTGTTCGGCCCTACGTTTATCGCTTCTATCTTGTATATGATTACATCGGGCTGTACTGCCACTACCCAATACGGAATGGCGGAGATGCTGGAACGTTCGGTGTCAGGCGAAATTAATTTCGTTGAAGACGTGCGTGAGTATGAACGCCGTGCCAGCCGAATGAAGAAGATATTTACAGATAACGGCTTTACCATTGTATACGACCGTGATGTGACCCAACAAGTGGGCGACGGCTTCTTCTTCACCCTTGGTTATCCGGGCATGACGGGAGGTGAATTGCTTTTAGAGTTAATGTATTATGGGGTGAGCAGCATTTCGCTTTCCACTACCGGAAGCGAGCAGCAAGGAGTACGTGCCTGCACTTCGCGGATGCGTGAGGCGCTTTATCCCGTTTTGGAAGAGCGGATGAAAGCGTTCCGTAAGGACCACAACATAATTAATGAAGAATAAAGAATCGCTCCGCCTGACATTCGTGCAATCCGGTGTAATTGAAGGATTGGGCTTTGTAGCCTAAAACCATTTGCCGATGATGCGGATTATATAGTAAAACAAAATTGGTTTGCGAAAAAATGGAATGGAACACAGAGACACAAAGACACAGAGCTTTATTTTTTGAGAGAACAGAGTTCACAGAGTAAAAGTCTGGCTCTATGGTCTTTACCTTCTCTATATATTTATTTCTCCGTGCCTCTGTGTTCAATATAAAGGATTAACGGATTTTTCGCAATCCATTTCTGATTGACTATAAATCCGCGGGTTCGTTTACGCGGGATTGCAAATCCAGCGTGACAGATTGATAACAAAGCATCATGCCGGGCTATTAATTATTAATTATTAACTATTAATTATTAACTGATTAAATGATTTGGAATCCGAACAAAGAGTGTATGCCTCGCGAGCAATTGCGTGAGCTGCAAGGTAAACGGTTGCAGAAATTGGTTGCGTATGTTTACCACAATGTGCCTTTTTATCGGCACAAGATGCAAGAGATGGACTTGATGCCTGAAGATATCCGAAGCATTGATGATATCGTGAAATTGCCTTTTACTACCAAACAGGATTTGCGTGATAATTATCCTTACGGGCTGATGGCGGCGCCAAAGTCGGAAGTAGTGCGTGTGCACGCTTCATCGGGTACGACGGGTAATCCTACCATCGTAGGCTATACCCGCAAGGACTTGGCGGTGTGGTCGGAAGTGATGTCGCGTTGCTTGTCGGCGTATGGCGTGACCCGCGAAGATACCTTCTCCGTAAGCTACGGATACGGTTTGTTTACCGGAGGCTTGGGAGCGCATTACGGTGTGGAGAATTTGGGAGCTACGGTAATACCTGCCTCTACGGGTAATACAGAGAAGCATGTCCGCCTGATTCGCGACTTGCATATCACCGGCATTGCCTGCACGCCTTCGTATGCCCTTTATCTGGCAGAGACCGTGGATAAGATGGGCATCGACAAGAACGAACTGAGTCTTCGCATTGGTGCTTTCGGCGCAGAGCCGTGGACCGAGCACATGCGTCAGGAGATACAGGAACGTTTGGGCTTAAAGGCTTACAACCTTTATGGGTTGAGCGAGATAATGGGACCGGGTGTGTCGTGCGAATGTGAGGAACAAAACGGCTCGCACATCCAGGAGGACCATTTCTATCCTGAAATCATCAATCCTGAAACCTTGGCTCCGCTTCCATACGGACAACAAGGGGAATTGGTGTTTACTACGCTTACCAAAGAGGGGATGCCTTTGCTGCGTTACCGTACGAAAGACCTTACCTCTTTGATGCCGGGTATATGTCCGTGCGGACGGACCAGCGTGCGGATGACTCCGATAATGGGACGTAGCGATGATATGCTGATTATCCGGGGTATCAATGTATTCCCGTCGCAGGTAGAAAGTGTGATATTGAGCATGAAGGAGTTCGAACCGCGTTACATGCTGGTGGTAGACCGGGTGAACAATCTCGATACTTTACAAGTGCAGGTAGAAGTGCGGCGCGATTATTTCAGCGATGACATTGCCTCCATGCTGAATCTGAAGAAACTTTTGTCGGACAAGCTGAAAAGTGTCCTTTCCATTGGTGCGGATGTGAAGCTGATGGAGCCGAACAGCATTCAGCGGAGTCAGGGCAAATCACAACGGGTGATAGACAAACGGACGTTTTTAACGGATAATGAATAGTTAATAATTAATAACGGCAGATATTCACCTATCCCGTTATCAACTATTAATTATTAATTGTTTAATTATTAATTATTCGAATATATGACAATCAAACAATTATCGGTCTTTCTGGAGAATAAGACCGGACGTATCAATGAAGTGGTTCGTACGTTAGGCGCGAACGATATTAACATGCACGCATTCAGCATGGCAGAAACGGCAGATTTCGGAATTCTCCGTCTGATTGTATCCGATGTGGACAAGGCGGTAGAAGTGCTCCGCTCGCATGATTTTGCGGTAATGTCTACCGATGTGGTCTGCCTGAGTTGCGAAAATGTGCCCGGTTCATTAGCGGTCATCTTGGAATATTTGGCGCAAGAGCAAATCTTTATCGAGTATATGTACGCTTTCGCGCAAAATGACCGTGCGAACGTGGTTATTAAGCCCAACGACTTGACGCATTGCCTGGAAGTGCTTCAAGCGCATCATTGCGATATCTTGACAAAGGACAGGTTGTAAGCGTGTGTTTTTCCTAACGCAGATTAACGCAGGTTGAGAGTGTGCTGAAATAAAATTGGTTTTCATTTTTGTCTAAGGGAATGCGTTGAAAGACCTCAAAAATGTAAGTTGATGCATATGAGTATCTTTGTTTCGATCTGCATGACTCCTTTGTTTAATATACTCTCAATCTGCGTTAATTTGCGTTGAAATAAGATTTTGTTTTTTAGAGATTTAGAACAGACTCCATGCTACAGTAAGCCCTGCCATGACGATGGCGACCATGCTCATTAGCTTTACAAGGATGTTGAGGCTGGGACCGGATGTATCCTTGAACGGGTCACCTACCGTGTCTCCTACTACTGTGGCACGATGAACTTCACTACCTTTTCCTCCGAAGTTTCCTTCCTCGATGTATTTCTTGGCATTGTCCCAGGCTCCTCCGGCATTTGCCATAAAGATAGCAAGCACGAACCCTGCGGAAAGACCGCCTATCAGCAAGCCGATGACACCCGGCACGCCGAAGAGCAAGCCTGTAGCTACCGGAGCAATGATGGCAAGCAGGGAAGGGAATACCATTTCACGTTGTGCTCCTTGCGTGGAGATTTGTACACAACGGGCATAGTCGGGTTCGGCTTCTCCTGTGAGGATTCCTTTAATTTCACGGAATTGGCGGCGCACTTCTTCCACCATGCGCGAGGCGGCACGTCCTACGGCATTCATCGTAAGTCCGCAGAAGAGAAACGCCATCATGCTTCCGATGAACATGCCCGACAATACTTTCGGGTTCATCAGCGTTACATCGTAATAAATCATAAAGTCATCTAATCCTGCTTCGTGAACGGCTACTTCGATGCCGTTTGGAAGTTCTAGGATGGCAGTGCCAATGCGGTTAAGCCCGATGCGCACTTCCTCGATGTAGGATGCCAGTAAGGAAAGTCCCGTAAGGGCAGCCGACCCGATGGCAAATCCTTTTCCTGTGGCAGCGGTGGTGTTGCCCAACGAGTCGAGCGCATCGGTGCGTCGGCGCACTTCTTCACCTAATTTACTCATTTCGGCGTTTCCTCCGGCATTGTCGGCTATCGGTCCGTAAGCATCTGTAGCAAGGGTGATGCCCAAGGTAGAGAGCATGCCTACTGCCGCAATGCCGATGCCGTAAAGTCCCATGCTGATGTTCGTAAAGTCGAATCCTGAAGCCAGCCAATAGGAGAGGATGATGCCGGCCACAACTGCTATGACGGGGATAGTAGTGGAAATCATTCCCAATCCGATACCGGAGATGATGACCGTGGCAGGACCTGTTTTTCCACTTTCGGCAAGTTTCTTTGTCGGTTTATACGATTGCGAAGTATAATATTCGGTAGACTGCCCGATGACAATGCCTACCAAAAGCCCTACTACCACTGCTAACGAAATGTTTACCCAGTTGTCTAATCCGAGCAGCCAAAGAATGAAGAACGTGCCGATGACAATCAGGAACGAACTGAGGTTGGTACCTGTAGAGAGGGCTTTCAGGAGTTCTTTCATTGTGGCGTTCTCGCGGGTGTGTACGGAGAAGATGCCAATAATGGAAAGGATGATGCCGATGGCGGCTATCAGCATCGGGGCGATGACTGCTTTGAATTGCATTTCAGTATCTCCGCTTCCGATGAAGGCTGCTGCACCCAATGCGGCAGTGGCAAGGATAGAGCCGCAATAGGATTCGTAGAGGTCGGCTCCCATGCCTGCTACATCTCCTACGTTATCTCCTACGTTATCGGCAATGGTGGCGGGATTGCGCGGGTCGTCTTCGGGAATACCTGCTTCTACTTTTCCTACAAGGTCGGCTCCCACATCAGCGGCTTTCGTATAGATACCTCCGCCTACACGGGCGAAGAGCGCTTGCGTAGAGGCTCCCATTCCGAAAGTGAGCATTGTGGTGGTGATAACACAAAGTTTCGAAGTCGGGTTGAGCATATCGTCAGGGATGCACCATTCTAAAAGCAGGTACCAGAAAGAGATATCGAATAAGCCTAATCCTACCACGACCAGCCCCATTACGGCTCCGCTCCGGAAGGCGATGCGCAAGCCTTTGTCAAGCGAGTTTCGGGCGGCATTGGCGGTGCGTGCCGAAGCGTATGTGGCGGTCTTCATGCCCAAGTATCCGGAGAGTCCGGAGAAGAAACCTCCCGTGAGGAAAGCGACGGGCACCCAATGGTTTTGCAGGTTGAATCCGTAAGCCATGATGGCAAACAGGAGGGCAAGTCCGATGAATACCAAGGTCACTACCTTGTATTGTTGTTTGAGGTACGACATCGCGCCGCGGCGTACGTGTTCGGCGATTTTTTGCATCTCGGGCGTTCCTTCGCTTTCTCCTTTCATTTGCTTGTAGAAGAAAGCCGCCAAGGCGAGTGCCAGGAACGAGGCGGCTGGAGCAATCCAGAAAAGATAGTTTTCCATAAGTGTATGATTTAAATTTGACAGTTGCCTATACTTCACGGTGTCGTCCGTGTGCTGGAGACACCACACTTCTCAAAGGTAAGGAAAAAATCTCTTCGGTTTATTTCCTTATTTACGTATTTTGTCGCTTTTTCTGTTTATTTTCAGAAATGAGCAAAAGCTTGTCGCCTTCATGAAGTTCTGTTTGCCCGTTGGGGATAATGAATTCGTTTCCTCGCTTTACCAGCATTACCAATGTGCCTTGGGGCAAGTCGATGTGGGTCAGCCGGTTTCCTTCCTTGAGCATGTCAGCGGTGAGGGTCAGGTCGTCCAGGCGGGTGTCTATTTCTTCAGGAAGCTCTACGCCGAACTCGTTCCCCTCTTTTTCTTGGGGAATATCGAGCTTGAGCCAGCGCGCCATTTGCGAAATACTCATCCCCTGAATGACAAGTGAAAGGAGGGTGATGAAGAACACGATGTTGAACAATTGGTTCGAGCCGGGTATTTGGGCTATGACAGGATAGGTGGCGAAGATGATGGGAACGGCACCGCGAAGCCCTACCCATGACACGAAAACCCGTGCCCTGCCGGAGATGTTCCGGAAAGGCAGCAGGCAAAGGAACACGCTTACAGGGCGTGCTACCACAATCATGAAGATGCCGATGAGCAACGCTACGCCTGCAATGTCTATCATCTCGTGTGGGTTGACCAGCAATCCGAGGGCAATGAACATGATGATTTGTACCAGCCAGGTCAGGCCGTCCATGAAAGTCTGTGTTTCTTTTCGCGAGGCAAGGCGTGCGTTGCCCACGATGACTCCGGCAATGTAAACCGCCAGGTATCCGTTGCCTTTTACTAAATCGGTGGCGGTGAAGGTGATAAAGACAATGCTTAGCAACAGGATGGGGTAGAGAGAGGTGTTGGGCAAATTAATGCGGTTTAATAGCCACACACCGAACTTGCCTGCGGCGTAGCCGATGACTCCTCCGAAGAAAAACTGCATGAGCAGGTCGCGTGCAATGACGCCTGCTTCCAGGTTTGAACCGCTTCCGATGACCTGTATGAGCACGATGGTGAGCATGTATGCCATGGGGTCGTTGCTTCCGCTTTCCAGTTCCAGCATGGGGCGCAGGTTTTCTTTCAGGTTCATCCGTTGCGAGCGAAGCAGGCTGAATACCGAAGCCGAGTCGGTAGATGACATGGTGGCTGCAAGTAGCATGCCGGCGAGCATGGTCACATGGATGTCTGCACGGGTATGGCACGACAGGTAATAAATGAACCATCCGGTCAGCAGGGTAGTGAGCAGCACGCCTATGGTGGAGAGCAGTATGCCCTGTGTCAAGACGGGTTTGATTTCATGGAAGCGTGTGTCCATTCCGCCTGTGAACAGGATAATGCTCAGGGAAATCATTCCGATGAATTGGGCGTCTTCTGCGCTGTTGAACTGGATGCCTAGTCCGTCGCTTCCGAAAAGCATGCCCACCAAAAGGAAAAGCAACAGGGTAGGAATGCCGAACCGGTAGCCGGTTTTGCTGATGAGGATGCTGATGAAAATCAGGATAGAGCCGATGAGGAGGATGTTTTCTGCGGTAATCATACGTGTCGTTTTTTTAAGTTGTGTGGCAAATGTCCGCTCAAAAATAATGGATTTTTTGTGAAATGAAAAGAGATTGCTGGGGAAAAGCAATCTCTTTTTCTTTCAGAAGCGAACGCTTTCACTTCTTCCAGCACATACTTTCACAAGCTTGGGCTGGGCTAAAAATCTATTACTATGAAAAACACTTAAAGTAACGCATATTTTTGCTATTTTGTTGCATATAGAAGTAACTTCTTTCCTTTATTAAATCCTTTTTAACAAAAACCGCCGTAAAATCCGCTTGTTTGAATATTATTTCACAAAAGATACGCCTTTCATCTTGTGGAATTTATTTTCTTTTGCATAGTTCCTTGAAGTCGCAAAAGGCGCATACATCGGTTTCATCGGTTTGAGCAAACGGAATTTCCGGCGAGAAGATATGCGTAAGCAACTGGTCTAGATTTTCTCGGAATTCCGATTCGTATCGGGCAAAGTCTTCTACAGGTTCTGTCTTCCGGGGTTCTCCCATTCGGATAACTGGTGTATAATCTTCGGATGCAGCTTGATGAATGTACAGAAGCGAAGGCGCTACTTGGCGTTCATCATGCTTTTGTTGTAACATCCGGCATACGATAGCGGCATAAAGGAAGGTCTGAAACACGTAGTTAGAGCGTTTGGCACTGGGGGTGAAAAGCGATTGGATGCTTGGAGGTGTGTCGGCGTGTCCTCCCGTTTTATAATCTACGATGCGGAAGATGTTGTCTTTCATATCTATCCGGTCGATTGTGCCTCCGATGCGTGATTGGAACACACCTGTCGTAGAGCGTATTTCGATGTCTTCTTGGACGGGTTGTTCTGAACCGATGAATGTAAAGGGGGCATATTTTATGTCTTTGTTCAGCAATTGTTTGATATAGCGTAGGATTACGGCGGAATTGATGAGCTGGATGCCGTTGTATTCCGGTTTTTCTTCGGGAGAAAGATGGAAAAAAAGTTCTTTGAAACCATTGTCTACATACGTTTGCAGACGTGTTTCGTCCTTTAATAATTTTTCGAGTGTTTCTTTGTTGATGACTTTTCCGTGTGCGGTCAGGTCTTTATAGATGTGTTCGGCGGCATAGTGGAAGATGCTTCCGAATTTGGCTGCATCGATTTCCGGTGAAACTTCATCGGGAGTGTTTAACCGCGCTACGTATTTATAATAGAATTTTAGCGGGCAATCCAGATAGGTGTTGAGTGCGGAAGGGGAGAGCACGGCTTTCGGATTGTATTTCAAGTCGAAGCTTTGTCTCAATCGGAGCAGAACGTCCGAATCTTTTTCGATGCAGATGGGTGCAGTGTTTTGGGGGGATTGAGCGGTTTCCAGCCGGATGCGGCGTATGGGATATCCCCACTCGATGAGGTATTGGAGCATGAAGCGTGACATTTCGCCCCGGTTGATGCCGTCGGTAGCAGTATTGAATACCAGTGTGGCTTTCTCCGTGCGTTGCAGAAGGCGGTAAAAGTAATAGGCGTAGACGGCTATCTTATGGTCGATAGTGGTCATGCCGAACGCTTTCCGCAGGTTGTAAGGGATAAACGAGGCATCGCTCCCTGTTTTGGGAAGTTGGCCTTCGTTGACTGAAAGCATAATCAGGTGGCGGAAGTCCAGGTTACGGGTTTCCAGTACGCCCATTACCTGCAAACCGATGGCTGGTTCGCCATGGAAAGGTATGCTGGAAGAAGCCATGACGCGGGTCAGCAGGCGTTGGAAAGTATCGGGTTTCACATCCAGTTCTTTGCTTTCAAGCAGAGTATGGAAGCGGTTAGTTAGGGTAAAAGCCTTAAACAGGGCTTCGCGGTAGAGTTGGTCGAATGCGTCTTTTTCATCTGTCTTTTGTTCCTGATAGCGCATGGCTATCTGTTGCAAGGCTTTCGAGAGGGTATTGCATAAAGCTTCGTTGGTGTGGCAAGGCTTGAAGAGCAATTCCAGCGCTTCATCTTTTTCCAGTTCGGAGGGGAGAGGGTAGAAGCGGTTATTCTTCGTCAGTTCTTTTTCCAACATTTCCGCGTTAGAAGAGAGCAAGCGGGTGTAAGCATGTTTCAAGAGGCTGACCGTTTCCTTGAAATGATAGCGTCCGTTCCGGGAATCGTATCCGGAGGTATGGAGTTCCAGCAGGGCGTTCGCAAAGCTATATGCGGGTGTTTGCGAGAGCGGGAATCCCATGGTGATGTTGATGTGCTTTACATTTTCAGGAAGCGAATGAAGCACAGGCTGGAGCAGGCTTTCGTTGCAGAGCACGATGGCGGTTTCTTTTTCTTCTTGTGTCAGATTTTTGCGGAGCCATTGAGGCAAGAAGCGTGTTTGCCCGTTTTCTGTGGGTGATTCGGCGAAAGTGATTTCTTTGGGTTGTTCCAGGTTCTCGAATCGTGCAGCAGGGAGTTCCGAGGGAAAGTCGTGTAAATTCCGGCGGATGAATTCACCTGCCTCATGGGGGGTACGTTTCAGATAAAACATGTCGTAGTCCCAATAAAACAAGGCTTTCCCGGCATCATTCAGCTTTTGGAAAAGCGTGTGCTCTACTTTGTTTAAAACATTGAATCCCACAAATACATAGGTCTTGTAAGGGAGTTGTCTGACATCCAGTGTCTCGATGACCCGACGGTACATCATGCCTTCGTAAGCGATGCCTTGGCTTTCGAGCAATGCTTTGTAGCGGGTATAGATGTCGCCCAGTGTGTCCCATATTGAAATGAAGCGTTGTTTCAGTTCGGTTACACTGTCCATCGAAAAATTGCGGAAGAATTGCGCAAGTGCTTCTTTTTGCCCTTCCTCCAAGAAATCATAGTTGTCCGTCAAGGCGTTCAACTCTTTCAGGTTGCTGAAAAGGGCATCGGTGTCTGCCAGGTTCTTGTCGGCATCATCGAAGTCGGCTATCAGCATCTCGCCCCAAAAGTAGAAGTTGTCGAGAGGTTCTGAACTCCCGGTTACTTGGCGGAATACTTTGTATAGGTCGCATACCAGTTTGACTGGGTCTCCGGTTTGCCATGAGGAACTTTGGCGGAACAGTTCGCTGATGCTGATATAGGCGGGAGACCAAAGCGGATGTTCGCTTTCCCGTATCAGGCATTCGTTGAAAAACAGGCTGGCGCGTTTGTTCGGAAAGACTACGGCTACATGGCTGAAGTCGCCTTCTGTCTTTTGATATAAATCGTGTGCTACTTCTTGCAAAAATGTTTTCATTTTGTTCGTTGTTTTAGTATTAAATCCGTCCGCTGATATGCCTTCGAAATCGAAGATATGCTTTATCGGCAGTTTCAGATAACTGATCCGGCAAAGTAAGCATACCTTTATTTAGCGTATCATTCTTTGGGTCAGTTGCGGACATTCTCTAATTCGTTTTCAAATACATACCATAAATATCCTTTTACATTGGAATACCCCATTTGGGTGAGCAGGTTCATGTATTCTTTTACTTGGCTTCTGTAACCTTGTTTCTTTTTCCCGAATTTGAAATCAACTACGATTACTTTCCCGTCTTTCATCATCACACGGTCGGGGCGTCGGGTCTGGAGATTGCCCGCTTCATCGGCATAGATGATGCTGCATTCGTTATATAACTCCCATGTCCCATCGTACCAGTCCCTTACGTGTGGATGAGCGAGTGCCCAGCGTGCCAATTCTTCGATTTGCTCCGCTTGCTTCTCCGATTCCAGCACACCTTCGAAAACCAGACGGGAAATGGCTTGCGGCAATTCGTTTTCGGTTCGGATTGAAGCAAATACTTGATGCAGCAATTGTCCTTGGCGGATGTATTCTTTCCGTTCTTCTTCGCTCTCGTCTTCGCTTTGGATAAAGTCGGCGGATTGGTTCGATTGCTTGAATTCGATAGGGGTTTCTATTGACTCTACCCGTACGGTGACACTTTCGGGGGGCGTGGCAAGTGGATTGTCCGAATGCTTTTCCGCTTTCGTCTCCGAAGGGAAAAACTCGCCGAAAGTATATGTGACAGGAGTGTCTTCATCGCTTTCTTCGCGGGTGCTCCAAATCGGAAGTTGGGGAACAGTTTGTTCCAGCAGTTCGGATACGGTTCCTTTTTGGCGGTTTCCGGTTCTTCCCCATATAATAAGGTTCTTGCAGGCGCGGGTAAATGCTACATAGAGCAAGTTCAGGTTGTCTACCCAAAGCTGAAGCCGTTCGTCCCAATAGCTTGCCTTGAATACCGATTCTGCCATCGCCGAAGAATAGTTCACCGGCACGAGGTCCAGTTGGTTGAACGGTTCTAATCCGTCGTCTTGCGCTTGGCACCATATCAAGTGGTTATTGGTCTCGTTTTCCATTTTCCAATCGCAGAAAGGAATCAGGACTGTATGGAATTCCAATCCTTTCGACTTGTGTATAGAGAGAATCCGGATGCCTTCTATTTCACCCGAAGGAATGGTTTTCTCGTGTAAACGTTCGTCCCAATAGGTGATGAATGCAGTCGGTTCAGACGAGTGTTGCTGCATGTATTCGGTCACGGCATCATAGAAAGCGCAGAGGTAGGCATCTTGGTGCTCGATTCCTTTCATGTCGAACAAGAGGAAAAGTTTCTCCAGTAGTTCATATAGAGGCATCAGCCGCAGTTCGGCAATGTGTTCTGTGAAGCCAGCGGGCAAATACGTGCTGATGTCATCCTGCAAAATGCGGTTTAGTGTCGTATGGGTGTGCAGGATTTCCCGCTGGTATGCCACGGCAAGTCGTGCTCCGGCTATACGGTCTTCGGGCGAGGTGAGGTAGCGCAGCCCGTCTATCATCATGCATACCGCCAGCGAGGCGTCTAACCGGAAGGCTTCATCTGATACGATGCGGTAGGGGGTATGTTTGTCGAAGTAATCGGCAATGGCAGGGATTGTTTTGTTTTTGCGCACCAGAATGGCGATGTCGTTTGTGCGGATGCCGTGCCGGATAAGGCATTCGGTCTCTTTTGCCAATTCTTCTAAGGTTGCCTCGGCATAAGATTGCTCCGGAGTGTCTGTCAGGAACGTGAGCTTTACATATCCCTTTTCGGTCTGTTTTGCCGTTTGCTGACATACATCGCTATAGGCATTGAGCAGGGGCAGGCACGATTCGCCTTTTTCTTCCTCGTAACGCTGGTTCAGCGTCTGGCAGGCAGAGGTGAAGAAGATGTTGTTGAAACGCACAATGCGCGCTTCGCTTCGCCAATTGGTTTGCAAGGTCAGTTCACGGATACGTAAGGAGGAATCGGTATTCAATCCAGCCAGTATTTTCCAATCCCCGTTCCGCCAGCGGTAAATGCTCTGTTTGATGTCGCCTACGATGAGGCTTCCTTCCCGTTGTGCAAGGCTTTCTTTCAAGAGCAGGTGGAAGTTTTCCCATTGCATGCGCGAAGTGTCTTGGAACTCATCTATCATCACCCTGTCGATGCTGGTGCCAATCTTTTCGTAGACGAAAGCGGCATCGCCTTCGTTCATCAGGCTGTGCAGCAGGGCGTTGGTGTCTGAGAGGAGGAAGCGGTTATGCAACTGGTTTTGCAGGCGAAGTTCTTCGTCAATGTGAGCAAGCAAGCGCAGGTTGTTCAAGTATCTGAGCGAGAGGTCGCACGAGTTGGCTATCAGGTTGTTCTTTGTGCGGAATTCTTCTGCGGTGTTAAGCAGGGGAATCAGTTCGCGTGTGGCGAGGCTGAGGATTCCGGCACGTTTTGGGGAAGCCTGTGTCGCCCAGTTTTCCGCGCTTGCCAGGCTTTTTTCTACCGTGGCGTTGCGTACCTCATTGCTCAGCTTGCCCTTGCTCAGTTTGTCGAAATAACTGCTGATGCCTCGTGTGCCGTTTTTCAAATCTGCAGGTGTTAAGCTGTTCAGTTCCAATGTGTCGAAAAACTGTTGGCTGAAGCTTTTCATCTGCTCCAAGACATCTTTGCGGAGTGATTCCAGTTTCTTCCGGTAGGCAGGGATGAATGCCGGGTCTGCCAGTTTGCGGCGCAATCCTTCGCCTTTCTCGATGTATCTTTCATCAAGAATGTTGCGTCCGAATCCCTTGATTTCGTCTGAAATATCCCATCTCTTATCGTCCGAGATGCGTTGCTCGATGTATTCCAACAGCCAGCTTAATAAAGGAGAGAGCCTGTCTAACTTTTCTATCATGGCGTCTACAGTATCCGAAAGCACATCTGCGTTATTCAGTTCTATGGTCATGTTGGCTCCCAGTTCCAGCTCGCGTGCCAGATTGCGTAATACAGCTTGGAAAAACGAATCAATGGTTTCGATGCGGAAACGGCTGTAGTCATGGATGATGTTGTGTAATGCCCGGATTGCCGCTTGCCGTATTTCTGTATCGCTCAGTGCACAGGTTTTCTTCAATTCTTTGAGGTAGCTTTCGGATGTCGGCAAACCATGCCCTAATCCGTATAATTGCTCCAGAATACGGTTTTTCATTTCGGCGGTTGCCTTGTTGGTAAAAGTTACCGCCAGAATGTGACGGTAGGCCGTGGGGTCTTCCACTAATTGCTTAATATAATGTAGGGCAAGGGTAAAGGTTTTTCCTGAACCTGCTGATGCCTTGTAAACCAATAGTTGCGGATAATCTGTCATTTGTTTTCTGCTTTCATTTCTTGTCAACTATCTACAAATATAGATTTATATTTCGGTATAGCCAAATTTCGGGCAATGAATTCTGCAATTAGCCGATGAAGTGCTTGCTTGAATTGTCCGGTAAGTACGGTTATATCGGGTCCGGATGCTTGCGGAGGTACACGGAACTATCTGCATCGGGCTGTGCATCTATATCTGAAGGGACATGCATATAGGTGGGGATTCCGTTACGGCGTTACAATTGTTACAAATGACAATTACTAAGAGTTCGTTTAAATTTTCCAATAAAGTAATATTCAATCAGGTTCTTTTGCGTTTGTTTCCGGTCTGTTTTCCCGATTTTATTCGTCAGATAGCCCGCTATCCTCCTCATAAAATCAGAAAAACATCCTCGAAAACAATTCGCAAAATTAACCTGAGCAAAATTTAAACAGACTCTAAAACTGAAAAAGAAGGAAAGAAGATTCTTGACCATAAATTATATTATATATGTCACTCTCTCTTCATGAACTCTTCTCGTTAAAATCTGATTTTTGTAATTGTCATTTGTAACAATTGTAACGCCTTCTGTCTGCTAATGCGTCAGAATCCGGCTTCTTTCCGGATAACGAGTGGCTGGTGAGTGACGGGATGGATAAAGGAAAGTCCGGCGGCATGGAGGTAGAGCCGGTCTGCTTTCTTGCCATATAATTCATCGCCTATGATGGGGCAATTCAGTCCGTCGGGATGAGCCGCATGGACGCGCAGTTGGTGAGTGCGTCCGGTGAGGGGATAGAACAAAATGCGGGTTTTTCCGTCTTTCCGTCCGAGCACTTTATAACGGGTAATGGCTGGTTTCCCGTATTCGGAATGCACCATTTGGCGCGGACGGTTGGCGTAGTCCGGGCAAACGGGCAGGTCGATGACGCCCTCGTCTTCCTTTACGATACCCTCTAACATGGCTATATAGCACTTTTGCACTTGGCGGGTAGCGAACATTGTCTGCAAGGTTTGGTGTACTGTTTTGGTCTTTGCAGCCAAGAGCAAGCCTGATGTTGCCATGTCAAGTCGGTGGACAATGAGCGGTCCGTCGGCATCGGGATACTTTTCGCGCAGAAGGGTATAGACAGAGACGGAAGTAAGTTTTCCCGGAGCGGACAGCATGCCGCAAGGCTTGTTTACTACAACCAGCCATTTGTCTTCGTAAACGGTTTCCAGTTCGCAGGTTTCCCAATGATTTTTTTCCAACGGATTAGGCTCGACCTGCAAACCTGTTAGCATGTGTTTTAAGATAGGTTCGCATTTGTTTTTACATGAAGGGTAGAAATGCCCTTCACGCCGAAGTTCATCTTTGGGCGATTTTCCTACCCAGAACTCACCCATTGCCAGTGGATGAAGGTTGTGCAGGTAAGCGTATTGCAAAAGTTTAGGCAGAGCGCATTCGCCCGCTCCGGCAGGGGGAGTGCCTTGCGGGGTATTGAGGAAGATTTGGCAAAGGTCTTTTTCTTCTCCTTGAGCATTGAGCATGCGAAACTGTTCGAATAGTTTTTGCTGGAGTGCCGCCGAGCGGGTTTTCCGTTCGTGTTTTAAGATTTGTATTTGATTTTCGAAAACCGAGAGAGAGGCTTTTAGTTCTTCTCCTTGTAGTTTTAGCCTTTTCTCCAGACGTTTGTATTCGGCTTTTTGGAACTGGCTTTCTTTGATAAGTTGGGCTTCCTCTTCGGGTGAGATTCCTTTTCTCCGCTTTTCTTCGCGCAAAAGCTTAGCTCGTTTCATTTCATCCTTGGCTTTCGCCAATGCTTCTTGGCTGGTCTGCATGTTGATTTGACAGGCATGTTGCAGATGCAGGTAGGCTTCCTCTTTTTCCAATGCTTCGATGCGCCGGTTGATGTCAGATATTTCACTTTCTTCTAATTTGAAGAATCCATCGGGGCGCAAGAGGTCGTATACCGGAGGCACAAATCCATTCTGCCGGTTATTTTGGGCAAGGTTTCCCGAGAAGGCCGTCAGGTAGCCCACATTCCCTTCTTTGTCTTGTATCAGAAGCACACCGAACATCTTTCCTTTACTCAATTCCTCTTCCCAATCGGAACGGGTACGAAGATAGACTTGTACTTCGTGTGCTGCCATTTGTACCAAGGGGTGAGGGGTGTAATGGAAGGGATATGTGAATGCCGAAGGCAAAGGAATGCCTTCGATGGGCGATGTAAAACGATGGATGTTTGGGTCGCTCATAGGTGGCGGATTTTTATGTGAACTCCGCGTCTCTGCGTTCTCATCATATTGTTAAATCATTTCTCGTTGGCGGCAAAAGTATCCGCTGAAAATGGCGTCTATGTTCTCAATCCGTTCGCGGAAGATGCCGTAAACGGCTGACCCGGAACCGGTCATCGAGGCATATACGGCTCCCAAGTCGTACATTTTGTCTTTGATGGCGGCTATTTCGGGATAGAGGGCGAACACCGATTCTTCGAAGTCATTTTTTAATTCGTCTTTCCAAGTCTCTACGGGCTGGCGGATGATTTCTTTCACCGATTTTTCCGGATAATGCGGCTTGATGCGGCTATAGGCTTCGCTGGTCGAGATTGCGTTTTGCGGTTTGACCAATACCAGCCGATAATCGGCAAGTGTGCAAGTGACAGGTTCGAAGATATTTCCGATGCCGGTGGCAAATACGGGTTGGTTGCGCACAAAGAAAGCGCAATCGGCTCCGATGCGTGCGGCATATTCTTCCATTTCCTGAACGGTCAGTCCGATTTGGAATTTTTCGTTCAATAACTTAATCATGAAAGCTCCGTCGGCAGAGCCTCCTCCTAATCCGGCTCCGGTAGGGATATGTTTATATAAATGAATGTCGACAGGAGGCAACTGGTATTTTTCGCGAAGCAAAAGGTAGGCTTTTACTACAAGGTTATCTTCGGGGGCACCATCGAGCAGAGTGCCTTTGACACAGAGGCGGAAAGGTTCGCTTCTGTTCTCCAATCGGTTTACTTCGAGTGCGTCTTGCAGGTTAATCGGATAAAAGACGGTTTCGATATTATGGTATCCGTCGGCACGTTTTTCTACAACGTTGAGGCCTAAGTTTATTTTGGCGTTAGGGAATGTTATCATGATATGATGTTTTTGATTAATGTTTTGCCAAAGATACGATTTATTTAAACACAAAGAAACGGAGACGCAGAGTTTTTTATTTTTTCTCCGTGTCTCCGTGTCTTTGTGTTCGATTATAATTTATCGGTTAGGGGTATCCCACACCTTGGTTTGTGTGCATTGCAGGTCTATCCACTGGTCGCCGCACTTCACTTTGAAGTCACCTTTCTCCAGCGTCCATTTTCCGTAATAGTTGACGAAAGCCAGGTCGCTTCCTTTCAGCTTCATGGTTACGGTCTTGGTTTCGCCCGGATTCAGGGAAATCTTCTCGAAGTTGCGCAGGCGGATGTTGTCGGGGGTGCTGCTTGCCACCAAGTCCTTCGAGTAAAGCAATACGCTTTCCTTGCCTGCCACGCTTCCCGTGTTGGTCACGTCTACGGTGAAGGTCAGTTCATCATCGGCGGTGAATTGGGCCTTGTCTACCTTCAGGTTGCTATATTTATAGGTAGTGTAGCTCAGTCCGAACCCGAAAGGCCATTGGATATCCATGACCGAATCATAATTGTAGTTCCCGCCCATCTGGCCGATGTTCTCGCACGGCTTGTAGTCGTAGGTGGCGAGGGCATTGATATGTTTCGGATAGGTGTACGGCATCTTCCCGCTGAAATTGGCGTCGCCTGCAAGCAGGTTTGCCAGGGCGTCTCCTCCGTAATTGCCCGGAAGCATTACGTTTATTACGGCTTTAGCCAGCGGTTCGATGTCTTTGATGAGACGCGGACGTC
>ERZ779889.346-NODE-346-length-60487-cov-4.964042_pt1 | contig 60487 bp, 46 predicted proteins | sample MGYA00511030_ERZ779889 | MGnify/ENA primary metagenome ERZ779889 (study PRJEB29588, sample SAMEA2160616) | human gut metagenome | biome: human gut; feature: human-associated habitat; material: faeces | place: Denmark | collected 2008/2010 ... | reverse complement strand
AGAGGCTATACGGACGCTTCGAGGTCGGAACGCTGAACACCGGCCTTGTCTCCGCCGGTATCGGATACCGCTTCTGATTTGTGAGATTAGGGCAAGGGTACGACTTTGACTTATGTTCTTGTTTCTTCGCAATTTAAATATTATATTTGACACTAATTTCATAACGACAGTGTCCTATGAGAAATTAGTCCGTAGAGCAGCTGGTAATCATGAAAAAGGAACGATAAAACACATAAAAGAAAACATGTATGAAACATTTATCCTACATAAGACCAATGCAGACTATAAACGCGAACAAACTGATAAGATATTGTACACGACTGATGCTGCTGTCGTGTGCAGTCATGCCGGCGGCTTACTCCATAGACTGGCTGTACTATTCATTAGGAACAATCACCATAGTGTCATTCTTGATAACACTCGTTTACGCCATCTATGTACTCAAAACGGACCGCGTGAACTTTGTCAGCCGTGTTTTCGGAGGCAGACGGGAATATGTCTATGACCTTGCAATATCGATAGTCGGAATCATTGTAAACTACTCGTTTGGAACAAATGCAGCGATGTGTTTTTGGATAACCGCTCTACTGCTCGCCGTCGCGGAATTAATACCGAATCATAAAAAGAGATAATCCGCACTTGCCGCTGCAAATAGCCCTTGTCTGACACTGGCCTTTGGGACCTTGCCTTTGCCTCTTGGAATTAATTCATTGAATATCAAACCGTTAACACTTTACACCATAGGATAGGGGTGGCACAAATCGGCCAAAACAGCCAGAAGATGCCACCCCTATCCTTGTGCCTGCATAGATAACCTTTTGTTCCACAGCCCTATAGCCAAAAGTACACGAGGACAGGTCTTCTATTTGGCTGCGGGAGTGTACCAATTTTGCGAATTCCCGGTACACTCTCGGCAGGGACATTGACGGACAGCTGAGCAGGAGACATCGTGACCTTCGCTAAGCGCTAAATCGATTTAGCAGTTATTTTGCGTGCAATAATAAAAAGCAGCATCCGGGGTAATCTTCTGCCAAAGCCCGTATAAATCTGCCGGTTTCTACAGTATCTGGTTCAGAAGTCGGGCGGCGTAGTCGCGTTCCCTGACCTGGGGATGGGGTATTGTCAGCTCCGGTGTGTCGATATGACGGTCTCCGTAAAGGGCGATGTCGATGTCAATGATACGGGGATGATATACGCGGCTGCCGTCCGGAGCATATTCCGGTTCATGGTCCGGACGCCCTAATTTGTGCTCCACCCATTTGCAGACTTTCAGCAGGTCCTCCGGCGGGACAGTAGTCTCAAAGGATATGGCCTGGTTCACGAACGGCTCAGTGCCCTCCGGCATACCCCACGGCTCGGTCTCAAGCACCTCCGACTCCCGGATATCGGAAAAAAGCCAGGGAGCCAACTCGGTGACAAGCAGCGAGACAGCCATGCTGAGGTTGCGGCGCCGGTCACCCATGTTGCTGCCCAGTATAAGGTAGACTCTTACCGGCTCTTTCTCAGGCGTCATAGCAGTCCCAACTCAAGCAATGCCTCGTCACTCATTCGGGACTTGTCCCAAGGCGGGTCAAACGTAATCTCTATGGCCACATCGGTCACCCCGGGCGTATCGGCCACTGCCGTATGCACATCCTCCAGCAGCATGTCCGACATGGGACAGTTGGGCGCGGTCATGGTCATCTTGATAAAGACCTTGTGGTCGTCATCTATTGTGATGTCGTAGATAAGGCCGAGGTCGTAGATGTTGACCGGTATCTCCGGATCGTACACCTGCCTGAGAGCCCGCACGACATCGCGGGTAAGTGTAGCTTTGTCCATAATTTCCGTCTATTTGCCGTTGCTGTATCTTATAGCGTCCTCCTTTATCTGCTCCATCATGGACACCAGTCCGTTGGCCCGGGTCGGAGAGAGGTTCTCCTTCAGCCCTATACGGTCAATGAAACTGTTGTCCGCAGCCAGTATCTCCTCCGGTGTACGGCCGTTGTACACCCGTATGAGCAGCGATATGATGCCCTTGGTGATGATGGCGTCGCTGTCCGCCGTGAAGAACAGCCTTCCGTCGCGCAGCTCGGTGTTGAGCCACACCCGCGACTGGCAGCCCTTGATGAGACGGTCTTCCTGCTTGTTCTTCTCATCTATCACCGGCAATGATTTGCCCAGCTCGATGAGATACTCGTATTTGTCCATCCAGTCATCGAAAGCGGAGAACTCGTCCACTATCTCCCGCTGGACATCCTGTATAGTTGCTTCCATTATCTTAACATATTAACGGTTCTTCTAAGTGACTTGACAAAGTACTCACACTCTTCCAAAGTGTTGTACGGCCCGAGAGACACGCGCACCATACCTGTCTGTCCGAACTTGCCGATAAGAGGCTCGGAGCACATGAGGCCCGAGCGCACCGCAATGTTCATCTTGTCCAGCAGCACGGCGATGTCGCTGTGATGCGCCCCGTCCACAGTGAAGGACAGCAGCGGAGCCTTGTGTGTACCTGTACCGTACAGTCTCAGACCATCTATAGACTTCATCTCCTGCATCAGATAAGATGTCATTTCAGTCTCATTGCTTTTGACTTCTTTGTTTCGTATTGAAGTAACAAAATCAATAGCTGGTCTTAAAGTGGCTGCTGCTATAAAGTTAGGTGTACCGGCTTCGAATCTTAATGGAACAGGCGCATAAGTAGTCTTCTCAAAGGTAACGGTATCGACCATCTCTCCTCCGCCCATCCACGGCGGCAGTGTCTCCAGCAGGTCCTTGCGGCCGTAAAGCACTCCCGAGCCGGTGGCCGCGTACAATTTGTGCCCTGAGAACGAGTAGAAATCGCAGCCGATGCGTCTCACATCCACATCCTCGTGGACTATGCCCTGCGCCCCGTCCAGATGTACGGCGGCTCCGTGCCTGTGCGCCATGGCCGTCAGCTCCTCCACGGGATTGACCAGACCGAGCACATTGGATATGTGGGCCGCAGATACCAAGCGTACCTTACCACCTGAGAGAATCCGCTCAGCCTCCCCCATGTCCCACTCGCCATTTTCGTTCACCGGAATGAATCTCAGCTTTGCCCCGCTGCGCTCACAGAGCATCTGCCAGGGCACCAGATTCGAATGATGCTCGCCCTCCGAGACCAGGATCTCGTCCCCGGCCTTGATGTATTTTGCTCCGAAAGTATTGGCAAGCAGATTAATCGATGCCGTAGTGCCGGATGTGAGTACTATCTCGTCCTTCGACGCGGCGTTGAGCAGCTCACGGGCAGACTCCCTGCCGGCCTCATAGTTCTCCGTAGCCTTGGCCGCCATACCGTATATGGCCCTGTGGACATTCGCATTGGCGTCTGCAAGCCATTCGCCCATAAGCTCAATGACGCAGCGCGGCTTCTGCGACGTGGCGGCGCTGTCGAAATAAACCAACGGCCTGCCGTCCTTTACCGTCCGCTCCAGATACGGGAACTGCGCTCTTATATTTTCTATCACTGCGTTCATACCGTCTTTCAAAAATTTCACAAAAGTAATTAATTTTGCACAATAATATTTACGTATCAGGATTATGTACGACTATATAAGAGGCAGCATCGAGGAGCTCAATCCGGCGGAGGCCGTGATAGAATGCTGCGGCATAGGCTATCTGATGCAGATATCGCTGAATACCTACGAGAGACTCCGGGATGCCCGCGAGGCACGGCTTTACGTATATCATCACGTGAGGGAGGACGAGGAGACACTGTACGGTTTCTTCGACAAGGAGGAGCGGCGCATATTCATTCTTCTTATCTCGGTGTCGGGCATAGGGCCCAATACGGCCAGGATGATGCTGTCGTACCTGACTCCGGACGAAGTGTCCACAGCAGTGGCCACCGGGGACGTCAACCGCATAAAGGCCGTAAAGGGCATCGGGCTCAAGACAGCTCAAAAGGTAATCATAGAATTGAAGGACAAGATAGCACGCGGCAGCGGTCCGGCCCTGGACCTTTCATCCGGCGGCTCAGGCGCAAACACAGAAGAGGCCTGTTCGGCACTGGTCATGCTTGGATTTACAAAAAATGCTGTGGAAAAGGCCGTTGCATCCATTGTCCGTAAGGAGCCGGGGCTCAGTCTGGAAGACATTATCAAAAAAGCCTTAAAAATCTTGTAGGGTCTTCTACTTTTTAATACATTTGCAGCAGTTTAACATTTAATTATAACCGGTTATGAATATACCTAGCAATTTGAAGTACACAAAAGATCACGAATGGGTCAAAGTTGAAGGTGATGTCGCAACTGTCGGTATCACAGACTACGCTCAGGATCAGCTCGGAGACATCGTTTTCGTAGATATCCAGACTGAGGGTGAGACTCATGCCAAAGAGGAAGTTTTCGGAGCCATCGAGGCTGTGAAAACAGTAGCGGACGCCTTTATGCCTGTATCAGGTGAGATCATCGAGGTCAACGCCGCTCTTGAGGACGCTCCCCAGACAGTCAACAGCGATCCCTACGGAGAAGGCTGGATGATCAAGATCAGGATGTCCAACCCCGCCGAAGTTGAAGAGCTCATGGATGCGGACGCCTACGCCGCCATCCTCTAAACTCATTCGGAATATATAATCATAAAGCCGGACCCGTTGTCAGCTTGGTCCGGCTTATTTTTTTCATTTCCATATAAGGCCTCATGAAAGCGCAGAAAAAAGGATATTAAGCAAATAATGCGTATATTTGTCAAAAAGCGATGCCTATGATACAAGAAGTTGCCCGTACATTTGACCTCCTGACGAAGCTGGAGGAGAGATTTCCCGACAAAAAGGACATGCTGTGCCGCCGCAGCGGAAATGACTGGATTCGGTTCAGTGTCAAGGACTATGTCCGCAATTCGCATCTTATAGCATATGCTCTGGCCTCATTGGGCTATGGCAATGGGGACAAGGCCATAACGATATGCAGCAACAGGCCTGAATGGAATTTTGTGGACATGGGACTCAATATGGCCGGTATGGTACACGTACCGGTCTACCCTACCCTGAGCGCGGACGAATATCTGTACATCTTCAACCACAGCGATGCGAGAATCATCTTCCTCGGTACCATGAGCCAGTATAAAAAACTGGAGCCGATAATCGCAAAAATGGATGTACCCGCCCGCGTAATCCTTATGGATGATTCAGATAACTTGCTTTGTATCAGAGAATTGTATCGCATAGGCGAAGCCTGCGGGCCAAAGATGGCGCCAGTGATTGAAAAGATTAAGGCTGAGACAGATACGGACTCTCTTGCATCCATCATCTATACATCGGGAACTACCGGAACTCCCAAGGGCGTAATGCTCTCCCACCACAATATGATGTTCAATGCATACGGCCATGCTCTCAAGCAGACAGTAGGCCCGGACCAGAAGATGCTCAGCTTCCTGCCTCTCTGCCACATCTACGAGAGGAGCATGAACTACGAATATCAATATATAGGAATAAGCATCTACTATGCAGAGAGTCTAGGGACAATCGCACGAGACCTTGCCGACTGCCATGCGGATGGATTCTGCTCCGTCCCCAGAGTTCTGGAGATGATGTACTCAAAGCTTGAGGCAGCCGGGAAAAACCTGAAAGGCATCAAGAGGCTGATCTACAATCTGGCATGGAATTTCGCAAACAATTACGACAACTACCATAAGGGCTGGCTGTACAACAGGAAGCGTAATCTATATGACCGCCTTGTTTACAGCCGATGGAGAGAGAATCTGGGCGGCCACGAGATGCTGATTGTATCCGGAGGCTCGTCCATTCAAGCCAGGATCATCCGGCTGTTCAACGCCGCCAGACTTCATATATTCGAGGGATACGGAATGACCGAGACCTCACCGGTGATAGCCGTAAACAACCCGGCCGGAGGTATCAACGTTATCGGCACAGTAGGCACACCGCTCGAAGGCACGACTCTGAAATTCGCCGAGGACGGCGAGATACTCACGAAAGGCCCTCACGTAATGCTAGGATATTATAAGAACCCGGAAGCGACAAAAGAGGTCATTGACAGTGAAGGCTTCATGCATACAGGCGATATCGGTCACCTGGTAGACGGGAAATATCTGAAAATCACTGATCGGAAAAAAGAAATCTTCAAACTATCGCTAGGCAAATATGTGGCACCACAGGTGATTGAGAATATGCTGAAGGAATCCCCTTTCATACAGAACTGCATAGTCATCGGCGAAAATCAGAAATTCGCATCTGCCATCATTGTTCCCGATTTCGAGAGACTGCACTTCTGGGCGGCTAAACACGGCATTAACTATACTGACAACAAAGAGCTCATTACAGACCCCAAAGTTCTGGCCAAGATACACAGCGTGGTGGAGGAAGTGAACAGCAAGACCTCGCCTCACGAGAACATTAAGCGAGAAAAGATAGTCTGCGACGAATGGACAACCGCAAACAACATGCTTTCCCAGACCCTAAAGCTGAAACGCGCCAGGATCATGTCCAGATACGCAGGACTGGTAAACGAAATCTACAAATAATGTTCAGGCTTTCCAACGATGATGATATCCCGAAGTTAAGGATGCTTTGGAAAAAGTGTTTTGATGCTGACAGCGTATTTCTTGACCTGTTTTTTGGAAAGGGATACGGACTGACCAGGACATACGTAATGGAGACAGAGGCCGGCCTTGTATCTGCCTTGAGCATATTTCCAATCAAATATGCCGGACATAACGGAGGCTATGTATATGGCGTATGTACACATCCTGAGCATCGCGGTCACAGACATGCCGTATCATTGCTGAGCTATGCAGAAAAGCAACTGCTGGATAAGGAAATCGATTTTATGATTCTCAGACCAGCCTCTCCTACCCTATTTGATTATTATATAAAACAAGGATACAGTACGACCATCTGGCGTGATATCAAAAAAATTAGTCTACCATTAATACCTGCGGAAATCGCACTGGAGCCACTTTGTGGGCGCTCAATGTTTACTGCCAGAGCATGTCAATGCCGCAACGGGCTACTATTTGAATGGAGTCCGGAAATGTGCAAATATCTGTTGTCATATGTTGAATACTGCAAAGGAAAAGCCTGTAGAATAAATTATGGCGAAGGATACATCATCTGCTATCCGGATTCAGAAGATAATGGAATCATCGTATGCGAAGAATACGGAGACAACTTTGACAGTGGACATGGACACTCCTTGATTCCATACTGGATTAAAGGCATCTATCCAAACTCAAGCACAGCTATTATCTCTACTCCAGCAGAAAATGAAAAGGAGGCACATATGCTATGCAAGACGAGGCTGGATATATTTTCAGGAAAGCACCCGTTATTTACGTTCACTATGGAATAATGTTCCACGTGGAACAATCCATTTATCGGCCGAAATAAACCAAAAGAACAGATATGTCAGACGGAGACACACCCGGTATCCGGGAAGCCTCTGCAATATTGCGCGGCCTGCGCTTGGTCAGTTTCATACGGGCTTCTATTGATAACGACTCCAAAGCCGAATAATCAAAATCCCCAGGTATTGAAAGACTCTCAAGCCGCTTTAATTTTTGCGCCTGCTGAATCTCACGGTCAATATAACCTCTGTACTTTAATTCTATCTCGCATGAATCGAGAGATTCGCTCAACAGGCAATATTTTTCGGGGAAAAGTATTTTAAAACAATCAGGAAAAGCAGCAGGTAAACCTGACGGTATTTCTTGCGTAGAAAGACAGGAGTGCTTAGTAATTGATGTTTTTGTTCCACGTGGAACAAATCGATACAAATCTCTTATTGCCACCCCAGGACGTGAAATTAAATCAACTAACGGTCTTGTGGAAGAAAGCGAAGAAGATCCGAGAGTGCTAAGATAAGCATTCAAGTCATCGAGTGGAGGCCGCGCTGATGAAAGAGCAGAACTTATCCGCAATTTAATGCTCCTCTTTAGTTCAAGAATCCGCATCCTGTAATCGGAGGCTAACCCTATACTATACGAAAGCGGCGTCAGTCGTTCATCAGTGTTGTCCTGACGCAATAGAATCCGATACTCGGCACGGGAAGTAAACATCCTGTATGGCTCATCGACTCCTTTAGTCACCAAATCGTCTATGAGAACTCCGATGTAGGAAGTATCGCGCGCCAAAGTAAACTCCTGGCCCGTCTTAACACGGAGTGCAGCATTGATGCCGGCTATGATACCTTGTGCGCCGGCCTCCTCATAACCGGTAGTACCGTTGACTTGACCTGCAAGGAAAAGGTTGGGCACGACACGAGAACGCAGCGTATGGTCAAGCTGGAGCGGATCAAAATAGTCATACTCAATGGCATAGGCAGGACGCAACAAATGCACACGCTCAAAACCTGGCACGTGAATCAAAGCGTTTATCTGGGTCTCGAAGGGGAGTGAAGAAGAGAAGCCCTGCAGATAATATTCAGTAGAATTGCGTCCTTCAGGCTCCAGGAATATTTGATGCGAGTCTTTATCCGCAAAGGTGCGGAGCTTATCCTCAATACTTGGGCAGTAGCGCGGCCCGATACCGGTTATCTTGCCAGAGAACAGGGGCGACTTTTCAAAAGCCGAGCGCAGGATGTCATGCACAGTCGTATTGGTATGGGCAATATAGCAATCCATTTGTGGAATGTCCGAACGCTGCGCAGAGGAGAGATATGGCAAGAATGAGAATTTTTCCGGCATATCATCTCCTTGCTGCAGGATCAACTCGGAAGTATTGACAGAGCGGATATCCACACGGGGAGGGGTGCCTGTCTTCATTCGTGCAGTCGCAATACCACGCTCACACAGCTGCTGGGAGACGAAATACGATGAAGGCTCCGCCACCCTGCCACCCTCGGACGTCCTGTCACCGACGAAGATCCTGCCATTGAGAAAAGTGCCCGCAGTAAGGATATAATACGATGCTGAGAAATTAACTCCCAAAGATGTCTCGAGGGAATCTATATCTCCGGATGGCGAGAAATTGAAATGCGTAACTGTATCCTGCCAGAAAACGAGATTGGGTGTATTCTCCAGTATCCAACGCCAATTCATGGAAAAGGCCATACGGTCGCACTGAGCCCTGGGACTCCACATTGCCGGGCCTTTGGAACGGTTTAGCATCCGAAACTGAAGCGTAGAAGCGTCAGTCACTATTCCCGTAAAACCTCCAAGTGCATCTATCTCTCTGACAATCTGCCCTTTAGCAATTCCGCCAATAGATGGGTTGCAAGACATCTGAGCAATCTTGTTCATATCCATTGTGATAAGAAGCACTTTGACTCCCAGCCTCGCGGCAGCTGATGCGGCCTCACATCCGGCATGACCGGCTCCTATTACTATGACATCGTACCTGAACTCCATTAACCTTGGGATTTTGCACGGCAAATATAAGACTGATCGCCGAGGATAGCAAACTTGTGCAGAAGAGCCAGGGCCTCATCCTCAGCCTCACGCATCCTGCAGGAGTCCGCCTCGGTCAAGTCGTCATACCCGACCAGATGGAGGATGCCGTGTATCATGACACGGTAAAGCTCCTGCGGAAAATCCGCACCGTACGTGACGGCATTCGCCGCGACCGTATCAAGACTGACAATAATATCAGCAGATATCTTATCTACCTGACTGCCTGACGTTTGGTCATCATATTCAGACGTATCGAACGTAATTATGTCCGTATAGTAATCGTGCCCCAGATACTTACGGTTGACCTCAAGGACATACTCATCATTTGAGAAAATGTAGTTGATATCCCCTACTCTGTGATTTTTGCTCAAAATGATTTCCTTAATCCAATTTTTAATTGCATTTTTGTGACGCAAATTGAAGGTCGCGTCTATGACTTCAAATCTTATCATGCGGTCTGATTTTTGCTTGAAATTTTTGGTAAATTTAATAACAATTACAACTATGTCAAAAGTTAGTGTTATCGGCGTCGGCAACGTAGGAGCTACCTGCGCCAACGTACTCGCAGGCTGGAATATCGCAAAAGAAATCGTACTTCTCGATGTAAGAGAAGGTTACGCAGAAGGCAAGGCCATTGATATCCAGCAGTCAGCTAAAATAATGGGCATCAACTCCCATATTATCGGTGTCACAAACGACTACAAGGCCACTGCAGGTTCCGATGTCGTGGTAGTGACATCAGGCATACCACGCAAACCCGGCATGTCAAGAGAAGACCTGATCGGAACAAACGCCAAAATCGTCAGTGAAGTAGTAGGCAATATTGTCAAGTTCTCACCTAACGCCTTTATAGTTATGGTATCCAACCCTATGGACACCATGACCTACCTCGCTTACAAGACCTGCGACATCAAGAAGAACCACCTGATCGGCATGGGCGGCGCACTTGACAGCAGCAGATTCAACTACTACCTGAGCAAGGCTCTGAACGCTCCTGTATGCGATATCGACGGTATGGTCATCGGTGCACACGGAGACGCCACAATGGTTCCCCTGATGAGCAGCGTAAAATACAAAGGCGGAGATGTTGAGAAAATCCTCAGCAAAGCCAAGAGAGAGCAGGTAATCGCCGACACTATGGTAGGCGGCGCCACCATCACGAAACTCATGGGCACATCCGCATTCTACGCACCCGGTGCATGTGCCGCTAGCATCGTAAGGGCCATACTCCATGACGAGAAGAGAATCATCCCATGCAGCGTTCCCCAGAACGGCGAATACGGAGAGGAGGACATCTGCCTCGGCGTTCCTATCGTAATCGGCAGAAAGGGCGTTGAGAAAATCGTCAAGATCCAACTTTCAGATGACGAGAAGAAGAGATTCCACGAAGGCGCAGAGAAGCAGAGAAACACCAACAAGATACTGCACGAGCTCGGACTGATTTAAGTTTTTAACAGATTTTTCAACAATTTTTGCTTGTATTTGGGAAATAATATCTAATTTTACAGTTGGAAAATTAGAAAATACTAAAATAGCATGGAAGTTAAAAAATCCGAAAAAGCGAATCTTGAAAACAGGAAGCTGTTTTACAGAGAGTTGGGACTTATCATCGCTCTCGTAATCATACTTGCTGCTTTCGAGTGGAGCACAGAAGAGAAAGCTGAGTCCGTCATACAGGAGGAGACAGCCGTAATAGTAGAAGTTGAAGAGATACCTGTTACAACTGAAGCCCCTCCTCCACCCCCGGAAGCTCCTAAAGTTCCCCAACTGTCAGACATGATTGAGGTCGTGGACGATGATATCGTCGTGGATACAGACCTGTTTATCAGCCTTGAGGACGATGCGGACATGGGTGTACAGATCATGGACTACGTAGCCGAGGTCGCTGAGGAGACCATTATAGAGGAAGCCGTTCCTTTCGATGCCATCTCATTTGAGCAGCGTCCTACATTTAACGGCGGTGATGCGAGGGAAGAGTTCCCCAAATGGGTCTACTCACAATTGGAATATCCTGATGTTGCCCGTGAGAACGGGATCTCAGGCCGCGTTTTCCTCCAGTTCACTGTTGAGAAAGACGGTACTGTAACCAACGTGAGAGTGCTCAGAGGCGTGGATCCCGCCCTGGACCAGGAGGCCATTAGAGTCGTTCAGAGCTCACCGAAATGGACTCCTGCAAAGCAGAGGGACAAAGCTGTGCGCGTATCATTCAGTTTCCCTATTGTATTCCAGCTGAGAAACTAAATCAATTAAGAAAAAGATTATGTGAGGCTGTCCCTGAAAAGAGTCAGCCTCATTTTTTTGAAAAACAGAATGAAACAGGAAGAGAAAGAGTTTGAAAGAATAGTTGTTGTTTCTGTAATACCCCAGGGTACAGACGAGCGCCGGATTAAGGAGAACCTGGATGAACTGGAGTTCCTTGCTCTGACTGCTGGCGCTAAAAGCGAAAAAAGATTCACTCAAAGGCTTGAAAGGGCGAACTCCAGGACTTACGTGGGTACGGGGAAGCTAGAGGAGATAAAGTCATACATCAACGAACACGAAATCAAGCTGGTGATATTCGATGACGAGCTGTCACCGTCACAACTTAGAAACCTGGAAAGAGAACTGCAGTGCAGAATCCTTGACAGGACCAATCTCATACTGGACATATTCGCCCAGAGAGCCAAGACAGCCTACGCGAAGACACAGGTGGAACTAGCTCAGTACCAGTACCTCCTACCCCGCTTGACACGGATGTGGACTCACCTGGAGAGGCAGCGCGGAGGTATCGGCATGAGAGGTCCGGGAGAAAGCCAGATAGAGACTGACCGAAGGATTATCCTCAACAAGATAAGCCTGCTTAAAGAGCAGCTTAGGAAAATAGACCGCCAGATGTCCTCACAGCGCGGAAACAGAGGCTCCCTCGTGCGCGTATCTCTCGTCGGATACACAAACGCCGGCAAGAGCACGCTTATGAATCTGCTGTCTAAAAGTGATGTCTTTGCCGAAAACAAACTGTTCGCGACACTTGATACGACTGTCAGAAAAGTAGTGATAGACAACGTGCCTTTCCTGCTTTCAGATACTGTGGGATTCATCCGTAAACTGCCCACGCAGCTTATAGAGTCGTTCAAGAGCACCCTTGACGAAGTTCGCGAAGCAGACATACTTCTCCACGTCGTAGATATTTCCCACCCAGACTTTGAAGAGCAGATTAAGGCTGTAAATGAAACTCTTATGGATATAGGCGCTAAAGACAAGCCCACTTATATGGTATTCAACAAGATAGATGCCTATAACTATCAAGAGCAGAGCGAATTTGACTTTGAAGAGGAGAAACCTGAGAACATATCTCTGGAACGGCTGGAGAAAATGTGGGTGGCGAAGGAAAACTCGGCCTGCATATTCATATCCGCAAAGCAGAAAATCAACATTGATAAACTACGGAAAGACCTGTACAGCATGGTACGCTCAATACATGAGGGAAGATACCCCTTCAACAACCTTCTCTATTGAATAAAATCGAGGATAAGAGCGGCTGTAGAGCCCGGATCCTCAATGAAAGTATTGTGTCCAGTGCCTGGAACTACAACGTGCTTGCAGCCGGGTAAATCGGCCTTTATCCGCTCAATCTCCTCAAGAGGATAATAGACATCAGAATCTCCATATACAAACATTACGGGTACAGACGGAGACTTGAGAAGTTCCACGTTGTCCTCTCGTGCCACAAGACCTCTTAAGACTGCCGCAACACCCTGGGGATCATGCATTTCGCAAATCTCTACAGTCTCGGTAATCTTTTCATCGAACTTACGGAGATTGCTCCGGCAATACATATTGGGTACAGCTACCTGAGCCAACTGAACGAGTTTTCCGTTGAGGATAAAGTCTATCTCCTTCTGCCTGTTGGAAAGTCGGGACGGGTCATCGGCATAAGGAGCGGAATTGATATTGACCATACCGGCTATACGCCCAGGATAATCCCTGAGAAAACGCTGTGCCACGTAACCGCCCATCGAATGACCTACAATATACGGACGCATGATACCAAGTTTGTCCAAAAGGTCCAGAAGAACCTTTGCGTCAAACTGCATAGAGTTGATAAACGGATCGGAACCGGTCAGTCCCAGTCCAGGCAGATCTATGGAAACAATACGGGAAGAGTCCGGAAGAAGACTCCGGAACTCTTCCCATATATACAGTGTCTCCAGATAGCCGTGGAGCAAAATTATAGCTTTGTCGCCTTTCCCAGTCTCGGAAACATGAACCGGTATACCGTTACAGGTGACAAAATACTCCATAACTAATCTTTGAATTTCGCACAGAGGAACTCGCGGTTCAGACGGGCAATATGGCTGACAGTGATGCCCTTAGGGCACTCACTTTGACAAGCCTGGGTATTGGTGCAGGCACCGAAGCCGAGCTCGTCCATCTTGGCAACCATAGCCTTTGCCCTACGTGCAGCCTCGGGACGGCCCTGAGGCAGAAGAGCCAGTGAACTTACACGGGCTGCGACGAAAAGCATGGCTGAACCGTTCTTACATGTAGCCACACAAGCACCGCAACCTACGCAGGCAGCTGCGTCCATACTCTCATCAGCTTTCTGCTTGGGAATAGGTATCGCATTGGCATCCTGAGCCGAACCGGCATTGATCGATATGAATCCACCGGCCTGAAGTATCTTGTCAAACGCACCGCGGTTCACCACGAGGTCCTTGATGATAGGAAAACCGGCACTTCTCCAAGGCTCGATGGTGATAGTGTCACCGTCCTTGAACTTGCGCATATGGAGCTGGCATGTTGTAATCTCACTGTCAGGTCCGTGAGGATGGCCGTTGATATAGAGCGAGCACATACCGCATATACCCTCGCGGCAGTCGTGATCGAAGGCTATCGGACCGGAATTCTTGCAACCCTTGTTTACAGCAACAGGGTCATTGCCCTCACGTATCAGCTGATCGTTGAGGATATCGAGCATCTCGAGAAAAGAGGTATCGGGTGAGATATTTGACACCTTATATGTTTCGAAATGGCCTTTTGCTTTGGCGTTCTGCTGACGCCATACTTTCAAAGTAAAATTCATGATTAATATCCCTCCTTAGTCTTTATAGTTACGTGTTGAAGGCTTTACAAACTCAAATACAAGGTCTTCCTTATGGAAAATAGGATCCTTGCCCTCACCTGCGTACTCCCATGCACTGACGTACTGATAGTGCTCGTCATCACGGAGAGTCTCGCCGTCAGCAGTCTGCATCTCCACACGGAAATGACCTCCGCAGGACTCGTTCCTGTTGAGAGCGTCACGGGCCATCAGCTCACCGATTTCGAAGAAATCCGCCACACGGAGAGCCTTTTCAAGCTCCTGGTTGAACTCCTCATTAGTACCGGGAACATAGACATCCTTCATATACTGGGCACGGAGCTCGTGAATTTCCTTAATGGCCTCCTCGAGACCTTTCTTGTCACGTGCCATTCCGACCTTCTCCCACATTATATGACCCAACTTCTTGTGATAGTAGTCAACAGTCTGGGTCCCCTTATTGTTGATAAAGTAATTGATACGCTCCTTGACAGCCTTCTCAGCCTCGTCGAACTCAGGGGTATTGGTATTTACCTTAGGCTCCTGGATCTTATGCGAGAGATAGTCCCCGATAGTGTAAGGCAGGATGAAATATCCGTCCGCCAGACCCTGCATGAGGGCGGAAGCTCCGAGACGGTTGCCGCCGTGGTCGGAGAAATTGGCCTCACCGATAGCGTACAGACCGGGGATAGTGGTCTGGAGATTGTAGTCAACCCAGATACCTCCCATAGTGTAGTGGATGGCGGGATAAATCATCATCGGCTCCTCATAGGGATTGACACCGGTTATCTTCTCGTACATCTGGAAGAGGTTGCCGTAACGGGCAGTGATAACATCCTTGCCGAGTCTTGCGATAGCGGAAGAGAAATCCAGGAATACGGCAAGACCTGTCTCATTGACACCATAGCCGGCATCGCATCTCTCCTTGGCGGCACGTGAAGCCACGTCGCGGGGAACGAGATTACCGAAAGCCGGATAGCGGCGCTCAAGATAGTAGTCGCGGTCCTCCTCGGGTATCTGAGAGCCCTTTATCTGCTTTGCGCGGAGCTTCTTGACATCCTCCATCTTCTTCGGAACCCAGATACGTCCGTCATTACGGAGCGACTCACTCATAAGGGTCAGCTTGGACTGCTGGTCACCATGAACAGGGATACAGGTAGGGTGAATCTGGGCGAAGCAGGGATTGGCGAAGTATGCTCCTTTCTTGTAGCAGTGCCATGCTGCCGAGCCGTTGGAGTTCATGGCATTTGTAGAAAGGAAATATGTGTTGCCGTAACCGCCGGAAGCCAGGACTACGGCATGTGCTCCGAAACGCTCGATCTCACCGGTTACTAGGTTGCGGGTAATGATACCGCGGGCCTCACCGTTTACAACAACGAGCTCAAGCATCTCATGACGGGGATAAGACTTTACAGTACCCTTCGCGATCTGACGGTTCAGGGAAGCGTATGCTCCGAGAAGGAGCTGCTGTCCGGTTTGACCGCGGGCATAGAAAGTACGGCTGACCTGAGCACCTCCGAAGGAGCGGTTGTCAAGCAGTCCACCGTAATCTCTCGCGAAAGGAACACCCTGTGCTACGCACTGGTCGATAATCAGATTGCTGACTTCTGCAAGCCTGTAAACATTGGCTTCCCTGCTGCGGTAGTCGCCTCCCTTGATGGTATCGTAGAAGAGACGGTACACGGAGTCATTGTCGTTCTGATAATTTTTAGCGGCATTGATACCTCCCTGCGCTGCGATAGAGTGGGCGCGGCGGGGAGAGTCACTGATGCAGAAAATCTTGACATTATAACCGAGTTCTCCGAGAGTTGCGGCTGCCGAGGCTCCACCAAGACCGGTACCGATTACGATAATGTCCAGCTTTCTTTTATTGGCAGGGCTGACAACACGGATAGCGGCTTTATGCTTAGTCCATTTTTCAGCCAAAGGACCTTCGGGTACTTTGGAATTTAACTTATCCTCCATAATGTATCAATAGAATTAAAATTTGGTGCAATGTTACTTACTTTTCAGCACTTTTGCAAAACTTTCATTTCTTACCGCTCAACCTCCAGGCCACAATATCCATAAGAACCATGCGGGAGGCACTGAAAAGACGATGGAAAACAGTCATTTTCCACGTATTTTATTGATAAGGCTCAACAGCTCACTTTTAATATCACTGTATTCCGCACTTTTATACACAAACTCATATGCCGGTATGACCACTAAAGCTCCAGCGCATATCTGAAGTATAAGTAAAAGCCAAAGAGGCATATCCAACATATTCATAGCATTGACAATCAATGCCATGACTACGGATATGCACAATGAGGGAAGTATATCGCGCAACTGACGGCCAACAGAATACCGGATCACCTTCGACACACAGGCGGCATGGACGATAAACAATAGGAACGAAACACCGACCATGCTCCACAGAAGCGCCTCTACACTGAACATGATTCCGAAAATCACCGGAATCAGGCCCATTACAGCCTTTAGAATCTCTAAAAACAAAGTGATATCTGAACGTCCGTCAGCATTTATGATATTGGCACTGCACATCATCAAAGGCAGGAAAAGGCCTGAAAAACACATAATCCTGAGATAACCCACGGCTGGAAGCCACTGATCTCCGAAAACAGTCAATATAAATGGACCGGCAACGGCCCAGACTCCGAAAACTGCTGTAAATGATATCAATACAGTGGTTTTAAGCACTTTTCTGTAGACATTGACCTGCCTGTCACCCTCATCCTGAATAGATGCCAAAACCGGATAGCTCACTTTTTTCATTACAGAACTGACATTGGAAGTGACCATGTTCTTGACCTTGTCGGCCCGAGAATACTGACCGAGTACCGATGAAGAATACATCTTGCCTATGATAATCGAATACATCTCGCTCCATAGTATGCTTATGATGGACGTAATCAGCAGTCTTCCTCCGAAAGAGAACATATCCTTGAAACTTTTTCTTGAAAAACACAGGCCTGGATGCCATTTTGATACAGACCAGAGCAAGACCGTGTTCACAGCAAACTTGGCTACCTGCAATATCACCAGACTCCAGACACCCAATCCATAAAAGGCTGCAAAAACAGCAGCCACAGATGCAGCTACAGATGAGGCCAGGGATATCCAGGCCTGCGTCTTGAAATCTATCCTGCGTACTAAAATGATTTTCTGGACTATCCCGAAAGCATTGATGATAAGAGACAATCCCAGTATTCTGACAATAGGGACAAGTATCTCCTTTCCGAAAAAACCGGCAATGAAAGGCGCGCACAGGAACAATACGGCATATAACAGACAACTCACCGTCAAATTGAAATAAAAGACAGTGTCGAAATCGGACTTTACAGCATCTTTCTTCCTCGTAAGGGCATCAGTGAAACCACTGTCTACCAAAGAAGTAGACAATGTCATGAATATAGCCGTCATACCTATGATACCGAAATCGGATGGAGAGAGAATCCTGGCCAGCACAACATTGGCCACAGCTGTGATTCCAAGACCCAGCACATTGTCGGCAAACCCCCAGCCTATCCCCTTGGCCGTTTTTGTCTTAAGATCCTCAGCCATTGCTCACCTCAGAATATATCCTGACCATCGAGGCCACATTGTCTTTCCAATTGTAAAGCCTGCATACCCTGTCCCGTCCTGAAGCTCCCATTCTATCCCTTAAAAATGGATCATCCATGAATCTCTGTATAGCCTCCGCAGCTGCCTCAGGACTACGTCTTGGAACTATGAATCCAGTAACCCCGTCCTCTACCACTTCCGTAAAACCATCAGCGTCGGAGACCACCACAGGACATCCGCAAGCCATGGCTTCCACGGCCACTACACCGAAACTCTCACTGTTTGAAAGAGATACAGCTACTGAAAAAGCATTATAGTACTCTGGAAGTCTGTCATTCCGAACCCTTCCGACAAACTTTACACAATCACTAATCCCAAGCTCTGAGGCCAATCTCTCATATTCCGCCCTGCACGGACCGTCTCCAACTATAACCAGGGACATAGACAACTCTGGATTACGCTTTCTTACTATCTGAAAGGCCTTTATCAGCACATCTATACCGTATTTGGGAGAAAGGGTCTTCACATTGCCCACGATGAAACCGTCTCCATACGGCCTGTCAGTTTCCAGCTTCCTGAACAACTCTGTATCAACTCCGAAAGGTGTTACATCTATCGGTTTGCAGGTATATCTGGATGTCTGCACGGCCATGACCCTGCTTGTGGAAAGTATTCTGTCAGCCCTGCGGAAAATGAATTTTACAGAAAGTTTGTTTAGAACAGACTGCTCAGGAAACTCATATACGTCACTACCCCATACGGAGATGACAAACGGATGAAAGCCGGTCAAAGCCGCTATAAGACCAAAACTGGTGGCATAATGCGCATGAAGTATATCCGGACGCTCCGATAGGATAACTGACTTGAGATTACCGACAGCCTCACGGTGTCTTCCTAACATTGACACCACACGACCGGGCCCCCTACCCTGCTTGTAAGTAAACAAGTCGAATACATAGAGCCTTATGCCGTGCTCCTCAAAAAATGCGTCAGGAGACGGAAATATTGAATACAGCACAATATCCACTCCCTCAGCCTTAAGCGAGACTGCCCACCTCCGGGTGTGGACACTACGGGCATCAGCGACCATCAGGACTTTCATAACCGCTGAAATAAACTGTCCGGAGCATATCTGTCAACACCAAGATGGCTGTAGGCCAGATCTGTAGCCTCCCTACCCCTCGGAGTACGGTGGATAAAGCCCTCTTTGATCAAGTATGGCTCGTATACCTCCTCCACAGTCCCGGGATCCTCTCCTATGGCAGTGGCTATAGTACCAAGCCCGACGGGACCTCCCTTGAACTTGTAGATAATGGTATTTAGTATCTTATTATCTATCGAGTCAAGTCCGCGCTTGTCTATATTAAGCGCGTCAAGAGCATAGGAGGCTATCTCAAGGTCTACGAAACCGGAACCCTTGACCTGTGCGAAATCCCTGACCCTGCGCAAAAGCGAATTGGCAATACGCGGTGTTCCACGGCTTCTCATGGCTATCTCCATCGCGGCCCTGTCCTCAATCTCTATATTGAGAATAGAGGCGCTGCGCTTTATGATGTTCTTCAATACAGGAGCGTCATAGTATTCCAAATGTGCAGTGATGCCGAACCTGGCCCTTAGCGGAGACGTTATCAGACCACTTCTGGTAGTGGCACCGATAAGTGTAAAATGATTGAGGCCTATCTGCACTGAACGCGCACCGGGACCCTTGTCAATCATGATATCAATAGTGAAGTCCTCCATGGCCGAGTACAGATACTCCTCGACTACATGCGAGAGACGGTGTATCTCGTCTATGAACAGCACGTCCCCGGTCTCCAGTCCCGTCAGCAGACCGGCCAGGTCCCCCGGCTTGTCAAGTATCGGGCCTGAGGTTATCTTCATATTGACTCCCAACTCATTGGCTACAATATGTGCCAGTGTGGTCTTGCCCAGTCCCGGAGGACCGTGCAGCAGGATATGATCAAGAGCCTCCCCTCTGAGCAGGGCAGCCTTGACGAAAATCTTCAGATTCTCAATGATTTTGTCCTGACCAGAGAAATCTTTGAAGTCCTGTGGTCGGATCTTACCCTCAAAATCACTATCTTTGGCAGCACTTTGTGCCCTGGCGTCAAAATCATCGTTATTCATACCGCTTTCAAACATAATACAAATATATATATAGTTTTTTAAAAATTTCTTGATTATGTTTTATGCCTGTGGATATGTTGACAAAATCTGTAACGTTTCTTGAAGTTTTGAAAAACTGCTCATAAAATCAGTAATTTTAATAAAACTTGGTATTTTTGTTATGTGAAAAAGCAGTGATGAAAAGTTGTTGATAAATAATTTTAGCAGTTTGATAAAAATTGTCCATTATAAAATGTTCTTAAAAACAGAAAAAAAATTGTCATAAGATATTAACAGGGTTATCAATAGGAAATGAACCGTAAAATAGAAGGATTGTTAAAAAGAGAGAGTATAGCGCAGCTTCGTAAATCTATTTATGATAGCGGTCTTAATATAGTGAATGTCAATGGATTGTATTCATCGGCAAAGGCTTTTGCGATATCTGAGGTTGTGGATAGGGGAGTTCATCTGGTGGTACTTAAAAGTAAGGATGAGGCGGCCGCCTGTGTCAATGACCTATATAATATAATAGGTGATGAGAATGTTTATTTTTTCCCTACCTCTGATGTAAGGACAATCAAGGGGACTATGAAGGATATGTCTGCCAAAGTGCAGCGTACTGCGGCCGTAAGTGCTCTTGCCGACTATAGGGAGGGGTCTTATAAAGGTAAATTTCTGATAATAGCCGGTTATAAGGAGGCATTTGACGAGTATATTCCAAGCCAGAAAGAGTTGTCTGCCGCAGTGTTGAGGATAGTGAGGGGAAGTACGGTGCCGTTTGAGAAACTTCAGGACGATCTGTACGGACTCGGTTTCACCAGAGTGGATTTTGTGTCAAGACCGGGTGAATATGCTGTCAGAGGAGGTATCATAGACCTGTTTTCTTACAACAATGACAAGCCGTACCGTCTGGATTTTTTTGGGGACGAGGTGGATTCGGTACGTATGTTTGATGTCAATACACAGCATACAACGGGTGATGAGCTGGAAGTGCTTGACATCTATCCCAATATGGTATCCTCTCAAGGCGATGATGCCGATAGTTTCTGTTCAGTCTACAGTACATTGCCGGATAGTTCTGTTATATGGATTTCCGGAGTGGAGGATTTTGCCGAAGACGGAGTTTCAGGGCATAAGAAAGTGTATCTGTCTCCCATGCATAAGCCTGTGGCTGATGTGGAAATAGACTTCAACACATCTCCCCAGCCTGCTTTCAACAAGAACTTCGAGCTGCTGGCTTCAGATATAAAGTCAAGGCGGAAAGAAGGCTACAGTGTCTATATCATGAGCGAGAACCGTTCTCAGATAGAGAGGCTTCGCAATATATTCTCCTCATTTGACCTTAGTCTTGAGTATATGGAGTATACGATACAGGAGGGATTCATAGACCACGACTGTAAGATATGTCTTTATACCGACCATCAGATATTTGACCGCTATCGGCGCATAAGATTGAAGAGAACTGTTGAGAGGAGCGAGAGACTTACTATGAACGATATCAACTCGTTTAAGGAGGGAGACTATATCGTCCATATCGACCATGGCATAGGCCGTTTTGGAGGCTTGGTCAAAAACCGTATCAACGGCAAGGTGCAGGAGGCCATAAAGCTCATCTACAGGGACAATGACGTGCTGTTTGTATCGGTACACGGTCTGCACCGTATATCCAAGTACCGTTCAGGTGACTCTACAAAGCCTCCGAAGATCAACAAGCTCGGTACCGGTAATTGGGAGAAGCTCAAGAGCAGCGCAAAGTCCAAGGTCAAGGACATCGCCGAGGACCTGATACGGCTTTATTCACAACGCAGAATGGCGAAGGGGTTCGCTTTCAGTCCTGATTCATTTCTGCAGCAGGAGTTCGAGTCATCGTTCCAGTATGAGGAGACTCCGGATCAGATCAAGGCTGTGGAGGCGGTGAAAAAAGACATGGAGAGCGACTGCCCGATGGACCGTCTGGTATGCGGAGACGTGGGATTCGGCAAGACCGAGGTTGCCATGAGGGCGGCATTCAAGGCAGTGGCCGACAACAAGCAGGTGGCCGTATTGGTGCCGACCACCATTCTGGCCCTTCAGCATTACAATACTTTTAAGGACAGGCTGCGTAATTTTCCCTGCACTATCGACTACCTGAGCCGTCTGAGGACTTCCAAGGAAGTGGCTGATATAACGGATAGACTTAAAAACGGCAAGATAGATATTATAATAGGTACTCACCGGCTTTTGGGCAAGAGTATTGCCTTCAAGGATCTGGGTCTGCTGATTATCGACGAGGAGCAGAAGTTCGGAGTGGCGGCCAAGGAAGCTCTGCGCCGTCTGAAACTGTCGGTGGATACTCTGACACTGACGGCTACTCCTATTCCAAGGACCCTACAGTTTTCCCTGCTCGGTGCCAGGGATCTTTCGATTATCAACACTCCTCCGCCCAACCGGCTTCCGATACAGACGGAGATCATAGACTTCAACGAGGATACCATCCGGGATATCATCAATGAGGAGACCGGAAGGGGAGGGCAGGTGTTCTTCGTACACAACCGGGTGCAGGACATCTACGAGGTGGAGGATATCATTCGCAGGATAGTGCCCGGCATCAAGACCTGTGTGGCTCACGGTCAGATGGAGCCGAAGGAACTGGAGAACAAGATTATCGAGTATATGTCCGGAGACTATGACGTGCTGATAGCCACCACCATCATAGAGAACGGCATAGACATTCCGAATACCAATACTATAATCATCAACCAGGCCCAGAACTATGGTCTGAGCGACCTGCACCAGCTGAGGGGCAGGGTAGGGCGGTCCAGCCGCAAGGCCTACTGTTATCTGATAGTACCTCCGATGACCAGTCTTTCGGATGATGCCAAGCGCAGGCTGGATGCCATAGAAGCTTTCTCTGACCTGGGAAGCGGATTCAATATAGCCATGAGGGACTTGGATATCAGGGGTATGGGTAACATGCTGGGTGCCGAGCAGAGCGGATATATCGCCGAGATGGGCTTCGAGACCTACCAGCGCATCCTTGCCGAGGCCTTTGAGGAGATCAAGGGTACGGTACCGGACCTGCCGGGCATGAAGGAGGAAGACCAGACCTATGTGACAGACTGCGTTGTGGACACGGATCTGGAGATACTGATACCCGATACCTATATAAATATAACAGCGGAGAAGATCCGGCTCTACAAGGAACTGGACTCGATCTCCGACGAAGTCTCGCTGCAGCGTTTCATCGCCGATATCGAGGACCGTTTCGGTCCCATACCGGAGGAGTTCAAGCAGCTCATATTCGTAGTGAGGCTCAGGATGGCCGCCCGTGAGAGAGGTTTCGAGAAGATAGTGCTCAAAAACGGTGCGATGGTGATGTATTTTATCTCCAACTCCATGTCTCCGTTCTACCGCAGCAGCAGGTTCTCGGATATCATCAAGAACATACAGCACCGGGATCCGTCCAGGTACATGCTCAAGGAGAACAATGACAAGCTGTATATAACGGTGAAAAATGTGAAAACTATCGAAGGTGCGTACAACCTCATACAGAAATTGTAACTATCTTTGCCGGCCTTATAAGCATTGGTTGTGAAGAATCTGCTGATAGATATAGGAAACTCTTCATCCTGCAAGCTGGCGGTCTCGGACGGCAGTTCGATTCTGAGCGTGCGCAGGTTGGAAAAGGCAGGGCTGCTCTCCGCCGTGGAGAAGGAGCATGCTGGCGGAGAGACAGATGTTATCTGCGTCTCTTCCGTGGCTCAGGACGACCCGGCACTGGAGGCCGGACTGAGAACGTTGTGCGGGAAGCTCGTCATGGTCAGTGCTTCCACTCCGATGCCTATGAAAGTGGATTATGATACTCCGGGAACGTTGGGTGCGGACAGGATTGCCGCAGCGCTGGGTGCCGCGGAGCTTTTTCCGGGGAAGGACTGCCTGATATTTGATTTCGGCACGGCTATAACAGTGGACCTGGTGACATCGGACAGAAGATTCATGGGGGGCAATATCTCTCCCGGACTCAGTCTCAGGCTTAGGGCTCTGCACGAGCATACCGGACGGCTTCCGCTTGTGTCTCCCTCCGCTCCTGTCAGGATGTACGGAAGAAATACTGCGGAGGCTATAAGCAATGGCGTTGTGTTAGGCATAATGTTTGAAGTGGAGAAATACATTGAGAGCAATCCGCATTGCAGGATTATTTTTACCGGAGGGGACTCACTTTTTTTTGCAAAGAAACTAAAATCCCCGATATTTGTAACTTTCAATCTTGTGTTGAAAGGATTGTTTAAAATTGCGCAATTAAATAATGTTTAAAGGGAATAGGATCCTTATATTCGTATTAAGTACGTTGATTATCGGTTTCGGCGGCATTGAGGCCAAGGGACAGGACATCGACGCGCTTGGTTCTTATTCTCCATATTCTATTTTCGGTATAGGCAAGCTCTCCTATGAAGGTACGGCCTATAATCATTCCATGGGCGGCATAGGTATAGGGATGAGGGACAACGGATACATCAACTACCTCAATCCTGCAGCCATTACTGCCAGGGACACGCTTGCGTTCATGCTGGATTTCGGTTTCAATCAGCAGAACCTGTATACCAATGACAACGTGACCAAGGCCGCGTACAATGTCTTCAATATGCAGAACGTGGCATTGACATTTCCCATATACAAGAAATCTGCGTTCATCGTAGGCATAGCGCCTTTCAGTGATGTGGGCTATAAGTTCCAGTCCACCGAGACGGATCCGGATATTGTATCCCAGATAGGGGATGTGAAATACCAGAAATTCGGTACGGGAAGTATATACCAGTTGTTTTTCGGCGGGGCGGTGATGCTGTTTGACCGTGTATCCATAGGAGTCGAAGCCATATATTATTTCGGTTATATCAACAAGCACAACGATATACTGTTCAACTCCTCATCCCTTTACAACACGATATCCACCGGATGGGATTACAAGGTGCACTGTTTCTCCGGAAAGTTCGGGCTTCAGTATATCCAGCCCATAGCCAAGAACAATTCCCAGCTTGTCGTGGGTGGTACTTACCGTATAGGAAACAATCTGAAGGGAGATGTGGCCAAGTATGCTTTCTCGTCCTCAGATACAGTGTTGCACAGCAGTAACGGACTTGCGTCCATGGATATAGCCGATGAATTCGGAGTAGGAGTGTCGTACCGGGTCAATGGCAAGTGGGCTGTCGGTGCGGATTTCATCCAGCAGAACTGGAGGGGAAGCTCGTTCCCGGATAACAGCATGTGGAGCAATTTCTCCGCAGAGAACGCCAGGTACTACAGGGCCGGTTTCGAGATAACTCCCAATATGTACGATATCAGGTATTACATGCGAAGAGTGACATACAGGGCGGGGGCGTATTTCGAGGAGTCGTATGTCAAGGTGAACGGCCATCAGGTCAATTCTTTCGGAATCACTTTCGGTGCATCGTTCCCCATATACAGATGGCATAATGCTGTAAGTGTTGCTGTAGACATAGGACAGCGCGGGACGCTGCGGCACAATCTGGTGAGGGAAAGGTATATTAATTTCATAGTCAATATAAACCTTCACGACCTTTGGTTTGTCAAATACAGATATGATTAGAATAGGACAGAACAATAAATAGTATTAATTCAAAGATATGAAACGTATAGTCTTAACAGCATTTGCATTATTAACGTCTGTTCTGGTTTTCGGACAGGGCAGGTATGGCGCGGACAGTGCCGAGTGTGTCAAATATCTCTCATTCTATCAGCAGTATGTAAAGCAGGGTGATCTGGAGGGAGCTGCTCCCAGTTGGCGGAACGCTATTAAGTTCTGCCCTCCGACTGCCAGTCAGAACATGCTTCTCGACGGTATGAAGATCATGAGAAAGGAGATAGGCAAGTACCGCAGCAACCCTATCCGTAAGAAGGAACTGGTTGATACTTTGATGATGCTGCACCAGTTGAGGATTGACAACTATCCCCAATATGCGGTTACGGCGATAACCAACAGGGCCGTGGATATGATGAACTATGCGGAGACAGGCAGTGAGCAGGTGGTATTCGATGCTCTTGGCGAGGCCATGGACGTAGCCAAGGAGAAGACATCCACTACCATTGCGGTAAGGTACATGAACTATGCGGTACAGCTTTACAAACTCGGCCGCCTTGTAGATCAGGATGTGTTCGACGCATTTGACAAGAGTATCTCTACCCTTGAGGCCGTCAAGGCCGCCAAGCCCTCCAACATGGTGGACAAGGCCATCAGCGACGTGGAGAACATCTTCGCACAGAGCGGTGTCGCCAGCTGCGATAACCTTGTAGCGGTATTCCAGCCTCGTTATGATGCTTCCAACACCGAGCTTCTGAAGAATATGCTGGCTCTCTTCCACTCTGCGGGATGTACTGACCTGGAACTGTTCAGCAATGCCCTCGAGGACCTGAACAAGATGGAGCCTTCAGTGGACTATTCTTACCAGCTTTTCAGACTGTTTTCCACTCATCCTGACGGAGCCGACAAGGCGATAATGTATATGCAGCAGGCTATTGACTCCGATGAGTCAGATGTAGAGACCGATGCACAGTATTATTACGAGCTCGCCACCTATCTCTTCTCCAAACTTGACAGGAGACCCGATGCTGTCGCAGCCGCAAAGCAGGCCGCTTCTCTCTCCCAGGCGTATGCCGGAAAGGCCTATTTCCTCATCGGAACCATCTGGAGCGTGTCCAAATGCGATGGCAACGAGATAGAGTCACGTGCTCACTACTGGGTAGCCACCGACTACATGATCAAGGCCAGGAACGCCGATTCGTCACTTGCTGAGGAGGCAAACAAGCAGATAGCCACTTACAGTCAGTACTATCCCGAGCAGTCGACAGCTTTCATGTACGACATGGTTGACGGTAACAGATATGAGGTGTCCTGCAACGGCCTTAGCGAATCTACTACAGTAAGGACTCAGAAATAGTAATGGGTTTCAAGAAGGCAATTGACAGATACATGACGATGGCGGCAGTCCTTTCGGCTGCTGCCATTGTCGTATCATGCGGCAATAAGCTGAAAAATATCGATGCCGACAAGATATCCGAGGCTCCTACTCAGGTAGTACTTGACATGGATGCTGCCCAGACAGAGAACGGACAGGTCCAGATGCGCCTAAAGGCCAGGAGGATGGAGAGGTATGAGAGTGACAAGGACAACTCCCGCGAGGTGTTTCCCGAAGGGTTCCGTGTCCTGGCTTATAACGAGGAGGGACTGTTGGAGACCAGTATAGTCTCCGATGAGGCGCTGCATACGGTCGATGACGGGAAGGAGCAGTGGTCGGCATACGGCAACGTGGTCATCAACAACTATATAAAGGGAGAGAAGATAGAGACCGATACCCTGTACTGGGACCGGGAGAACAAGATGATATATACTGACTGTTACGTCAGGCTGTCCTCGCCTCAGGGTTTCATGCAGGGGTATGGACTGGAGTCGGACGAGATGGCCAGAGACGCCCAGCTGCTGCGTCCCTTTGACAGTTACGGCATACTGTCGGACGACTCTACCGGCTCAGGATACGTGGACACTGTTAATTTTATCGGCCCCAGTGTAAGGAGATAAAATAAAATTACTATCTTCGCATCCTATTTTCAGAATGTTATAAATAGATATACAATGGCAGTTTTAGAGAAAATACGAGTCAAGCTCGGTGTTCTTATTACAGTGCTCATCGCAGTGGCGCTGTTATCGTTTATTATAGACCCAGGTACTCTGGAGACAACTCTCAGCTACTTCTCATCCAAGTACGATGTAGGTAAGATAGACGGAAAGAAGGTGCGTTACAACGAGTTCCAGAAAGAAGTGGACTATTACACCAATATCTATACCCTCACAACCGGGTCTCAGTCCGTATCGGAGGAGGCTATGCAGGCCATCAACGAGTCGGCATGGCAGAACCTGATATCCGAGTGGTACGTAGTGCCCCAGATGCAGAAGGCCGGAATCAGGGTAGGAGACGACGAGCTTGTGGATCTCAGTCAGGGAAAGGAGATCTCCCCTATACTGCAGCAGGATCCTATATTTCTCGATGCATCGGGCCAGTTCAGCAGGACCAAGCTTCTTGATTTCATTCATGCAATTCCCGGGGACGCGTCCGGCAACCTGTCCGCTTACTGGAGTTTCCTGCAGCAGAACATGACCTCGCAGCAGTATTTTGCCAAATATACTTCCCTGATTGCAGGCAGTGACATTCTGACTCCTGTGGAGCTGCGCAGGCAGATAGAGGAGAACAACACCTCATCTGACGCTGAGTTCGTGCTCGTGCCTTTCGGTTTCAAGCAGGATACTACGATCAAGGTTTCTGATAAGGAGATTCACGACTTTTACAATGCCCATAAGGAGAACTACAGGCAGACAGCTTCCCGTGACGTGGAGTTCGTGGCCTATGAGGTAGTGCCTTCCGAGGCCGATATCAAGGCTGCCGAGGAGGAGATAAACTCCCTGTACGGTGAGTTCTCGACCACTGGCAATCTAAAGTCTTTCCTTTCTCTTAATTCGGATACTCCCCTTCAGGACTATTATTATAAGGAGGGCGAGCTTGCTGGCCAGTTCCCCGAAGTGGACGAGTTTGCATTTAGCCGCAATCCCACGGTGCTCCCCGTATTCCAGAAAGAGAATACCTTCTATGCAGTACGTGTCAACGATGTCAGGAATATGTCTGATTCCGCATTCGTGCGCCACATACTTCTCTCGTTTGATGACGGTGAGCTTGCCGACAGTCTGCAGAACGTATTGAACCATGGCGGAGACTTCTCCGACCTTGCCTCCCGTTTCTCTCTTGATCAGAATCCCAATGTAGCCAATCCTGGTGACATAGGCTGGATGACCCAGACTTCGATGATTCCCGGGATGCAGGATGTCCTGACCATGAGACCTGGTGAGATAGCCAGAATGGAGACGGACTACGGTCTGCACATCGTTACAGTTACAGACAGGACGGCTCCGATGAAGAAGGTACAGCTTGCAATCCTTTCCAAGGAGGCTATGCCAAGCAAGGAGACATTCCAGGACTTCTACGCTCAGGCCAATGATCTGGCCTCACGCTGCGAGGGCAAGATAGAGAACTTCGACAAGATAACCATGGAGGAGGATCTTCCCGTCATCCCTGCCAACAGAGTCGCTGAGAGTGCGCGTCAGCTGTCAAGGTACGATGATGTCAGGGAGGTTATCCGCTGGATCTATGACGACAAGACCAAGGAGGGAGATGTGTCTCCTATCATCACGGTCAACAACAATATCTATTTTGTAGTGGCTCTTAAGCAGATCCATGAGGAGGGCTACGCTCCTGTAAACAGTGTGGCTTCTTCTATCAGATACCGTCTGACCAATGAGAAGAGGGCTGAGAAGGTCAGGAGTGAGGTGGCTGACAAGATAGCCGGACTTACCGACATCAATGTGATAGCCGATACTCTCGGCCAGACAGTAAGCACGAAGACCGGTATTACCTTCGGTTCGATGAGCGGCAACTCTACCGAGCCTGCATTTATCGGTGCTGTGGCCGGAGCCGAGCCCGGTGTCATCGCAGGTCCTGTGGCCGGCAATATCGGAGTGTACGTGCTTGAGGTCAGCAACCGCGAGACAGGTGCCTTCTACACTGAGGATGACGCCAAGATCAAGGCTGCTCAGGTGGAGAGCTATCAGATCAACAACCTTCCCGCCATCTTTACTGAAAGGGCTAAGATTGTGGACAACAGGGCCAGGTTCTTCTAGAAACTCATAACTGCGATATACTTGAGGCCGTGTCATAATGAATTTATGATGCGGCCTCTTTTTTAGTCCGCCTCTTTTACTTTACGCTCTGCATCACCTGTGCGGCTTGATTGTCAGAAAATAATCCTAACTTTGTATTATAAACAATTTACTGGATTATGAGGAGGTGGATATGTGTTGCGGTTGCAGCGGCTTTTCTTGCCGTCACATTGGAGGCCGGACAGCGGCCCTATATGGTTTTCTGGAATCTGGAGAATTATTTCGACCCGTTCGACGACTCGCTTACTGTGGACGAGGAGTTTACTCCAGGAGGTTATAAGCACTATACATGGAAGAAGTTTCTTGTCAAACGTAATCTTATAGCCAAGACTCTGCTGTCCATGCATGACCGCTACGGGGACTTTCCGGTGCTGGCTGCTTTCGCCGAGGTGGAGAACCGGATGGTGCTGCGCCAGCTGGTGGAGCAGACTCCGCTGGCCAAGCTCGGTTACGGGATAATCCATCGGGACTCACCGGACAGCCGTGGGATAGACGTGGCTCTTATCTATCGTAAGGAACTTTTCGAGATATTGGAAGTCAATGTACATGAAGTTCTGACCGGCAGGGAAAGGCCTACCAGGGATATTCTGTATGTTGCGGGCGTGCTGGCCGGGACTTGGGACACCATCCATATATTTGTCAATCATTGGCCCTCGAAGTTCGGTGGAGACGAGTATTCCCGGCCTTTCCGGCAGGCGGCCTCTGATACCCTGTGCAGGGCAGTGCTCGAGCTGAGGGACAGTGCCACTGGGGAGTTGCCGGCCGTGGTTATTACAGGAGACTTCAATGATATTCCGGAAGCTCCGCCTGTGCTGTCCCTGACTTCTGGTACCGGCCTTGTCAATTTGGCGATGAGCCTGCACAGGAGAGGGGAGGGGACTCTGAAATACAACGGGAAATGGGAACTGATCGATCATTTCTTAGTAAGCCCTGTCCTTGCGGGGTCCGTGATGGAGATATATTCTCATTCTATGCTGCTTGAGGAAGATGTCAAGTTCCTCGGAGTCAAGCCTCTCCGCTCTTATTACGGTCCTATGTGGCACGGCGGTGCCAGTGACCATCTGCCCATAGTGCTCCTGCTGCCCTCGGCCTTTTCTCCGAGATAATTGCTGTCCGGATAGAGTTTTGAGGAATTTACGTTATCTTTGGACAATTTAAGAATCATAATTCATGAAACAGTATCTGGAGCTTTTGCAGCATATCATGGATAACGGACATGTGAAGTCCGACAGGACGGGTACCGGCACAAAGTCCGTTTTCGGCTATCAGATGAGATTTGACCTTTCGGAGGGTTTCCCCCTTCTGACTACGAAGAAAGTCCATCTGCGCTCGATTATATACGAATTGCTGTGGTTTATCAAGGGGGATACCAATATCAAATACCTGCATGACCATAAGGTGACCATCTGGGACGAATGGGCCGATGCGAACGGAGACCTGGGACCTGTCTACGGTCATCAGTGGCGTTCCTGGCCCGCTCCCGACGGACGTACCATCGACCAGCTCTCTCAGGTACTGGATTCTCTCAAACGCAATCCTGACTCCCGCCGTCACATCGTATCGGCCTGGAATCCCGCAGAGGTGGAACGGATGGCCCTGCCGCCATGCCACACCCTCTTCCAGTTCTACGTGGCGGACGGGCGGCTCTCCTGCCAGCTCTACCAGCGCAGCGCTGATGTCTTTCTGGGAGTGCCGTTCAACATCGCCTCGTATGCCTTGCTGACCATGATGGTGGCCCAGGAGTGCGGCTATACTCCCGGAGACTTCGTGCATACGTTCGGGGACGTGCACATCTACCTCAACCATTTCGACCAGGTGCGCGAGCAGCTTTCCCGTACACCGAGACAGCTGCCAGTGATGAGACTCAATCCGGATGTACGCTCGGTATTTGATTTCGATTATCCCGACTTTACTCTGGAGGGCTACGATCCCTGGCCGGCCATCAAGGCTCCCGTAGCAGTCTGATATATGTTGGTTTAAGAGAAAAAGTCTATGATATCGCTTATAGTTGCAAAAGCCCGTAATAACGCTATAGGACGCGGCAACAAGATGCCCTGGCATATTTCCGGGGACTTGAAATACTTCAAGCAGGTTACTTACGGTCATCCTGTCGTTATGGGATATAATACTTGGCTTTCGCTTGGGGAGAGACCTTTACCTGGCAGGGAAAATATCGTGGTGAGCGGCCGTCATACGGCTACGGCAGGCTGTGGCGCGGAGTTCTGTGCTTCTTTAAGTGAGGGCATTGCGCTGGCCCGGGTCTCCGGTCCCGGTTCGGAGGAGGTGTTCGTCATAGGCGGCGGACAGTTGTACCGTCAGGCCATGCCGTTGGCGGACAGGCTTTATATCACTGAAGTGGAGGCCGTAATAGATGATGCCGAGGTGTTTTTCCCTCAGATAGACCCGGCTGTCTGGAAGGAGATGACGCGCTCTGAGCTCCGGCACGATGACCGCTCCGGCTATGACTATTCATTTGTAACCTACGTCAGGCGTTAAGGAATAAAGGAATACTCACCCCCGGGGAAAGTGCCGGGAATTCCTGCGATTTTGGTTCACTTTCCCCCGTGGCTTGTAGGGGCACCGGCTCTACAGGTCCCTCTCGCGGCACTTGCCGTTTCCACCCCCGGGGAAAGTGCCGGGTTTTTCGGCGAAAACGGTTCTCTTTCCCCCGATAATGTAATAAATACCTGGTTTTTCTTGGAAAGACGGAAGATTGTACGTATCTTGGGATATAATTAATACACTTAACCATATAGTATCATGAAACATCTATTACCAGAACTGCCTTATACGCTTGAGGCACTTGAGCCGGCAATGAGCCGCGAAACATTGGAATTCCATTATGGAAAGCATCTGCAGACCTACATCGACAATCTTAACAGACTGATTCAGGGAACACCTTTTGAGAGTTCCTCCCTGGAGGACATCATCATGAAAGCCGAAGGAGGCATTCTCAACAATGCCGCCCAGACCTGGAACCACACATTCTTCTTCAAAGGTCTCACTCCATCACAGCAGGAGATTCCTCAGAGGCTCTTGAAAGCCATAGAGAAAGCCTTCGGAAGCTTTGATGACTTCAAGACGCAGTTCACTCAGACAGCCGTGTCACTGTTCGGCTCGGGATGGGCCTGGCTGGTATCGGACGGCGAGGGGAATCTTTCGATCACCGCGGAGCCGAATGCCGGAAACCCCATGCGCAAGGGACTACGCCCCCTGCTGACTGTCGATGTATGGGAGCACGCCTATTACATAGATTACCGCAACCGCAGGGCAGACTACCTCAACGCATGGTGGAGTCTGGTAGACTGGAATGCCGTTGACGGACTGCTTGGATAGTATTTGTCGGTATCCCATTTGGAGAAATGCGGAGAATAGGGTAGTTGCGGTATAAATGAATATATTTTGTAAATAAAAAAATTGCCTTATCTTTGCAGTCCCATTTAGGAGAGTGGGTGACGGGGCATTAGCTCATTTGGCTAGAGCGCGACACTGGCAGTGTCGAGGTAACCGGTTCGACTCCGGTATGCTCCACAAAACGAAGAAGCCTGCTGGACATCCGGCAGGCTTCTTCGCTTTGCGCATAATTGTGGCTTAGAAACTCTGCGTGACTGAGCACTGGAGTTGTCTGTCATCTACACTGACCGTCACAGTGAAAGTACACTCGCCTATACCCTCAGGTATCTCGGTGAAATGCAGCCAGCACCTTGGCTCTATGGCTTTCAATCCGTCAGTACCTATCTCTGTTCCAACAGTCTCTATCGGATAAAGATTAGACTTTGGGTAGTCTATCCAATAAGGCATGTCGAATGTGCCTGTATAGCCGCTTTGGATGAACTCATATGCCGACAACGCCCTCAGCATCACTATGCCGCCGAGACTCTTGCCGGCTTCTATGCCGAGAAAGTCCCTGTCGCAGACGACGTCCACCGAATATACAGTTCCCGCGACGGCCCTTGCATAGTCAGGGGTGGTCGGTTCTGTATAGGATGTGTCGCCAAGTGACTCAGAGAACTTCCTGAGCATGGCCGAGTCCTTGTACTGAAACGTGATGTCATCGCCTCTGAATACCATAGTCCAGGTGCTGTCTGTGTCAAAGTAGGCGTTACCGATGCTTATGCTGTCAGGTATGACATATAGGTTTATGAAATGCCCTGTAACATCTGTCCCGCTCAGAGGAAGATGAGGGTCTTCCTCATTCTTTTCATTTTTCTCACACCCGCCCGCGAAGAGCAGGGACGCTATGGTGATGATTGCCGTTAAAATTAAAATAAACTTTTTCATGCTGTTAGTGTTTTGGGTTTTGAATAGTTAAATATTCCTCATATTAGCTCACGGGAGGGTCGTATGAGGCGGGAGATTCCGTCTCCGATGGCGGAGAGGTCATTGCAGTACTCCATGCCTTGGGCAGGCATGGAGGAAGAGTAAACGGACGTTTTGGAGATAGTGCTGTGTCTCATGGTCTGTCAGTTTGTTAGCGTCCGTTACAAAAGTAACTCAAAGATCCATAAAAAGCAAACAGCCCGTGTAAAATCTTACGTTTCTTTAGTGAGGCAGTGTGCTTTTGTCACCAATAATGAGCAAAAGTTCTATAAAATTTTCCCATTTCTTTTCCTGTGGTAACAGCAGGGAGCCTACGGATTATCTCATCTCCATAATAAACCATAAATCCCTCCTTTTTGCAGACTTACGGAAAATCTGAAACTAAAGTGTGAAATTTCTTACACGGAGGGCTGTGTTGCGCCTTAGGTGCTCTTGATACAGGGTAAGTTCCTGCAGGTGGTAGTTGCCTAAGGGAAACATGGGGGAAAGCTCCGGCATGAAATAGGCTTCGGGGTCGAGGCCGTCCACTATCAGCAGGTGGCTCAGGGTGTCGACGGTGACGGTCACCGAGTCGTTGAGGGCAGCCGGAACGGCCTCGGTGGTCCAGTTGACCGGGTTGATGCAGATGTCGGAGGGGGAGAGGACCTCGCAGGCGGCTTCGGGGTAGGCTACAGAGTTGTAGCAGATGATGGTGCCGGTGCCGGTCGAGTCTGTGGCCGGAAGCAGCTGCGGATATTGCGCCAGTTCCTCGTCCGAGATGCGGTAGCCTATTGCGTATGCGGCCACCATCCGTCCGAGAACCTCTGCCGGAGCGTGTTTTACGAGTTCGACTACAGCCTTTCCTCCCTGGCTGAAACCGGCGAGGACGAAGGGCCGTCCTTCATTGTAGTTGTCCAGATAATAGTCGAATGCCGCGCTGACATCCTCCATCGACAGGGGGAAGAGCTCCTCTACCGCCTCCTCTCCGTCCATCCAGACATTGAGGGATATCTGCCGGTAGTAGGGGCAGTAGAACCCGTATTGTCCCTGGGCGAAAATATCCTCCGCGAGTTCTACGGAGGGGCGGAATGCCTCGATATGGTCCGTGCGGGTGTAGTCGGAGTAGCGGCAGGTCAGCCCGTCCTCTGTGGTCCAGTCCCATACGCAGGTGGGGAGGATGTAGAAGATGTCCGCTGCGGGGGCGGTGGCGCCTTCGGGATTGTCTCCGGATGGCTGTGAAATGTACCATGTCGCTGCGTCGGACCAGTCTGGAGCGTCCGGTATAAAAGCATCAGTCCGCCGCTGTTGGTGCGGCAGGACGATACTGTGAGTGCTGCGGACAGGACTGCCGAGACAGAAAGTGCCGTCAGCAGCCGTGCCGCGGATTTACTTTGTTCCGAAGAGAACATCGGGACCCTGGATGAAGAAGATGTCCTTAGGGATACCGGCTGCGTTGATGCGGTCGAGGTCGGCCTGGAGGGCGGGGGTGATGCCGCCGTTCTTCTCGCGGAACTCGGTGGCGAACTTGACGTCACCGTTGCCCTGGGTGGTCAGGATGAGGTCGGCCCATGCGTTGATGGCGCTCTTGGCCTTGGCGTAGTCGATGACATAGAGGCCGTCGGCGTTGCGGGTAAATGCGCCCTGCTGCTCCATGAAGTTGAAGCACATCATGTTGGCCTTGCCGTGGGAGGATGCGGCTCCGAAGCGTACCGAACGGAATATGCCGGCGATGTAGGTAGTGATGGCGTCCTCTACTGTGATGCCGGTAATCTCACCGTTCTCTATCAGGCGGCATACCATGAAGAGTCCGAGGATGTCGGCCTTGGCCTCTTCCCAGGAGGTCTTCTCAGTGCCCATGGCCGCGTCCACGCTGCCCTTGCCGTTGATGGTCTCCTTGATGCCGAGGCCGTGGGCCACCTCGTGGAAGGTCACGTTCCAGAAGAAGGCATCGAACTTCAGGTGCTCGTGCTCTTCGGGAGCGAGGATCAGCTCGCCTATCGGGAGGAGAATCTTGTCGAACTTGGCCTGCATCGAGTTGCGCAGCTGGAGACGGCGGGTGCCCTTCATGGCGTGTACGCGCTCGTCGTTGGGCAGGTTGATGGCGATGGTCTTGCTGCCGGCGTTGCAGTCTCCGGCGTAGTAGACTACGTCATAGACGTTGAGGTCGGAGGATGTGCCGGGCACGAAGGTCTTGTACTCGGGCTTGCAGGGCAGCTCTTTCTGCAGTGCAGGGAGCATGGCCACAAACTTGGCCAGGTCCTTGCTGCGCTCGGTGTCCTTCAGCAGGATGAATGACTCGTAGGAGGTCTTGGTCTCCTGGAACTTGTCGTCGTAGCTCTCGATAGGGCCTATCACGAAGTCTATCCTGCTGTCCTTCATGTCCATCCAGGCGAGGTCGCTGGGAAGGTAGTCGTCGGTCCTGAAAGACTCGATGCGTTTGAGCAGGTAGTTCTTCAGGCCGGGATCCTCGGCCAGGTCAGCCGCTTTCTGCATCAATGCGCACATCTCGGCTACTTCCTCCGCGTACTCCTCGTGATACCATACGGTCTTCAGCTTTCCGTTCTCATCACGGCGCAGGACTGTGTACCAGGACGACTTGTCCGGGTCATCGAAAGCGTTGAACTCATCGAGAGTGATGTCCTCGGGGTAGTAGGTGCATACATCGGGCTTGGCGCCGTAGCCGTCGATGAAGGGCTTGTTGTCATCGAGGCGATCCCATGGACCGTAGTTGATGTAGGCGAACTGCCTGGCATACGGGTCTGCAATCTGGTCTATGAGACTCTTGTCCCCGAATGTCTGCTGCCAGAACAGGTCATCGGCGATCTGGCCGATCTGGAAGAATATCTCCACTATCTGGCGCTCATTGTCGCTGAGCTGAGCTGCTAAAGGAGATGTCAGCTCGAAGGGTGCGTACTCCTCAACTTTCTGTTTCATGGGAGATTCTGTCTGATTCTGATTTCCGCAGGAAGACACTCCTGCCGCTGCCGCCGCTCCTATCAGTGCAGCGCAGACGGATTTGGCTGTGATGTTGACTTTCATTTGTCGGTAGTGTTTATTCATTTTTGCAAATATATGGATTTCGAAGCAAATGAAAAATTTTTGAGATTCTTTCCATTATTTTACAAATTGGAAAGAATTTATAAGCAACGACGGCTTTCTCTTCCACTGACAGGTAAGACAATTGTCATGATTTTGTGTACATTTGCAGCCGTTATGGAGAATAATGCAGAACACATCACCGGCGATCTGGAGTGGGACGGTCTGTCCCGCCCGAAGATTTACTATGCGGTGGCCTCGCTGTGGTGCGGTATATTTCTCTCGGTGATGGACGGCAATATCTGCAATGTGGCCCTGCCTACCATCTCGCAGGAGCTGGGGGTGTCGTCCGCGGACTCCATCTGGGTGGTCAACTCATTCCAGCTGGTAATCATGATGACTCTGTTGGCGTTCTCCTCGCTAGGGGAGCTGCTGAGTTACAAGCGTGTCTATGTCTCCGGGGTGGTGCTGTTCACCGTCGGCTCGCTCTTCTGCGCCCTGTCGCATACCCTGCCGCTGCTTGTGGCCTCCAGAGTCTTTCAGGGCATCGGTGCGGCGATGATGATGAGCGTCAATACCACTCTTGTCAAGATCACCTATCCGAAAAAGTATCTGGGCCGTGGCGTAGGACTTAATGCGACGGTGGTGGCCCTGGCATCGGTGGCCGGCCCGACTGTAGCTGCCGGTATTCTCTCGCTAGCCGAATGGCCCTGGCTTTTCGCCATCAACATACCTGTCGGGATAGTGACTTTCTTCATGGCGTGGAAGCATCTGCCGGACAATCCTACGCATGTTGAGGGACGGCATTTCAATATCAAGGATGCCCTGCTCAATGCCGCTGTGTTCGGTCTGCTGATAGGCTGCATCGAGATGTACTCGCATGGAACCGGGCCTACTGTAGTGCTTATAGGTGTGGCGCTTTTGCTGATTCTCGGCTACGTCTATGTACGCTCGCAGCTTGACCGGAAGTATCCCATGCTGCCGTTCGACCTGCTCCGTATCCCAGTATTCTCGATGTCGGTGCTTACCAGTATCATCTCCTTCACGGCCCAGATGACGGCAATGGTGGCCATACCGTTCATGCTTCTTCATACTTTCGGGATGAATGCCGTGGAGACCGGACTGCTGATGACCTCCTGGCCGCTGGTCATCGTGTTCGTGGCCCCGCTGGCAGGCTCGCTGATAGGCAAGGTACATCCCGGACTTCTCGGTTTTTTCGGTCTGCTGTTGATGAGTGCCGGCTGTTTCCTGCTTTCATTTATTCCTGAGAATGCCTCGCATCTTGACATAGCATGGCGGCTTATGATGTGCGGGGCCGGATTCGGTTTCTTCCAGTCGCCCAACAACCACATGCTGCTCAGTTCCGCACCCAACCACCGTGCCGGCAGTGCTGGAGGCATGCTCGCAACAGCCCGTCTCGTGGGACAGTCCACCGGTGCGGCTCTCGTCGCCCTCTTCTTCCATCTTTTCGGAGACGGTGCTCCCCACGATGCCATGCTCCTGGCCGGTATTCTGACCATCTGCGGAGCCGCCTCATCTGTCTCCCGTCTCGGTCTCCGCAAACCTTTGTAGCAGCACTTGCTGTCTTTACGTAGTTGTTGCAAGTAAACTTGCATTGCTCTCGGCTTCTGCGCAATTTGGACTTCGTCCACATATACTGTTCACGCCTCGGCAATCGCAAGTAAACTTGCATTGCTCTCGGCTTCTGCGTATATTTGCCGTAGTCAACGGTTGCATGCAAATGAAAAAAGAGGCAAGTACAGCGGCAGAAGCCGGTGAGCGGGTTGTCGGCAATCTGGAATGGGACGGTCTGCACCGGCCCCGGATATACTATGCGGTGATATCCATCTTCTGCGGCATATTCCTGTCGGTGGTGGACGGCAATATCTGCAATGTGGCCCTGCCGACTATCGCGCAGCAGCTGGGTGTCTCGTCGGCCGACTCTATCTGGGTGGTCAATGCTTTCCAGCTGGTGATCATGATGACCCTGCTGCCGTTCTCCACACTTGGAGAGCTGTACAGCTACAAGAAGGTGTATCTGGGCGGAGTCGCTGTGTTTACCGTGGCATCGGTGTTCTGCACGCTCTCGCACAGTCTGCCGATGCTGATAGCTTCCCGTGCATTCCAGGGCCTGGGGGCGTCAATGATGATGAGTGTCAATACCTCCATCGCCAAGCTGGTCTTTCCGAAACGGCATCTGGGTAAGGGCGTCAGTATCAATGCCACGGTTGTGGCACTGTCGGCTGTCTCAGGACCGTCGATAGCGGCTGGCATCCTGTCTGTCGCTCCGTGGCCCTGGCTCTTTGCCATCAACATACCGGTGGGTGTCATAACGTTCCTTATGGGCTGGCGTTTTCTGCCGGACAATCCCACTCATGTTGTAGGCCGGAAGTTCAACTTCCAGGATGCGCTGCTCAATGCCGTTGTCTTCGGCCTGCTGATAGGCTGCATAGAATTGTACTCCCATGACGGACGGCTGACGACAGTGCTTGTCGGTGTGGCTTTTCTGCTGGTGAGCGGATGGTTCTATGTCAGGACACAGCTCAGGCGCAAGTATCCGATGCTGCCGTTTGACCTGCTGCGCATACCGATGTTCTCGATGTCGGTGATTACCAGCATAGTCTCGTATACGGCCCAGATGTTGGCACTGGTGGGTATGCCTTTTCTTCTGCTGAATACTTTCGGGATGAATGCCGTGGAGACCGGAGTGGTGATGACGGCCTGGCCGTTCATAGTAATGTTCGTAGCACCTTTGTCAGGTTCACTGAGCGGTAAAATACATCCCGGTCTGCTTGGCGGACTGGGTCTGCTGCTGATGAGCGCGGGCTGCTTCCTGCTGTCGTACATCCCGGAGGATGCCTCGCATCTGGATATCGCATGGCGGCTTATGATGTGCGGTGCCGGCTTCGGTTTCTTCCAGTCCCCCAACAACCACCTGCTCCTGAGCTCGGCGCCCAACCACCGGGCCGGCAGCGCGAGCGGCATGCTTTCCACTGCACGCCTGACAGGCCAGGCCACCGGTGCAGCCCTCGTAGCCCTGCTTTTCCATCTCTTCGGGGACAAGGCCCCGCACGACGCGATGCTCCTTGCCGGCATACTCACCGTTTGTGCCGCCGTCTTCTCCTTCTTCCGCCTCCGCGCCAGATAGCCCGTTACTGTATTGCCTTATCAGCCGATTGATTTTGCGTGCATATTCCGCTGCGCCCTCCTGCGTCATCTGCCGTTGCCTGACGCAGCCGCTGATAGTGCAGACAGTCAGACGGAAGATGACGATGGCAGATTCCAGGTTCATTCGTAACAATATATGGTTGTGGTTGGCCTTGCATGATTCAAATCCAGATGTGTTGTTTTGTCCGTCGCTTTTGAGTCTAAGGCAAATAATATCCCGCAGTTTATGCAGTGCGGGTATACCTGCCCTCGTGTGCTTTTGGCTATGTGTGTGATAAACAGTGTATTGCTTTTATGGGCGAAAGGATAGGGGTAGCAATTTACGGCTGTTTTAGCATAGTTTAGCTACCCCTATCCTATGATATGTTATGCTATTTCTTTGTTATTCAGTTGGTTGCGGTTTTGTGCCATGGGCAAGGTGTCACCAATCAGACGATAAGGGCATTCTTCATCGTCAGCTGGGCTTTAAAGATTACCGAGTCGTGTTCACCTATGTATATCAAATGGTTGAGAGATGTTATAATCGAGTCAGGGTGCTCGGATACGATGTATTCTGAAGCCATTTCAGAACAGACTATCTTGTCGGAGGAGCATGAAAGTGCGGCAGTGAGACTGAGCAGTGTGAATATGGTGGTGTATAGAAGTGCTTTCATTGTGATAGGATTCCTGAAGTGTCGCAAATTTAATAATTTTTTATGGAGGCGGAAAAGACTGAACGAGGAGGTAGTTGGGGGAAAAAGAGTATATTTGCAGGTTGCAATAATGTTTGACAGCAAAGCCGAATATGAAGATAAAGGAAATACTCAGGAAGGCCCTGCCGTATGTGATTATCGTGGCGGGATTTGTGATGATTGCCTATGCTTATGCGCCTCAGGTGCTGCAGGGTAAGGTAGTCAATCAGTCGGATATATCCTCGTGGAAGGGAATGTCGCATGAGATATTGGAATGGAATGAGGAGCATCCCGATGACCCGGCACTGTGGACCGGATCTATGTTCAGTGGCATGCCCTCGACTCAGATATCAGTGCCGTACAAGGGAGATGCGACGACTCCGCTCTACGACCTGCTGTTCTGGGGCGAGCGTCCGCCAAGTTATCTGATTATCTCGCTGCTCGGTGGATTTCTGCTTTTCCTGGCTTTCGGGGTCAACCCCTGGCTTTCGGCAGTCGGGGCCATAGCGGTGACCTTCTGCTCATACAATATGCAGATCATCCAGGTAGGCCACAATACCAAGATGGTGGCTATCGCATTCATGCCCTGGGTGCTGGCGGCTCTGGTATATGCCTACCGGCGCAAGGCCTTTCTCGGTGCGGTGTTATTTGCCTTAGCCTTGAGTTTCCAGATAAAGGCCAATCATCCCCAGATTACATACTATCTGGCGTTCATTGTCTTCGGCTATGCCATCGCGGAGCTGTGCGGGGCCATCGTGGCCCAGAAACGTCAGAAAGCTGCCAGGGCCGGAAGGCTTTCTGACAGTCTTCTGACATCCGGAACAACTGTGGTGCCTCCTTTCCGTGAGACACCGCTGGGCCGCTGGCTCACGGCCTCGGTGCTGGTGCTGGTCGGTGGCCTGCTCGGCATAGCCACCAATGCCAACAAGCTGCTGCCTACCTACGAATACGCTGAGTACACCATGCGGGGTGGCTCGGAACTGACCCACGACGAGCACAACCAGACCGGTGACGGACTCAAACTCGACTACGCCACCGCCTGGTCCTACGGCATAGGGGAGACTCCCAACTTGCTGATTCCCAACTTTAACGGCGGCTCCTCATCCGGTGAGCTTTCCCGCGAGTCCGAGACCTATAAGTATCTGAGATCCGTAGGCGCCAATGCTGAAAACATGCGTAAGGGAATGCCGTTGTATTGGGGGCCCCAGCCTTTCACCGCCGGACCGATGTATCTCGGCGCCGTCTCCCTTTTCCTCTTTGTCTTCGGACTCTGTGTGATACGGGGCCGCTACAAATGGTGGATAGCGGGTGTGTCACTGCTGGCCGTGCTGCTGGCCTGGGGCTCGCATTTCATGTGGTTCTCGGAGATGTTTTTCAGATACGCTCCTCTGTACAATAAGTTCAGGACTGTCTCCATGATCCTGGTCATCCTGCAGGTGACTGTCCCGCTGATGGGCATTCTCGGAGTCAATGCAGCCCTGTTCGGCAAGGAACCTCTTCCGGACAGAAAAATAAAGAACGGCCTGCTGACAGCCCTCGGAGTGACTGGCGGCATATCTCTGCTGTTTGTATTGTTCCCTTCGCTGGCCGGAGACTTCGCTTCGTCATCCGATGCCATGTTTGGAGGCAATACCGCTCTGGTGGAGGCCCTCCGTGATGACCGCCGCAGTCTCTTGCGCGCTGACGCGTTCCGCTCGTTGATATTCATAGTGCTTGCAGCTGTAGTGTTTTTCGCCTCATGGAAAGGCAAGCTCAAGGCCATGCCTGCCGTGACTTTGCTGGGAGTCCTGCTGCTGGTGGACCTCTGGGGTGTGGACAAGCGGTACCTGAACAAGGAGCATTTCGTCACTGAGCGTAATTTTGACGGACAGTTTGCCCCCCGTCCGGTAGACAACGCCATACATCAGGATACAGCTCTGTCTTACAGGGTGCTGGATCTGACGGTCAATACTTTTAATGATGCGATAGTAAGCTATCACCACAAGACCGTCGGCGGATACAGTCCGGCCAAGCTCCAGCGGTATCAGGACTTGATAGATTTTCACATCGCTCCGGAGATGAGCGCGATGATAGATGATGTCAACTCGGCCATGTCCACAGCCAGAACGATAGGTGAGCTGGAAAGTGTCCTGGAATATTATCCTGTCCTGGCCATGCTCAACACCAAGTACATCGTCATAGACGAAAACAGCTACCCTCTGACGTATGACCGCAGTCTGGGCAATGCCTGGTTCGTGGAGCGTACGCGCACTGCCACTACCGCTGATGCGGAAATGGCAGCGTTGGGAGAGATAGCCCCCGCCGTCGAGGCGGTGATATTCGATGCCGGGGCTGCTGACGGCACTGTGACAGAGTATACCGGAGCTGACAGCGGCAGAGTGGAGCTTACATATTATTCTCCTAACCGTCTTAGATACAATGTCTCCACTCCAGCCAAAGGTGTGGCCGTCTTCAGCGAGATATATTATCCTGCAGGCTGGAAGGCATATGTGGACGGGGAGGAGAAGCCGATACTGAGAGCGGACTATGTGCTCAGGGCGCTGCTCATAGATGAGGGTGAGCATGAGGTGGAGTTTGTTTTTGCCCCTGACTCGTTTGTTGTAGGCAGAGACATATCCCTGGCCTCGTCCATTGCGATTATAGTGCTGTTGGCGGGTGCGGTCCTTTATTCAATACTGTTTGCCAATAAAAGAAAACAACCGAGATGACCCGTACTGTTCAGGATAAGCTCGTATCTCCGGGATATTGTCTGATTCTTGCAGCGAATTTCCTGCTGTACTTTGGTTTTTACCTGCTGATGCCGGTGTTCCCCTTCTACCTGGTCGAGGAGTTCGGAGTCACGGAGGGGGCGGTGGGTGCGATACTGGCCTGCTATACTGTGGCTGCTTTGGCAGTCCGCCCGTTTTCGGGCTACCTTCTGGACACATTTGCCCGAAAGCCGCTCTATCTGCTGGCTTTCTCGGTCTTCACCCTGATATTCGGCGGGTACATAGTCACCGGGACAGTGCTGATGTTTATCGCGCTGCGCATAGTACACGGCATCTCATTCGGGACCGTCACCGTGGCCGGCAATACCATAGTGATCGACATCACCCCGTCCTCGCGCAGGGGGGAGGCTGTCGGCTATTATGGCCTGGCCAACAATATAGCCATGTCCCTCGGGCCTATGACAGGTCTGTTCATGCACGACCATGTATCTTTCGATATTATATTCATCACCGCACTGTGCTGTTGTCTGGCAGGACTTGTCTGCGCCTCGCTCATACGCACTCCGAAGAAACAGCCTATGCCCCGTGCGGCTCTGTCCCTGGACCGTTTCGTGCTGCTCAAGGGCATACCTCTGGGCATCGACCTGCTGCTGCTCTCGATACCCTACGGCATGACCACCACCTATGTGGCCATGTATGCCAAGCATATAGGCATCACCGGCGGCACCGGCCTGTTCTTCACCTGTATGGCCGTCGGTCTGGCGATATCCAGGCTCTTCTCGGGCAAGCAGGTGGATCACGGACACATCACCGAAGTGATACACATCGCTTTTTATCCGGTAATTCTCTGCTTCCTGAGCCTGTTCTTATGCGAGAGGGTGGCATCTGTATCGGTTCACGCCGCATCCCTGATGCTCTATGCCACGGCCCTGGTGCTCGGTGCCGGATTCGGGACCATGTTCCCGGCCTTCAACACCATGTTCGTCAATCTCGGCCGCCACGACCAGCGCGGCACGGCCACCTCTACCTACCTTACCTCCTGGGATATAGGCATCGGTATCGGCCTGGTGCTGGGCGGCATCATAGGTCAGCACAGCTCCTTCTCCTACGCCTATCTGATGGGAGCCGGCCTCAGTCTCATTTCCCTGTTCGGCTTCGTCTTCTACGCCTCTCCCCACTTCCACCGCAACCGCGTCGAATGATGAAAATACGTGCGTTTATAGTATTCTCATGTCTGTTTTTCCCGGCACTGTGCGCTGCGGATGATACGTTGCTTCAAGGCATCAAAGGCGCAGACAGGACATTGTACGGCCTTTATAGGGACTTGTTGGAAAAAGATTATGGTTCAGCTATGGAGTATGCCGCCATGTTTTTGGAGCGGGTAGATACATGCAGCGCCTCTTACCTCCTTGCGGATATGAGCAATGCCGTGGCACAATGGGAGGAAATGGAGAAGTTCGCTTTTTCCAAGGCTGTGATATGGCGTGAATATTCATATCATCAATATGTCAGACTCAATGATCATTACAGGCAGGCGAAGACTCAATATAATCTGGCAAAGCTGTGGGTTAAGCTAGGGCAGTATCACAAGGCCCTGGAGTGCGTGATGAATGCTTCCAGATATTTTGAGAAAGAGGACAGGCTGGAGGATTTGATGGAGTGCTATAAACTGCTGGCGGTCATATATTCCACATGCAGGGATTACGAGAGGTCGGATGAGTATTTTCAGCGGTATATTCAGGCCGCGTCAGCCGTGAACGACAGTGCGAAGATGTTCGTAGGTCTCAATAACAAGGCGGCTTTCGCCAGTATGGTCGGGGATACTGTCATGACCGTGAAACTTTTGTATGAGTCCATAAGGATGGCCCATAGCACTCAGGATTCGGGCTCGTGGTTGTGTGAACTGTATCTTAATCTGGCCGGTGCGTATCTTAATCCTGAAACTTATGATTCTTGCGGAGTGTATCTGGCAAAAGCGGAGCCTCTTCTTTCCAATCTTGAGCAGAGGGGACACTATCATGTTATTAAGGCAGACTTGTGTATAGCCCTGAATGATGTCCCTAATGCGGTCGATAATTTGAACAGGGCCGTGTACTGGTACGGGCAGGGCGAGTTTGATGACAGGATCATAGACATTTACGAAAAGTTGCAGAATCTGTACATCTTTCAACAGGATACGGCCAAGGCCTATCTTACGGTATTTGCCAAGGAGAAACTGGAAAAAAAGAATCCGAAGGAGGAAGTGCTGATCGAACTCTTCAAAGCTCAGAACGAGATTCAGCTCAATGCTGTGAAGGATGAAGTCACCAGACATAAAAACAGGCTTACAATATTGCTGATTACGACCGTATCGGCGGCATTGATTCTTATCCTTATAATATTGTTTTTGCTGGTAAAGCGTACATACGATATCAGACGCCGTGAGGTGGAGATGGACAATAAGGCAAAAATTGCTGAATTGAAGAAAATTCAGCAGTACAAGGAGGACCGCATCATGAAGGAAACTGCGGATAAGCTGTCTTTGCTTGAGAGCCAGGTGAAAGATTCGGATGTGAAAGATAAGATCAACATCATCCGCAATGAACTCAAAGGGGCGAAGGATGACAGCGAATGGAAGGAGTTCGCACGCTATATTCCTGAATTTGACGGTCCGTTTTACAAGAATCTCACCAAAGCCTTTCCCAATCTGTCCATCAATGAAAGCCGGATGTGTGTTCTGCTTAACCGCAATCTTTCCACTAAGCAGATATCGGCCATAACAGGGCAAAAGCCGGAGAGTATCAACATTGCCCGTACCAGACTGCGTAAGAAACTTGGTATAGCAGGCAATCCTATATCTATACAGGAATTCTTACGCAGATATGACATGTAAGTAAAATGTTATAGTGTGCGCGTCCGCATAGTAAGTATTAAGTAAGCCTGTAATGTTTCGTTTTCTTGTCCGCAGCGTATAATTTTACTGTCGGTTCTAAAATTTACTACTATGCGAACAAGAAACTATTATTTTTCTGTTCTGATTGTGCTGTTCTTATGCTGCGCGGTACCTTCTTGTAATAAGGCGGAGGATAAACCGGTGGAGGCTACTGCGGTTCAGCTCAGTCAGGAAGTATTGGATCTTACGGTCGGAGATACTGTCCGGCTGTCTGCTTTTTTGGTGCCTGAAAATGCTGTCGGCCCGGTTGTAGTATGGAGCTCGACGGATGAAGGTGTCGCATCTGTTGATGAACAGGGCCTTGTAACGGCGCTTGGTGAAGGAGAAACAGTCATCCTTGCGAAATCCGGAGCACTTGGGGCATCGTGTCGGGTTAATGTTTCCAGGGTACAGTTGACATCGCTTAATATGGACCGTGCTGATTGGGAGATGCCTGTGGGAGATGATGTTTGCCTAGGACTTGTCGCTGCGCCTTTGGATGCCGTCACGTCTGGAGCCGTGTGGTCATCGTCCAACAATGCCGTCGTAACGGTCAATGACGGCAAAGTCAATGCGGTATCTGCCGGTCAGGCGACAGTAACAGCATCTTTGGACGGTTTTAGTGCGGTCTGTGACATTACGGTTGTGGAAAAAAGTGTCAGCATCGGGGAGTATCTGTATTCTGACGGGACTCATTCGGCGATGCTGGACTCGGGCAAGGAAGTTGTGGCGATTGTGTTCTGGGTCGGCAATCCGGGTAAGGACGATCCCCTTCTCCGAAAAGAGTATCCTGAATGTACGCACGGACTGGCTGTCGCAGTCAATGACGTGGCATCTCCATGGCAGTCATCGTACCGGGACGCCTCAAATTCTGTAGCTCAATGGTGTGGAGCGTCTATTCCTGAATACGAGTCTGTTTTAACCGGTACGTCTGCAGACGGCAATATGAACCGCATACTGGGCTTCAACAATACCAGGGCAATCATGACCTATAACGGTGCCAATCCCTCAACACCTGTTGAAACTGTGTCTTTTGTGGAAGAATACTCGTCATCCAATCCTGCGCCGGATAACACCAGCGGATGGTATCTGCCGTCCGTCAAAGAAGTATTTCTGCTATGTTACGGAGACTATGACGGGAATATCTGGGATTATGAAGGAGATGTTTCCCGTCCGGTTTGGAATACTGTCAATAACAAGCTGGTAAATCTTACAGGCGGGTATGCGGAACTTGACGGTTCTGTCGCTTACTGGTCTTCCAGCGAATGTGGCGGAAGCCGTGCGTTCGGTGTCTTTTTTATGAATGGAGTCGTTGTGGATACGTATAAGGATTACGGGGAGGACAAGGCGAGATGTATTCTGGCATTCTAGTTTTAAAATCAATTAATTATGGGAAGAATAGGAATTGTTGTATTTGTGATTTCAGCCATATTGGCTGTAAGTTGCAGTAAAGATGAGATAACGGGAAGTTGTAACTGGATACGACTTTCTGAAGATACGCTGATAATGCAGACAGGGGAGTCGTATTCTCTAACGGCTGTTACTGATCCTGCCGGTGTTGCCGTTAAGTATTCTTCATCCGATCAAGGTATTGTCGCTGTGGAGCAGGATGGCACTGTAACAGCATTGAATGTAGGTGCGGCTGTAATTACCGCAGAGGCCGGTGGCTTGACGGATGAGTGTGTTGTTAATGTAATGAGGGCGCCTTCGATAGGAGATTATTATTTTTCTGACGGGACATTTTCTTCCAGTGTGGATGCTGTGGACGCGGATGTAGTAGGCATAGTGTTCTGGTCCGGCAATCCGGCTGAGTATGATCCGCTTCTGGCTCAGGAGCATCCTGAGTGTACTCACGGTCTTGTCGTGTCTTTGACTGGTATGGATGGTGTATGCTGGCAGTCCGTGATTCCCGACGGAGAATCTGTAGGTGACTGGGTGGAGGCCAATACTGATTATATGTCCGTGGATACGGATATCCTTCCGGAAAGCAATCTCAACCGTATAGTAGGCTACAGTAATACAAAAGCCATAACGGAATACAATTGTGCCCCAGAGAATGCCGGACATCCTGTAGACCTGATAGCGCACCTTGATGCCTTCAGGGCGTCAGTTGAGGCCCCTGCCTTGTCAAGTGGCTGGTATATTCCTTCGGCAAAAGAGCTTACTTTGTTGTGTTATGGAGATTATGAAGGGAATATCTGGGACCAGTATGAGGTGACTCCTGTCGTCATGGATGCCGTGAATATTGCAATGGAGGATGTTGCGGATGCGGTTGCGGTGAGTTATTCCTCTGCTTTGTGGTCATGTACAGAGTCCGGTTACGGAAAAGCCTTTGAAATGTCTGTCCGTAACGGTACTGTCAGTGACACACAAAAAAGTTATCAGTACAACAGTGTGAGGTTTATTCTGGCTTTTTAATTTAAAACTACAATATTATGAAAAAAGTATTTTTAATTGATTGTTTGTTTGCACTATGTGCGTTTTTATTGTCAATGTCCTGCAGTGAAAAGGAGGTGGATTCAGAGCAGAATGGGCATGTAGATGTTTCAGATATTATAATGGAGAAGAGCAGTGTCTCGGTTGTACGGGGCTCAACATTGCAGTTAGAGATTATTGTTCTTCCTGACAATGCCGTCTATGATAAGGTGGACTGGACTACGTCTGATGCAGAAGTGGCCACGGTAAATGAGGATGGTGTAGTGACAGGAGTGAACATAGGAACAGTTGTTGTCAGGGCTTCGGTAGGCAGTGTCTATGGCGAGTGTGCGGTAGAGGTGTTGCCTGTGGATGTACAGACTATAACGGTAGACCCGGAACAGGTTGAGATTCAGGAAGGCGGGACTGCTCAGCTTAAAGTCTCTATTCTTCCGGAAGATGCGGATTATGAGGAAGTGGTGTGGACCAGTGCGGACCCGGATATCGCTTCAGTTGATGAAAACGGTCTGGTGACGGGTGTGTCGCCCGGCAATACAGAGATAACTGTAAGCGCGGGTTCCATAAGTGACAATTGTATCGTGACAGTAACGGGTACACCCGTATCATCTATAGAGCTCAGTGAGACGGAGCTGTCGCTCAATGCTGGTGAGACCCGGCAATTGACGGCTGAGGTTTTCCCGGAAGATGCTTACGACAAGACTGTTGTCTGGGCCTCGTCTGATGCTGCGGTAGCGTCTGTGAGTGTAGACGGACTTGTGACTGCCGTGTCCGCAGGAAACGCTGTAATCACGGCCTCTTCAGGAGATGTGTCCGCACAGTGTGATGTGACTGTCGTGGGAGAGATTAATGTCGGGGACTGGTACTACTCTGACGGGACCATATCTACGGAACTCGATCCGTCTAAGACAGTTCTGGGTATAGTGTTCTGGGTCGGTGATCCGACTGCTGATGATGCCTCTCTGGCAAGAGAGCATCCGTCATGTATACACGGCCTGGTAATGTCATTGGATGAGGTGTCCTCCATGTGGCAGAGTGAGTGGCAGGCCTATGGAGGATTTGTAGGAGACTGGGTGACTCAGAACGCTACGGAGTACTTTTCGTGCGCGGTCAATAAGATGACCGAGACCGATCTTTTCAACAGGATAGCCGGGTATAACAATACCAAAGCGATAGAGGCATTCAATGCCGCTTCGGAAAATGCCGCCTGGCCGGTGGATGCCGTGCAGAAAGTTGTGGATTACCGGATCGCAGTTCCGGCACCGGATAATTCCAGTGACTGGTATCTCCCTTCGATTAAAGAACTTTCTCTTATTGTTACCGGACCATATGACGGCAATATAGATGACATTTTCGGAGATACGTCAAACAGGGACATTCTAAACGGGCGACTTGCCTCTTTGGATGGAGCGCAGCCTTTGACCACATCGTCGTACTGGTCCAGTACGGAGAGTTCTCAGTACTCATCAGGGTCGGCATATGTCATGAATTTCAATTATTCATATCCGACAAGTGGTGTGACATACGTCGATACATATTCCCTGCGTTACGTTCTCGCGTTCTGACATACAGCTTGTAATTTGATGCCTACAGTCCGGCCTGCACAATAACAGTAGCAGCGCCGGACTTTTTCTCATGCAAAAAGGGTGTAAATCCTCATGGAGTCATCTATAGTGTTGGCATGAGGCAGGCTTAGCGGGTGTGGCGGCCGGGCATGATCATGGGGAGGAAGATGATGAGGGCCACGAATGAGAAGAGCATGCCGCCGATGGTGCCGATGGCGAAGGCGAACCAGAATACCTCTTCCTTGCCGTCAATCAGGAATGGGGCCAGTCCGAGGACGGTGGAGAGGATGGTCAGCGATATGGGTATGATCTTGTGGTTGTAGGCCCGGACGAAACTGCGGTGGCGCTCGGGCATCCTGTTGTACTCGTTGACTATGTATATGCCGGCGTTGACGACGATGCCGGCAAGCATAATCATCGAGGCGAATCCGCCCTGGTCAAAGGTCGTACCCGTCAGCCGGAAAGCCAGGAAGATGCCGATGAAGGACACGGGTATGAGTGATATGATGGCCAGAGGCTGCAGCAGGGACTCGAACAGTACGGCGCAGATCATGTAGATGATGACGGTAATCAGTATCAGCAGCACCCATTGTCTCTTGGCTTTCTGGGACCAGTCATACTGAGGTGACGAGGCCTTGAAACCTATGGGCAGTACTTCCGTGTTGAGGCGGTCTATCTCGGACTCCATGAGTTTCTCCTCCAGTTTGTATGAGCCGATGAAGTTGTACTTGACATAGAGGATGTATTCCTGGTTGGCCCGGTAGATGTTGTTGCCAGAGTTGCGGCTCTCTATCCAGCCTATCTCGGCGAAGCGTATGTCGGTGCTGTCGATACGGATATACTCGTTCTCCAGATGCCATACGTCGAAGTCCTCGGAGTCGTCGGAGACAATTCTGACTTCTGTCCTTGTTCCGTAGTCGTCCACGTAGGATCCGGCAGTGCTGGTATACAGTCTGTCGTTTAGAATACGGAAAGCCGATACTGGATGTATTCCGTATAGGGCCATCCTGTCGTAATCGTACGTGATAAGGTATTCTTTGGAGGAGGTTCCGTAGTAATAGTCATTCGGTCCCTCTATCCCCAGATCGGTGACGCGGGGGTTGGACGATAGTCTGTCCACAAGCTCCTGGCAGTAGCGGTACAGCATGTCGTAGTTGTATCCGGTAAGTTCGATGGTTCCGTTCTTCCATAGACTGGGACCGACGTAGTTGTTGAAATTCTGGTCATCCACTCCGTACACCTGCCAGTTGGCGCCTCCATAGTCATTGGCTTTGCGTATCACCTGTTGTTTGAGGATGGACGGGAATGATGTGTTCATGGCCTCGTCGGTGAACTCCACTGTTATTCTTCCGGACGAGTATGAGCTGATCTGGGTGCGGAAGAGCTTTATCTCGTCAAATCCGGCCAGGAAGTTTTCCATATACACTATGATGTCATTGAGTTGTTGGATAGTGCATCCGTCCGGCAGTCCCGCGCTGATATACAGCTCTGGCCTTTCTGGCTGACGGAACATGGAGGCGAATCCGTCAAGGCTTTTTCGGAACAGCATGAACGAGCCTCCGAAAGCCAGGATAAAGAACAGGATGAATGCCCAGTTGAACTTTTTGACATAGTATATGAAGCGGTCGTATTTTTGGGAGAAACGGACTATCTTCCTGCGGCGCTTGACAGGGAAGGAGATGCTTTCTGATTTGACTGGCAGATAGTCCAGAAGGGCCGGTACGAAGAACAGGGCGACCATCATCGAGACGCAGAGATTGATAATGATTACCGCGGAGAAGTCCGAAAGTATCTCTTTCTGCTCTTTTGGAAGGAAGAATATTACAATCAGGGATCCTATGGTGGTCAGCAGAGCCGCCAGTATGGCCAGAAATACTTTTCTGTTCCTGTAGTAGGAGTAGTGCGAGACCATTATTATCGAGTTGTCGATGATAATGCTCAGCGATATGGATATGCCGGCCAGGGAATAGATGTGGATGTCGATGTCCAGAAGCACGTACAGTATGACTGCCACGACGATGTTGACCAGCAGGGTCAGCGCTATTAGCAATGTGTATCTCAGGCTGAAGGATGTCAGAAAGATGAAGACAAGCAGTATCACGACGCAGAGCAGGCTTCTGCGCACCAGTTTGTCCACTTCTTTCTGGATGTCCGTGGATACGTCATAGGATTTCAGGGCCGAGAAAGAGTCGGGGAATCCTGCTTCCAGGCGTCTCATGGTCTCAGATACTTCAGCACACAGCTTGATGGTGTTGACGGATTCTTCAGGATAGACGCTGATATTGATGGTGTTCAGACCGTTGATACGGCTGTATGAGGACGGTTGGGCCTGGCGGGTCTTGATCTCAGCCACATCTGCAAGCCGTATGATGCGCCCTTCCGCATTGGCCACAGGCAGATGTCTGAAGTCCGTCCTGACGTTTCTCACCACTATGTCCGGCTCGTCACTCCTGTCCTGCGCTGGAGCGGTGCCGATGACAGTTCTGTCTCCAAGGTAGGAGGCCACGGCGTTGTAGATGTCGGAAGTGTTGATACCGGCGGATTTTATTTTTTCAGTATTGAGCGATATCTCGGTATAGTCGGGAGTGGCTCCTGAAAGACTTACCGAGTGTACGCCTTCGATGATGGCCAGATCCTTTATGATGTGGTCGTTTACATATTGCTCGATACGGTTGGTCGGAAGGTCGGCGTTTATGGTGAACATGATGACCGGGTTGATGTCCTTGCCTGTCGCGGAGACAGACAGCTCGGGATATGTCACTCCTTCCGGCAGCTTGTCGTAGAGCGAGCGTATGGCAGACGATACCTCGAAACGCACGGCGTCCATGTCGGCATTTTTCTTGAGGTACATGGTGATGCTTCCGCTGCCTTTCCGGCTCATGGACGCGATGGTCTTAATGTCTTTTACGGAGGATACGTAACCTTCTATTCTTGAAGTCACCTCGCTTTCCATTACCCTTGCGGACGCATTCTGCCAGTAATAGTATATCGACAGGCTCTGCTGTTTGCTTCTCGGCATATACTGCAGATTGAGGGCGGGAATCAGCGCCGCGCCTATCGTTACCAGTACCGCGAAGATCAGGAGGACGGAGAATGAGGATATTTTGACTCCTTTCATCATGGACGTTGCCTTGTCTGTTTGCGGTTATATATCAGATAGTAGATCAGCGGTATCCCGAATATGCTGACGATGAGTCCGACAATCATGCCGCCTATCATCACTATGGAGAGCGGGAACTGCAGGTCCGAGCCCATGTCGCCCTTTGTGAGGAACGGCACCATGGCCAGTACGGTAGTGAGCGTAGTCATGAGAATCGGGTTGAGCCTGCGTGAGCCTCCGGTCATAATGGCCCGCAGCAGGCCGTAGCCTTTCTCTTTTCTAAGCCGGTTGATGGTGTCCACTTTCAGTATGGAATCATTGATGACGATACCGCTCATGACCACGATTCCTATCATCGACATGGCGTTTATGCCTCCGCCGCATATTTTCAGCAACAGGAGCGCTCCGAAGATGTCTACGACTATCTCGGAGAGAATGATCAGCGGCTGTATGAGGGACTCGAACTGGGCTGCCAGAATGAAATACAGCAGCAGGATGGATACTGCGGCGATGAGCATCAGCTCGTTTATGATGTTCCTGCTGGAGAAGTAGGAACCGCTGAAGGCCACGTCATAAGTGCCGTCCTCGATGGCCAGGTCCCTGGAAGCGTCCATGACATCAGGCACCAGTCTGTCCGGTATGTTGAGCTCAAGAGGATAATAGTTGCCGGACATGCCTGATATTATGCTCTTCAGGTCCCGGCTGCGTCCTTCCGTAGTGAAAGTGCTGAGCGGTATTTCCGTTCCCGAGCTGTTCTTTACTGTCACTGACAGCAGGTCGGGGGATGTGCTTTGGTCACCGATGACTACGGGGATTGAGTAGTCGCCTGTGGTTATGGAGAAGATGCGGTCCTCTCTGGTGAATTTGCGCAGGGCGTTGAGTACGCTGCTGTATGAAATGCCGTATAGGGTCATTTTCTCAGTGTCGAGAGTCAGCATGATCTGCTCCTGCCAGCGTATAGGATTGGGATGTATTCCCGGTACAGCCTCGCTGATGTCGGCTATTATCGAATTAAGTTTGTCAGGTTCAGGCGTCCTGCCGTCCCTCCCGCTGATCTGCACAGTGAGTTTTGGGGAGTTGTCTGAGAACATCAGGGTGAACAGGTTGCCTGCGTCGGAAAAACTGAATGCCGCTTCCGGATGTCTCTCTCTCAGCCATGCTGACGCTTCACTGATAATGCTGTCCAGGCCATCCGGGGTGCGGGCCATAAAGTATATCTGGGCCTCGCTCTTGCTCATGTCTCTGGTATGCGGCATAAGGAACTGCTGGGTGCCGCACATCTGGGTTGTCTGTGCGGAGTGCTGGGACAGGGCGTCTGCCAGCGACCGGCTGCGGTAGTCATTTTCCTCAATGGTAAGCGGACTGTTCCAGTCCACGTTCAGGATGATGTCGTTTTTGGTTACAGGGGGGAATGTGCTTTTCTCCAGGTTCATGAAAAGCAGCACTGACAGCGGTATGGTCGCCAGCATCATGATGAATACGGCCCTGCCGTGTCGGAAAGTCCATTTGAGGGCCTTCTCATATGATGGACCCAGTTCCGTGTATCTGGCGATTCTGGCCAGATATCTGTTGTCCATCTTTCTGCCTCTCTTCTTATAAAGGGCGTAATAATATACCGGTACTACCAGGACTGCGAACAGCAGGGACGAGAACAGGCCGACTGTTATCGCCACTGCCTGGTCCAGAAATATCTCTCCGGCGATACCGCTTAGGAAGACCAGTGGAACGAAGACGGCGCAGTTGGTGAGGATGGAGCTCAGCATGGGGGCGAATACTTCTCCGGAGCCTATGGCCACGGCGTCCTCCAGAGTGTCGCCTCTCTCCCATCGCTGAGTGATGTTGTCGATGACTATGATTGAGTTGTCCACCATCATGCCTACGCTGAGTATGAGGCCGGCAAGAGAGATGATGTTGATGCTTATGCCTAAGAGGAACAGGGCGAGCATGGATGTGAGCAGGGACACTATGATGGTGGGTATGATGAGCAGTGAGAACCTGAAGTTGCGCATGAACAGCAGGATGACGATACTTGCCAGAATGATGCCGGCCACCAGGTTCTGCTCCAGGTTCTCAATAGTGTAGCGCAGCAGCTCGGTCTGGTCCCTGGTGATGGTGAACCTTACTTCGGGATAGTCCTGCTCGAAACGCTCAATCCTGTCGTAAAGGGCCTCGCGCAGGGTATTCATCCTTGCGTCGCTCTGCTTGATGATGGCCATGCTTACAGCTCTGTCGCCGTCGGAACGGATGAGGCAGTTGTCGGCTCCCGGCTGCTCAATAATCTCCGCCAGTTCATTGAAGATGTAGATGCGTCCTCCGATATTGAGCCGGATTCTCTCTATGTCTTCTTTTGAAGTCAGTTCGGACTGGAAACGTATGTTCCAATGGTATTGTCCGTCCCGTATGGAAAGGTTGCCTAGCTGGATGTTGTTGGACTCGATGGCCTGTGCAAGCATGTCCGGAGTGGCGCCTATGGCTGTCAGTTTCTCATTGTCGGGAATTATGAGCAGTTCAGGAAATACCAGTCCGCTAAGGTCTACCATGGCGACTTCCGGTATCTGCTCTATGCGCTTGGAGATAACGCTGGAGGCCAGGCGGCTCATCTCCATGGCTCTTGACGGGTCATCCACGCTCATGTTGATGAAAAATGCCGGGATGTCCGTCGCGCTGGACTTTATCGCCTTCGGTCTCTCGGCCCCGTCAGGCAGGGACGACAGCGAGCGGTCTATCCTTTCGTTGACATCCACGAATGTGAAGTCGATGTCTGTACCGTACTCGAAAGACAGGCGTATGATGCCGGTTCCGCTTTCGGACTGCGAACGGATGTCCGTAAGGGACGGTATCTGCATCAGTTCCCTGCGCAGTGTCTGGAGGTACATGTCCATCTCCCTGGCGGAACTGCCGTCCACCTTGACCTGTACGGTAATCTGAGGAATGTCCACGTCGGGCATGAGGGATACCGGAATCAGTTTGATGGATACCGCTCCCAGAACAGCCACGGCGAAAAGGACCATGGATACCGCTACGGGCCTTTTTATCAGCTGCCGTATCATTGCCTTACTATGACTTTGGATTCGTGGGCCAGATTGAGGTTGCCCGATGTGATGACCGCGTCACCGAGACTGAGCTCTGAGGTGCGCTCGGTGTTGACCTTCACTACGTGGCTGTCACTGTTGGACATGACGATGTCCACGTAGACCCAGCGGGCCGTACTGTCAGCACTTTGATATACAAACAGTACGTCCTCATTGTCGCGCATGACCACCGCGCTTTTGGGCACTACCTGCTGCCGTGGGATGATTTCCTCCACCATCACTCTGACATTCATGCCGTCCATCATACTCCCGTCCGCGTTGCTGACAGACGCTGTTATCTCTATCTGTCCTTTGTCGTCCACCATCGGGTTGACGGATGTTATGCGTCCAGTGTATTTCTTCTCCGGAGCATTGAAAGGAGATATTATCACAGGCATGCCTGTCTTTACAGAGGCTATTTCAGATTCCAGGACAGGGAAGGTCACATCGAAGCGGCTGTCGTCGATGACTGAGCAGAAATTCTCGGATGGAGCACTTTCATAGACCCTGCCCTTGATGCTTGCCACTTTTCCGGTAAACGGCGCCACAATCCTGGTGCCCTTGTAGTCGTACAGTGCCCTGCGGTAATTCTGTTCCGCATCGGCGTATCCGGACCTGGTTCTGGCTATCGCCATCGTTGTTGCAGGAATGTCTGAAGTGTCGGCATCTCCGTATCCGAAGCCGATCAGGACATCGTTGAGGTCTATTTCCGCTTTTTTCAGAGCATTCTCGGCCTGATTCAGGGCTATTGACGCGGCCTCAGGGTCCAGACACGCGATCAGCTCTCCTTCCCGGACTGTCTGTCCGTTGGAGAACCGCACCTCGGATATGGTTCCCGACGTGTTGAACCGCAGGCTGCTCTTTTGTGCTGCAGTCAGTTTGCCGTTGCTTATGGTCTGTCTGTGAAAGTCTGTCAGACGCAGTGTCATCGTGTCCACATAGTTGGTTTCCACGGCTTGTGACAGGCGTGTCAGAGTTTCTTCCTCCACTGTTTTATTGTTTCCGCATGCTGCTGTTAAGGCTAGTAGCGGCAGTAACATGAGTCTTTTCATATAGCAGTCAGTATTGTTCAGTCTTCAATCAGTTTGTCAAATTCGGCATCCAGGTCTTTTCCGTAGATGTAGTCGTAGAGCGTGTCCTTGCGCAGGTTGTAGTAGTAGGACCAGTAATTGGCCAGCTCCTCTATGTATTGCGTCGAGGCCTCGTCCCTTTCGTTCTGGGCCGTGTTCATCTCAAGTATGCCTATCGTTCCGTTGCGGAACCTCTGTAGTGCCAGCTCATATCTCTCTCCGGCTATCGCATCGGCCTTCTGGGACACATCGCACTGTTGTGACTGGGCATTGAACTGCACTACCCGGATGTAGATGTCCTGACGGCGTTGCATCACCTCCTGTTCCACCTGTGCCAGTACTATCTCCTGCTGGGTCTTTGCCATCTGTACCTTGCCCTTTCCGAGTCCCCAGTCCAGAATGGGTACACTGAGTGTCAGGCCTACAATCTCCTGATCCATCGGATTGCGGTAGGATGAGGTGAACTCGTTGCCGGTCTGCGTAAGTCCGAACTGGGCCGTCAGCATCGCGCTGAATCCACGGTCGGCCTTGGCCTGCGCTATGGCGGCCTCAGCCTCTATGAGGTTGAGCTCGTTGTCCAGGCTGAAAGTAGTGTTTTCCAGGCTGCGGCGGACTGCTTCCTCCTCGTCAATCTCGATATTGGAGAAGTGCTGCGGCTTTATGAGTGTGAGTTCCGTGTCGTCACTCATTCCCAGATAGGACTTCAGGGAAAGCATGGCCTGCTGCAGCTCGACTTCCGAACTGGCCACGGCTATCTCGGCGTTGAGCACCTGCAGTTCCATCTGAAGCAGCTCGTCCTTGGTGTATGTGCCTATGTTGAAACGTTCCTGAGCGATGCTGTAAAGCTGCCTGGTGTTCTCGTAACGGCGGCGTGCCATTTCCAGGTTCTCCTGGGTGCGCAGTACGGTGAAAAAATATGTTGTGGCCGTTATGGCTATATCTTCCAGGTCTTCCAGATATTTCTTCTTTGACCGTTCGTATTTCTTAGGCTCAGTCTTTCTTTCCCATTTCAGCCTGTTGTACTGGAATATTGGCTGCTGGAGGTAAACATTGACCGGATTGGAGTTCCAGGTCAGGCTGCCGTAGGGGGAGAACTGGTCGAAACGGTTGAGGTAGGTGTTGAGCGATATGACACCTCCGGTCCATGGGATGTTCTGGTCTATCGAGAGCTGCAGCCAGTTGTTCATGTTGTCGTTCTGTACATAGTGCGTCTCTCCGGTCTCTGCATCCTGCAGGGCTACGAGCGAGCGGTTGTACTGTCCCAGTCCGGCATTGAGGTTGAGCGAAGGCAGAAACTGCGCCTTATATGAGCGGAACTCCCAGTAACTGCTGATGAAAGAATATTTGGCGATCATCGCCGGCAGTGATTTGCTCTGTGCTGCGACTATCACATCCTCCAGTGTGAACTCCCAGTGCTGTGCCGGCTTGCCGGCTACAAATGCCTCTGATGTGTCTTCCTGTGCGCTAAGAGCCGGAGCGGCCATGAGTATCAGGCAGATGCTGCAGGCCAGATATGTAATCCAAGGTTTATTTTTCAGGTTCATAATCCGCAATGCTGCTAATTGCTTCCAAAGTTAATGGAAAATGCTTGAAAAGCAAATGTTATGCTTGAATTTTCTGCTTACCATTGCCGCACCCTATCATCATCTGAAAATACTGTCCCGGCCAAGATAGATAGGTTCAACATTATTGTTTTAAATTGCCGAAATACATCCTGATTTCAGAAGTACCTGTAGAGTGGAGTTTAAAGAAAAACAAAAGCAGTCACATAAACTGTAACTGCTTGATACTCTGTCGGGGTAAAAGGACTCGAACCTTCGACCCCCTGCTCCCAAAGCAGGTGCGGGTTTTAACTGCGATGCTGTCTTAAGAGCATTATATCAAGTAGTTATGAGATTTGAACTGCTTTATTGTGCTTTCCTGCTTACACGTTTGCTTACACACTTTGCATAAGTAGATGTAGGGTTAAACATTAAATAATATAGTTGTAAATCAACAAGTTGCATTAGTCTTAATCTATCATTTTCTATCCTCTCTCACCTACGTTATATTTTCACGATTTTTCTGTTTATATACCCCTTATGAAATTGTGTCGTAGGTGATTTTCACTTGATGTAAATCCAATTGGTCTGCTTGTCTTGATTATATTTAAAGAGTCGAGAAAACTTGATATTCTCTTATACCAGCCATATCCGTAATCACCCATATCAAGATTCACTGCATTGGAACAGTATTTATGAATAGACTCAGAAAATTGATTAAGAGTCATTGGAATTTTAGATTCTAAAATAGTTAATTGTCCATTCACTGTTGCAAGTGCCCGTCTGAATGCCTTTTTATCATCGTCATAATAACGAATCTTATAATTTTTGACAAGTACTGTCTGCTGGAAACCGTAATCCGAATGCCATTTACCGGAGATTACCAGCCCTTTAGTCGGATGAAGTGATATGCGTTCCTTACGTGTAGGAGTGCCGTATGTCTTCCCGGCTATTCTGTACTCACCAACTATTGTTCCGTTCTCGTTTGTATATGCAGCCGGTATCAAAAGTGTTGCAGATGATGTAACCGGAAATCAGGAATACATCAAAATCGGCAACGAGGCTACATCAAAAATT
>ERZ779889.345-NODE-345-length-60604-cov-8.829163_pt1 | contig 60604 bp, 70 predicted proteins | sample MGYA00511030_ERZ779889 | MGnify/ENA primary metagenome ERZ779889 (study PRJEB29588, sample SAMEA2160616) | human gut metagenome | biome: human gut; feature: human-associated habitat; material: faeces | place: Denmark | collected 2008/2010 ... | reverse complement strand
AACGCTCGCCACCTACGTATTACCGCGACTGCTGGCACGTAGTTAGTCGTGGCTTATTCTCGAGGTACCGTCATTCTTTTCGTCCCTCGCTAAAGAACTTTACAATCCGAAGACCTTCTTCATTCACGCGGCGTTGCTGGGTCAGAGTTGCCTCCATTGCCCAATATTCCCCACTGCTGCCTCCCGTAGGAGTTTGGACCGTTTCTCAGTTCCAATGTGGCCGTTCATCCTCTCAGATCGGCTACCCATCGTCGCCTTGGTGAGCCGTTACCTCTCCAACTAGCTAATGGGCCGCGAGCCCCTCCTATACCGCCTCAGCTTTTACCCCTCTCCGATGCCGGAGTGTGGTCTTATACCGTATTAGCACAAATTTCTCTGTGTTATCCCGTTGTATAGGATAGGTTGCTCACGTGTTACTCACCCGTCCGCCACTAGGCATATCTCTATGCCCCGTTCGACTTGCATGTGTTAAGCACGCCGCCAGCGTTCGTCCTGAGCCAGGATCAAACTCTTGAGTTTAATCTGACTTATTCTCGTTGGCTGTTATCTCTCTAACAGCCGCCGGCGAATTCTCTCTCTTTTATTGACTGTGTTTTTTTTCGCTATCTCTATTCACTTTTCAAGCTTCTTTTTACTGCCGCTCCCCGCGACAGCCTATTTAGTCTACCAGATCAGACCACTTATGTCAATAAAATTCGCTAATTTTCTTCAATGAATTTTCGACGTAAACAATGTGACACAATCATGTCAACCGAGACTGCAAGCGTCAAGCAAGGGCATAAAGCTCTCCATTTCACTTTTTGCGTCGGCGATTTTTTGCTCGGCCTCACGCAGGAAATCGGCGTCCTTGATGCTGCCCGTGTTAATATTGACATTGTAAACTGCGCTCCAAATGCACGCCAAAAGCATACGTCCCGCCACATATCCGTCCGAAACGACGTTTTTGTCTCCGCGCTCTATGCTCGTCCGCGCCAGCGGCAAAAGCTTTACGCATATATCGAGCGTGTCGAGCGGCGGTTTGCAGGCCTTTTTGCAGGCTTCGGAAATGCCAAGCACGCGGGCAGCCTTTTCCCCGTCGGTGGATTTAGGCAGCTTATACGAATTTATAACTATTCCGAAAGCCTCCGCGTCGAGGTCGATGAGCCTTAAAAGCTCGTCCTGATAATTCTTTGCCACAAGCACCGTTTTTACAAGCTCTTTGTCCACAGGCTGTTCTTTTTTCAGCATTTTGTTGGTTGTTACGTTGCACACCATCTGAATAAGCCCCGCCGCAATCGCCCCGTTGAGCGCGGCGCAGCCGCCGCCGCCGGGCGTAGGCTCCGACGAGTTGAGCTTGTCCAAAAAATCGGGTATTGCCAAATCTCTCAGCATTTTAAATCTCCTTTTCCGCTATTATATATTTTCGCGCTTGTCAAGTCAATCGAAATCAAGCCGCCGACGGCTTTAACCGCACCCGCGCCGCAAGCATAAAATAATACGAGGGGTTGGATACATAGTTTTGCTATGTAAATTTTTCGGAGGTATATTTCATGAGCTGTTGTATTTTTCAATTTCTGACGGGCTGCCGCTGCTGCAACCGTATCTGCTGCCAAAGACGTCAACGCCCCGTATGCAATTTAGGCAGCCTTAACTTTATTCCGTCGGTGTCGCGCCCGACTGCTACGCAGGAGCTGCGCAGCGTTCAAGCCAATCTTTCGACGGGAGCGGGAGTTGTGCTGTCGCCCGGCGAAACCATAGGCTTCGACTCGTTAATCGCCAATCAGAACAAAAATGTTTATTACGACTACACTACGGGCGAGCTTGTGATAAACTCAACGGGCAATTTTCTTGCAAGCTGGTGGGTAGGCATAGGAAGCGCCGCAGGCGGCACGCCGTGCGTGTCTGTGTATCAGAACGGAGGCAGCATAGCCACCTCCTGTCTGCCGTCCTCCTCGGGACAGCTAAGCGGCTCGGCGGTCGTTACGGTTGCATACGCGCCCGCAAGAATAAAGCTTGTCAACACAAGTCCTTTCAATGTTACGCTTTCAAGCGGCACGGTTCAGGCGGGCTTGGTGTTGACTCAGATTTACTGAACGAAAAAAGCCGCGTTTAAACGCGGCTTTTTTAAACAAAAGAATCAGTCTACCGTTTTCAGCGAAGCGTTCATGTCTGTTTTTATTATTTTGCGGCATAAAAGAGCCATGACCACGGCGGAAAAGAGCAGCGACAAAACGGCGGTGCCCAGCCAAGAATACCAATGCATATCCGCAATGGAGCCGAAATCGACGTAATTGAATACAAACACCGAAAAACCGTACCCCAAGGGTATTCCGAGCGCGGTGCCTATAACGGACAGCACGGTAATTTCACGGAAAATGTAACCGCATACCTCTCCGCTTTTGTAGCCAAGCACCTTCAAAGTGGCGATTTCTCTCTTTCTCTCCTCTATATTTATATTTGTAAGATTGTAAATTACCAGTATGCTGAGCAACGCGGCGCATACAATCAGCACCGCCGATATCGAGGTCATGGAGCTTGTGGAGCCTGCGCCTTCTGTTTTTTCCAGCGCGATGCTCGAATCGTACAGCCCAAGCCCCGCGAACACAAGCGCGGTCGAGCCTGCAATGGAGACGACGGTAAGGATGAAATTACGCGCATACCTGAAAAGATTTCTGTAAGTGGATTTGTATTTGAAGGACATCCTCTTCCAGATAAAGCCTATGCGCTCCAAAAGAATTTTCTTTCCCGGCTTGGGAGATTTGGGGCGCAGAAGCGCGGCGGGCTTTTCATTTGTCATGGACGAAACGACTCTCCACGTCACAAGCAGCACCGCCGCAAGCATACAGAACACCGATATTCCGCCGAACACCCACGAAATTTCGTTGGTTAAGGGAGGCATACGGAACGCAAAGGAAAATGCTTTGCAGATGAGGTAGACCAAAAGGTTTGTTATTCCCAAAAATCCGCACAGCGAGCCTATAATACAGCTGAACATGGAGAAAAACAAATATTTGAACATGATTTTTCCGTCGTCGTAGCCCAGCGTTTTGTAGCACCCGATTGCAGACCTTTCCTCCTCGGCAAGCCTCGTCATGGTTGTGGAAATAACCAAAACGGAAACGCCCACAAAGAAAACGGAAAAAATTATGCTTATGTTGTAAACCTTCTGCGCGTATTCCTCGTACATCGCGGAGCTGAAATTTTCGCGCAGCGTGAGAAACACGACGTCTTGCGCAGAGTCGCCCAACGCCGCGGCAAGCTCTTTTTGTGCGTCCTCAACGGCGGTGTCGTATTTTTTGGAAAACAGCTTGTGCCCGTGAGCGGATTCTACCCTTACATACAAATCGCTAGTCACGGGCATAAAGGAAAGCGCGCTGTCAAAGTAAAAAACCGCGTCGATATATGTGTCCGCGTCCGTCAAAGACGGCTCCTCCTCCTCGGAAAACATAAGCGGGTTTACCACAACGCCGCTGACGGTAAAATCCCTGCCCATATAGGACACCGTGTCCCCCACACGATAAGCGGCGAAATATCTGCTTTCCCTTTCCACGACCATTTCCGCCGCAGTTGAAGGGAATTTGCCCTCCACAAGCTCAAGCCTGTTCAGATTTAGCTCCGACAGCGGCATATACTGTATGCGCACCGTTTTGCCGTCCGCTTGAGCGTCCATAGCCGTAACGGGCATAAAAGAAAAATCGTCGGAGAGGTCTTTGAGCGCGTCAATCTGCGCCTGAGAAAACCCCGCTGTCGATTTGAGAATCAGGTCGGGCACCGCCCTGTCCGAATAATATTTGTCCAGCGTGCCGATAAGCTTCGGCTTGACGGAACCCAGCCCCGTCATAAATCCGATTCCGAGCGCGATTATTGCCGTGACCGCAAGAAACCTGCCCAGATGCTGCCTGAGCATTCTGAAAAGAGTTTTTGAATAAGCCTTCAACTTTTATTCCTCCCTTTTTCGCCGCTCACCACTCTATGTCTTCCACCGCTTTGGGCGACGGATTGAGCTCGATTTTCTCCGCCTTGCCGTTTTTAATATAAACCACCCTGTCCGCCATGTCCTTCAACGCGCTGTTGTGCGTGACGATAATGACAGTCTTTTTTTCCTCCTTGCACATATCCCGCAAAAGTTTAAGCACCAGCTTTCCCGTGCCGTAATCCAGCGCGCCGGTAGGCTCGTCGCACAAAAGAATTTTGGGATTTTTGGCAACCGCGCGAGCTATGGAAACGCGCTGCTGCTCTCCGCCCGACAGCTGCGCGGGGAAATTGCCCGCTCTTTCCGTCAGACCTACCAGCTTCAACGCCTCGTCGGGCGACACGGCGTTTTTGCATATTTCCGTCGCAAGCTCTATGTTTTCGCGCGCGGTCAGGTTGGGCATAAGATTGTAAAATTGGAATACAAACCCGACGTCGTGTCTGCGAAACAGCGTAAGCTGCCTTGAATTGAGCTTTGAAAGGGACACGCCCGCAACGGTTATTTCCCCCGACGTCAAAGTGTCCATTCCGCCAAGCAGGTTGAGCAGTGTTGTTTTTCCCGCGCCGCTTGGCCCCAGAATAACCACCAGCTCGCCCTCGTCTATTTCAAAGCTCATGCCGCTTAATGCGTCGACCGAGGTTTCTCCCATGCGATAAGTTTTTGTTACGTCGTTAAATTGGACGAAATGAGCCATATTCAACCTCCCGCTCCGTTATCCGAAAATATTATTCCCATTTTCTCGCAAAAACCGAAGAATTTTTCTTTTGACAAAAACTGCGGCGTTCTGCATTGACTTTCCCATCTGTTCACCGTGGCAAAGGATACGCCGAGCTCCTTTGCAAGCGCCTCCTGCGTCAGCATGAGCTTTGCGCGAAGATATTTGACCTTTGCGGCAAAGGGAGCTTCATTCAAAATTTCGTTCATATACAGATTATAACATCTCATAACATTTGTTGCAAGCGGGAGAGAATGCGCTCGCAAAAAACAGACAAAACAAAAAAAGTGTGCATTTTTAATTGTGCAATTTTTAAACAAAAAAGCCTTTATCTTTTCGATAAAGACTTAACAAGGATTTTTCAGTCGGGACGTTCCTTCCTCGAAAGCAGATAATCCAGCGAACAATTCAGCTCCCGCGCCGACCTTACCACCAGCGCCATTTCGGGAAACTTTTTTCCGGAAAACCAATTTTCCACCGTCGCCGCTTTGACACCCATCATTTCGGCGTATTTCTCTTCGGAAACGCCCTTGCTTTCAAGAAGCTCCTTTACCCGCAGGATATAATTGAATTTAAGCCTGTTGAGGGGCACGCTCAGCCGTCCGCCGCTTCCGCGCCCGTCAGACAATCCCACTACGTAATCCGCAGAGACGTCCAAAAGCTCGCACACCTTGACCAACGAATCGTATCTCGGGTAATACTGTCCGGCGAGCCAGGTTTTTACGGAATTTTTGTCTGCGGGAATCCTGTTGGCAAACGCCTTGACGCCCCAGTTTCTTTCACGCATAAGCATTTTGAGCCTATGAGCAGTCACTTCTGTCGACATATATTTCTCCTGACGCATTTATTATGTTCCGTATTTGAATAAGAGCCTGAAAAAAAGACAAAAAATTTGACGAAAAAAACGATTTTTTGCCTTTCGCCTCAAAACAAAAAAGCGAAACGGCACGTCGTTTCGCTTTTGTAAAAATTCACGTCAATCCGCAGCGTTTGCGGGCGCGGTGTAAACGCGGGCGTTCAGCTCCTGATTGAGCATATACAGACCTTTGGAATCTCCCCCGAAAAGCTTCATCTTTTTGATGAGGTCGTCGGCGTTTTTCTCCTCCTCGCCCTGCTCCTTGACAAACCAATCGAGGAACTGCATGGTTTTGAAATCCTTTTCGTCGAACGCGGCGCGATAAATTGCGGCAATCAGCGACGTAACGTATTTTTCGTGTTCAAGCCCCGCCTCCAAAGGACACATATGCGTTTTGTACTCTTTGTCGGGCTTGGCAATTTCACCGAAGGTTACGCGCACACTGTTGTCTATGAGATAGCGGCGGAGCATAAGCGCATGGTCGCGCTCCTCCTGCGCCTGAATTTCGTACCAATGGGCAAAGCCGTCAAGCCCCTCGTCCTCGTAATAATTGGCGAAATCGAGATAGAGATATGCGGAGTAAAGCTCCTTGTTGACCTGTTCGTTGAGCATATCCGCAATTTTTTTGTTAAGCATAAATATACCTCCGATACTATCCTGTGCAAAAATTATACAACCGCGCCGCAAAAAAAGCAAGGAAAGAAAGGTATGTTTATTTTACAAATTCGACGTATATGTCGCCGTTGTTGCAATCGGCAAAAAACTCCTTGTCGCCGCCCTCCTTGCTCAACGGCAGATTGCAGTCGCCCTTTTTGATTTTGCAGGAAACGGAAAATTCGTCCAAGCCGCCCGCGACGGTGCCGCGAATGTCTCCGTTTTTGGCTTTGAGGCTTATCTTCCCGCCCGCGCCGATGCGCTCGAAAATTACGTCGCCTCCGTTGGAATAGAGATTTATTTCCTCCGAAACGTCGAGACAGGATACCTTTATGTCCCCGTTGGTCGTGCTTGCATTGAGCGAGGCAAGCAGGTTTTCGGGGACAAGCACCGTTATTCCGCGATATTTCCTGTCCGGCTTGACTCCGATAAAATCCGTCCAACTCCTGTCGTAAGCCAAGCGTATGACAAGCTCGTTGCTTTCCGAAACGGAAATTTCAAGATACTGCTTTTCGCTGTCGAAATAATTTACGCTTATCTGTCCGTCGGAGGATAAACCTATGTTCAGCTCCCTGTCGGCGACGTCAATAATTATGCTCCTTATTTGCCCGTTTTCCGACAAATAGTTTTTTTCGGAAAACGTACCTCCGTTTGAACAGCCGACAAAAGCAAAAACAAACAAAACCGCAAGTACAACGCACACAATTTTTTTCATTGAAAACGCTCCTTTTCGATGCCCGCTTGACATCGATGTTGTTTTAGGGTACAATAACTATAAACCTTTGTGTAACACAAAGGTCAAGCGAAAAACAAAAAAATTATGGAAAAATTTTTCTCGATAAGCAAAACGGCGGAAACGGCAGGCATGACTGCGGAAACCTTGCGTTACTACGACCGCATAGGACTAGTAACGCCGAGCAAAACGGACAAAAACACGGGTTACCGATATTATTCTCAGGCTGAAATTGTCCGACTCAACACAATCAAGGCGCTGCGCAGCATGGATTTGACCCTGTCGGAGATTAGAAATATTCTCGAATACGACGACCTCAAAAAAATTGCGGAAGCCCTGAAACAGACCGAAGCAAAGGCGGACAAAAAAATTGCCGAGTTGAGGGACGCAAAAAACAAAATCCGCCGCGCAAGAAATTTTTACGAAAGCAAGCTTTACGGAAACGCTTTTTCGGACAATATTTTCCTGAAAGAGTTTCCTCGCCGCGTCATTCTTTTGTCGGACAAGCTGAGCGCCCCCACTGTAGACAATCTGTGGAACTATCACAGGCATTTTTACGGCCGTTTGACGCAAGAAATCAGGGAAGATTTCTCGTTTGACGATTTGGCGGGGATTTACGAATGCGGAGGCACGGCGCGGATGTTTGCACTGTGCAATAGCTTTGTCCAAACGGACGGAATCAGGATACTTCCGCAGGGAAAATATCTTTGCGCCGACTGCACCGAGGAAAACCGCGAAGAAACACTGCGCCTGTTGACGACAAAAGCAAAGGACGAATACGGTGCGTCCCCACGCTTTTCGGTACAAATAATCGTACTTTCGGGAATTTTGCAATGGAATTATCAGGCGCAGGTGCCTGTCGAAAAAATTTAAAGCCCCCTCGCCCGTTTAAGCGACAAAGAGACATTGAACTCCCAAAAAGTTTTAAAACTTTTTGGGAAAAGGAGAAACCGACATTAAAGCAAATAAGACAGCTTTCGCTGTCTTATTTGCAAAATTCGTCGCGTTTCGACGTGGCAGAAACCTACCTATTGTCTCGTTTTACCCCATTTTTTGGGGTGTGTAACTACCATTAGTCTTATGTCCAAACTTCCAGGCAAAAAAAATCGGCGATTGCAAACCCCTGTCTGCAATCGCCTTTCTACTCTTATTATCTTGTGATCGTTATGCTCTCTGTGATGCCACATTTAAGGTGGAAGTCCAGGGTATAGGTGTTCCTTACCACGACCACATCCACCAGTGACCTGCATAGTTCATCGTTGAATTTTTCTATGTCCTCTGGCGCATTTAATGCCGCACTGATTTGCTCCACCCTCAACATGGCGAGTTTGTTTAACGATGATTTTTCCTCGAACGCAACTCTTTTTCGGGTCAGCTCTTGTATTGCCTGTTCGATATCAGCCCCTCTTTCGTTGTACTGTTCAAGCGAGATTTCACCGTTTCTCTTCTGTCGGAGCAGCCCCAACATCTGATTCTGATTCTCCTCAATTTTGTCGAGAATTGAACGCAATTCCTCGTCCACATTCTGCCCAATCGTTGACTTGATATTCCCTTTGAGAACCTCTGTCACTTCCTTATAATTCTGTATCAGCCGTTTCATAATCTCTACGAATGCCCATTCCAATTCCTCTTCCCTTAGGTAGGTTTGGCTGCACCATGCAGACCCTTTAATTTTATGAGTAGTGCATACCCAGGTCTTCACATATTTGCCCCGACAGAATTGGGCGTGCCGTCTATAATATGCCCCGCACTCTCCGCAGATTACTTTTTTGCTAAAGGGATACACGCTACTGTATCTCCCTTGATTCGTCTCGGAAGTCCCGCACGCCGTTTTTCGTTTTTGCATTTCAGCCTGTACCATATCGAATTCTTCCCTCGAGATAATCCCAGGGTGGCTGTTCTCTATATAGTATCGCTCCACCTGCCCTTCGTTTTTATATCGTTTCTTGCTCAAGACATCTGGTTTGTAGGTCTTTCCGCATATCAGCCCGCCGTAGTATTTTTCGTTTTGAAGTATGCTTAATATCACCGAATTATACCATACTTTTTTGTTCGAGGGCGTGGGTATTTTATCCTGCATCAGCCCCTTTGCGATGCGAGACACCGAGTAGCCGTATAGGTATTCTCTATATATGCGTTTGACGATCTCCGCTTCTTCAGGGACTACGATAAGATTATGGTTTTCGTCTCTCGTATATCCGAGGAATCTTTTATAATTTAATGAGATGTCTCCGTTTTGGAATTTTTTCTGATACGCCCACTTTACGTTGGTGGATATGGTTCTCGATTCTTGTTCAGCCATAGCAGCGAGTATTGTTATCAGCACCTCTCCACCAGGCGAGAGAGTGTCGATATTTTCGTTTTCGAAGTAGACACTCACTCTTAATTCCTTGAGTTCTCGAATGGCGTTCAGTGCATCCACAGTGTTTCGGGCAAATCGCGCTATGGATTTTACGAGGATTTTATCGAGTTTGCCAAGTCTACAGTCGTTCATCATACGTTGGAAGTCTTTTCTGCCATCAGCCCGAGTTCCCGTTATTCCTTCGTCAGCATAGATATCGACAAAGTTCCATCCCTCATGATGTTTTATGTAGTTCGAGTAATGGTTGACCTGCCGTTCGTAACTGTCTTCCTGCTCCTCTGTCTTGGTACTGACCCTCGCATACGCCCCTACATTAATTGTCCGTGCAAACGATGATGTGGCTTTTGTAAAGGTGGCTGGTATTGTTCGAACAATTCTTTGAGTTTCAGCCATTTTCTTGTTCCCTCCTCATTTTTTGTTTCAGTTTCCAATCCCGTATATTACCTGGTTGCCCATTCGTATATGTACGGGATATCTCAATCCCGTTGTAGAATTCGAACGTCACCGTCCAATTTTTTATCCGAACGCCCTTAATAAAGGCATAAACCTTTTGCTCGTCAAACTCACTTATTGTATTGAAGTCGCTCCCTTGGACTTCTCGTGTGCGGAGTTCCTGTAGTTTCCCACTAATTTTCTGTATCTCTGTTCTGACACTCTGCTGTTCGGTCGCGTACTGATTGCGTGCCAGCAGACCATTCATCATGAGCTGTGTCAATTCTTTTTCCGTTTCAATTAATTCTTTGAGTCTCTGCTCGTCCTCTCCTGTATCCACATTGGATTTATAATACTCCTTTGTGACAAATTCATTGTAGCATTCGACGAAGAGGTCGTTCAGAACTTGCTCTTTTATCCCAGGATTGCTGCAGTAAGCAACCCCCTTGTGTAGAGCCTGACGACATTTCCAAAAATTTGCTTGCGACACCGTTCCGCTGTTATTCACTTTATGTGTATAAACCGAGCCACAGCATTCACATTTGATGATTCCTGTAAACGGATAGTTTTTCTGGGGCGCGCCGACAAGTTTAGGATTAGCTCGCCTTGCAATAACCTCTTGCGCTCGATCCCATAGTTCTCTACTGACTATCGGTTCGTGACTCCCTTCAACATAGTACCTGTCTTTTTCCCCTCTGTTTACCTTTTTTGTCGCACCATCCTTATATGTTTTCTGCAGAATCATGTCCCCGTAGTATTTTTCGTTCCTTAATATATATAGTATCTGACTGTTTCGCCATGCCCCGCCGCTCGGCGACGGAAGTTTTTTTTCGTTCAATTCTTTTGCGATTCGGACAGTACTTATGTCTCCTTGAACATAGGTCTCAAAAATTTCTTTGACTATCTGCGCTTCTTGCGGATAAATCACAAGTCTATTTTCCTTTGTTTTTCTATACCCATAAACCTTTGCTCCGAGGATCATTTCACCTCGCTGAAACCTGTCCTTTATTGACCATGCCACATTATCGCTATACCTGGTCAGGTCTTCTTCGGCGATTGCCGCCGCTATTGTCAGATATAATTCACTATCTGAGTCGAGGGTATTAATGTTTTCTTTCTCAAAATAGACCGCAATTCCCTTTTCACGTAGCCTCCTGACAATTTTCAGCAATTCTTCCGTATTTCGTGCAAACCTTTGGACAGACTTCGTGAAGATTATGTCTACCCCGTTCCTATCGCATAGTTCCATGAGAGCCAAAAATCTTGGTCGTCGGTTCATAAGTTTTCCGCTGATGCCTTTATCTGCGAACAGTCCGACATACTCATACTCTTCACTATTTCCAAGCGTCTGATCCCAATATTTGCTTTGGAACTCGAAGCTATGTTCTTGTGCGCGTCCTGTCGTAGATACCCTTGCATATGCTGCCGCTTTCTTCACGATTACCTCCTTATAGACTTATTATCTTTTTGTCCTTGGGTGCAGACGGGACTTGTTTTAGGTAAAAAATTTTGTCCTGCCCATCCCAGGGCAGGACAAACAATACCGTGAAAGCCAACGAAAGTCCAGAGAAAAAACCGATTATTACGAAAGAAAAGATTGCTTGTTTTTCTCAATTATTTTGTCGCGCTCTTCCGTCGAAATCAGGTTTTTCACCCACAACTGCATGACAATGGCATTGGCAACTTCGCATTTTATAATGTCACTTCTGCTCATCGTCGTCCCCCTTATCTTTGAGCTGCTTGAAAATCTGATTCACGCCCGTCGCCGTCAGTCCGCTTGCCCCACCGACGATAATCGCCACGACTACGTTATCTGCCGGAACGATGCCAGGGACAAGGTAGTATGCCACAATCCCGAGCGCAATTCCAAGCCCTGCCGCAATCAGAGGTATAAATCTTTTGAAAGTTTCGTTTTCTTTTACGGCATACTTTATAATTGCTATTACCCAATAAACGACCGCTGCTATCGCAGGGACGCTGACAAGTTCCAAATAACTTTCCATGCCCAACCTCCTTTACTTTTTAGCATTTTGTTCGAGCAAATACTCGTACATTTCGGCCTTATTTTCCTGATATGTCTCCATCGCCTCATGCATTTCGCCATTCGTTCTCCCGTCCCGAATGGCGACTGCGTTTGCATATGTCAGTTTACCCACAGCATCAATGCTTTTCAGAATTAGCATATTTTCCTTGGCTTTTGCCGCATCGCGGGCTTCGTCTTTCTTGGCTTTACGCTTGAAAAATCGTTGCAAGAAAAAAAGCACCATACCGCTGATGATGCTCGAAAAAACACTTATAATTATTGCTACCAACATCCCTCTCCTTTTTTATATATTACTTCTATTTCGCGTCATGAGATAAAAAAACGGAGTGTCCAAGATTGTCAAAAATGCTTTTACCATATATTGACTCATCATCATTCGAAAAAGCAATCCACAAGTACTGGCGTCAAACAGATACTTCAATCCCAAGCCGAACGCAATACCCAAGAAGACTATGGTGTCGATCGCTTGGCTTACGAGCGTAGATGTGTTATTCCAAACCCAACGATAACCTTTCCCTTTAATTATCAATCGATGTCTGATAAGGTGAAACACCTCCACATCAATCCTCTGCGAAATGACATAGGCAACCAGTCCTGCAATCGTGAACCATATACTCATGCCAAATGCGGTATCGTATGCCTCATCAATGAATATGTCTGCGCCGGGCAGTAACAACGTGAGCTGTATTAGAGCCATACAAATTACCTGACACAGCAGACCTTGTCGCACGACTTGCCCCGCCGCCGCTTTCCCGTAAAGCTCTCCAATAACATCGGTCATCAGATATGTGACCGCATAACAAATTACACCGCCCGGCACTATGAGAGGTCCAATTACCATCAGCTTTGTACTCAGCACGTTTGATATAACTAATGTCGCCGAGAATATGGAGCTGTATGTCGTATACCTATCTTTTTTCAATTCCATTGACTCCTATCTCCCCACTTGGCATTATTAAAAACCGACTGAACGAGTTTGCCGTTTCCGCTCGGTGCTGTTTCTCGAGGTTGGACGAAGTCATTGTGAACTCTATACCCTTGTATTCGTGCGTATAGACATGGAACGAATCATCGCCCTGTTCGCCAACCTTTTTTACGCCGAGCTTTTCAAGCTGCTCGGACAAGTCCTTAATGGCAATGTGGTTCTTGTCGTAATAGTCCAGCAATGCCTTATTGGAATTGCGTAGCGATGTATCCGCCATAACCTCAATGAACGTGTGATGCTTAACCCCAAGACTCTTGTAAAAATCAATCGTTTCAAGCAGCTTTTCTGCCGAGTCGATATGTTTCTTCAGTAGCACGGTGCTTACGCCGAGCATCTTGCCATACTCCTTAGCGAGCATGGCAATATCATCGGCTATAACCGCCCCATACTTATATCGAAACTCGTCTGCGTTCTCTTTATCCGTTATCCCGTACCTGCTTAGATGTATCAGCACGTTTCGCTGCTTTAATGCCTGCACAATCTGTGGGTCGGAAAGCCTTGCCCCGTTAGTTTCCATTTCCAGAATTTTATTTCGGAATTTATACTTATCGATTATTTCCAATACCGAAATCAACCTTGGCGATATAGTGGGTTCTCCGCCCGTGATAATGATATCTACAATAGGACTGTTAATGGTCTGCAATATCTTTTCAAGCGAAACGTAGAACTCCTCGTCCGTAGCCGTATGGTCACAGCACCGAACGCACTTTGCCGTGTACTTCTCACAGAGAGCCTTGCACAGCGGACTTTTGAACACGTGGTGAGCAATGCAAGCCACGCAGTCCGCATTGCAGTCGTTGTTAAGTATAAGAACCAGGCAAGTAATCTTAACCTGGTTCTCGGGTTTCCCTACTGTTTGAAAAATTTTTCAAAAGTTTTTTCGGGGCGTTGGGCAAAAAAAATGCCCCGACAGATAAGACCCCCATTTAGGGAATCTTTTCTGTCGGGGCTTCACGTTTCCGGCTTAACCACCGATAGTTCAAGTATATGACCTGGGCTTGGATTTATAAAGAGGCGCTGTTTCAGCCACGACCATGCCCGTCGTTATACGTTATTCAGTTGTCATCGTCCTCGTCCAAATTCTCCATGCCCGGCGATGCGTATGTATCACATCGTTCGTGACGCCGGTCGAGCATTCTGCTGATTGAACTCACCCCGCATTTGGGGCATTCTACTTTGACTACTCCTTGCTTGTTCTTAAAACCAACTGTCTTTGCACCACAGTTACGGCAATGCCGTATAATGGGCTTCCATTCCTGCATTCAAGGTTTCCCTCCTTTTCCCGCCGGCACGAGCCTTGAATTTGCCTATCTGCGCAAGCAGGGTCGGGAAAGTCCACTGCCGAAGAAAGGTAACTCGTGCCTCCGTTGTTTACTGTATCCGACAACACGGGGCTTTTTATTGTCGGGATCAGACTTTATGAGCCAACTTGGGGAGGTCTTTCCATTCGATAATGGGAATGCGGACGCAGCCGAGGTCATATCCCGCCACCTGCATTACACTACCGCATTTCGAACACTCGTACCATCCCTTTGTTTCTTCCAGATTCAAACTCTTATTGAGTTCACCGCATTTCGGGCATTTCACGTTTTCCATTCTTTTTCCCTCCTTTCACTTCCATACGCAAATATGTACCGTCGTGAATATACGATTTCGGATAGGTTAGATATATCTGTTTCCCGAACAGCGTTTGCCTGGCACGGATCGTCGAACCACAATTGCAGCAATACGCATCGCTGTAAAACAGTCCAAGCCGCACCCGGATAACCTCACCGCAATAAGTACAATGTCGCTGCTTTTCTTTTGCCATCACCACTTTCTCCTCATATTATTTTTAGACCATACAGGTCGCTGAACGGAATTTTCCCGTCCTCTATCATGATGTACTTGAATGTGAGGTCGAACTTCGTTACCTGTCCTTCAACGGTCACATAGTATCCGTCGTCGAAGAACACGGCACGGGCTCGATCCCCACGCTTGAGTTTAATGAGCGCGGCTTCGATTTCGGATGCTGTCTCTTCCGAAACCTCTCCCCGCTCCTGCCGTTCATGCTCTCGCTCCTTCTTGGCGAGTGCCTCACGAAGCCCGCGAAGTGCATCGAACGGTGCAAACTGCTTTGCCCTTTCTTGTCTAATCATCTGCGTTATGACCTCCGATGAGTTTGTTCCTTTCTATAAGTGTTGCGCCCTCTTGCAAGTCGGATGCCATAATGATGGCGTTCTTGCCGAACTTGGTCTGTAACTCCAATGTCGCCCTGGCAAGTTTCTTTTCACGCTTGACCTCTTCCCAATTCGTAAAAAGGTCATACCCTTCACATCCCTCGTCGCAGACATCCTCAAATCCGATGCCGAGCCGTCTGATTGGCATATTGCGCGCCGTCGTTTTCTCATAAAGCTGCAATGCATACGGGACAATGATTTTCGGGAGATTCGTTGTTTCCCTCATTTTCATCCGTCCACCAGTCGGCGAGTGAACCTCTTTCGAGTACCCGACCGTAATGCTGACCTTATTAGTTATGACCTTGCGCCGCATCATCTCAAAGCAACCCGAACGGATCATCTCTTCAATGACGATTCTCGCCTGGTCGTAGGAATAATCCTTGAATAATATCTGCGAGTTCGACACCGAGCGGCTCTTGCTTTTATAGTTTTTGATGTCCTCCATTGTACAGCTTTCCCGCCCCCAAGCGTGGTCAATAATGAGTTCGGCATTCACACCGAACTCTCTGTACAAAATCTCTTCCGGGCATCGCGTGATCCCTTGCATATCGTAGATGCCCTTTTTCGCCAGGCGATTGGATATCCCCTTTGCGATGCCCCAAAAATCGGTGAGCGGTCTGTGCGTCCAAAGCGTTTCCCGAAATGTTCGTTCGTCGAGATAGCCTATCCTGTCCGGACACTTCTTTGCCGTAATATCCAGAGCAATTTTTGCCAAGTACAGATTCGTGCCGATCCCTGCCGTTGCCGGAATGTGCGTTCGCCTGGCAATCTCTTCGATGAGCATTTTTGCATACTCTTTCGGTGTCTTGCCGTAAATCTGCAGATAATCGGTCGCGTCGATGAACGACTCGTCTATGGAATACACATAGATGTCCTGCTTGTCCATGTAGTCCAGGTATATCCCATAAATCTCGGCTGCGTAATCAATGTATTTTTGCATCCTCGGTTTTGCTACAAGATAGCGGATATTCTTCGGTATCTCGTATCGGCGGCATCTGTTCTTTACCCCGAGCGACTTCATCTTTGGCGTGACTGCAAGGCATATTGTGCCATCGCCTCTGGTTTCATCTGCGACAATAAGGTTGGTCTCAAACGGATTCAACCCACGTTCCGCACACTCCACCGAAGCGAAAAATGACTTCATGTCTATGCACATATATGTCCTTTGCTTCGCCATACCTACCTCACAACAAATCTTTCAATACCTTTACCGCCACTCCTTGTATCTGGCAACTTTCCACGATGATGTCTTTCATCCGCTTATTCTCCGGGTGCAAGCGAATACAGCCGTTCTGCGGGTCGGGGAAAAATCGTTTCAACGTCACTTCGTCGTCCACCAAAGCAACAACGATCTGTCCGGGCTCTGCCGTAGCCTGTTGCCGAACAACGACAAGATCCCCGTCTTCTATCCCCGCTCCTATCATGGATTGTCCGCTCGCGTGAAGAATGAAGAACTTTCCTGCGCCCAAAAGCGATGTGGGGAGTTTGATGTACTCCTCTATGTTCTCCTCTGCAAAGGTCAGCGGACCGCAAGAGACAGACCCCACCACAGCCACGGATACGGTGTCGATGTTCATCTTGGCTATCGCTTCCGTTTCGTACTCCCCGCCTTCTCGCGTGATGATGCCTCTGTCTATCATCTCGCTCAAGTACCGGGACACGGTGCTATAGCAACACCCCACATCGGCTGCGATCTCCCTAATGGATGGAAACCGTCCACAGCTTTCGTATGTTTGCTCGATGCTCTTTTTTATTTGCTGAATCAACGCTGTATCTTTCGACCTCATAACGCTATCCTCTTTCTATCTGCAACACTTTGTTGCAGTTACGCCTATATTATATATCGAACATTTGTTCGTGTCAATAGATTTGTGTCAATATAATTTTAGGTGTCGCCGGATGACGACAACTTATTTTTTTCTTGGCATATAAAAAATAAAAGCCGTCACTTGTACGGCTTTCAGTCTGTTATGCTTTCTCCCTTGAATAGCGGAGAATTAAAGAATTCTGCTATGTCTATTCCAAATCCTTGTGCGATTGCGTTGATGTTTTGGATATTTGTTCCCCTGTTTCGCATTTTACAGATATCGGCAATTGTGGTTTGAGCGAGACCGCTTAACTGTGCCAGGCGATATTTCGTAATATGTTTTTCTTCAAGCAGCTCTTCCACTCGAGCGGCAATCGCCTCGGACAGGGTCACCTATACCAACCTCCTTTTCTGCTTGGTATAAGTATAATTCATTTTCCGAGGAGAATACGGAGCGTATCCGTTATACCATGGATACGCTCCGTATTTTATAGCCCTGTACTTGGCTTTTGCTTTATTTTCTGCTATAATTGTTTATAGGAGGTACGACTATGATTGTTACCTTTTGCGGTCATAAGACGATTTACGGACATGAAGATTTACTCCGAAAACAGCTTTATGATGTGCTGAATAGTATTTTGAAAAAAACCTCGGAGCAGGAGACGCCGCTCACCCTCTATTGCGGCGGGTATGGCGGCTTTGATTCACTTGTATCAAAGGTTATTGATGAGCTGCGGGCTGTTTCGAATGCAAAACTTGAAAAAATCTTTGTTACGCCATATATCCTTCCATCGTACAAAGAACGGAACGACTTTATGCGTCAGTTCTATGATGAGATACTTTATCCCCCCATTGAAACCACACCCTATCGCCTTGCCATCGTTAAACGGAACGAATGGATGGTCGACCAGGCAGATGTCGTAATCGCTTATGTGTTACATTCCTGGGGCGGTGCTGCTCATACCCTTGAATACGCAGAACGCAAGAAAAAATGCATTATTCGTCTTGGCGTTCAGTCATCGGAAAATTGAATGTCCGATCCTTCCACCGTAAAATAGATCGGTATGCTCCCGCCTTTCTCAAAGTTCACGGCAAGCATATGAAATTGAATTCGATCCCCATTGCGATAGAGTTCGTATTCAAACCATCCCGAGTCTATTAAAAGTTCCTCACTCTCCAAGATTTTAGCGTCCGGGATAAGGAGTGCCAACTCCTCAAACTGTAGACGTAGCGTTGTCCCGTCCCACGAAATCTTTTGAAAAATTTCATTCCGCAGTTGATCGTCAAGGCTGTCGCAGTTTAATACATTGGGATCCTCTTCCCTGAACCGTTTCATGTCTTTCCCAACAGATGTGCCGGCCTCAACGAATCTGTTCCGCTGCTTAACTTCGCGCTCTAAATCTTCCGCTATTTTATCCTGTTCAGAACAATATCCGTCCAAAAGGTCCATCACTTCCTGGGTCGCGTATCCGAGCGCAAGCAAGCGGATGTCTGCGACTTTCGTTTTTATTGTCTCCGGCAGTCCTTGACAGATTTCGATTTTGGAATTCTGCCAATCTATAAACTCATCCGTAAGTTTCTGCTTTTCCGGCTCACCGAAAGGCTCCATATCGTCGTGCCATGTCTTAATTTCCCACGCAAGAATGGCATCGTAATATTTCTGCCAGTCTGCCTCGGGAAAATTTGTTTTCATGGTCTCGAAATCTCGATTATGCTTCTCTTTGATAGCTTCGACAGATAGGGGCTCGAAACTCGAAATATACTGTTTTAACTCCTCATCGAACACCTCTTTATAATGCGATTCGCTGAACTGCTCCGCAAGAGGATCGAGCCTCACCCATTTGGCAATTCCTCCCCGCCGCCAAATATAATACCATTCCTTTGTTAAATATTTCATCCCGCTCCCCATCTGCCATAAATCGGCAACAAAAAAATAATCTGATTTGTCCTAATCCCGTTGCAAACATCTCGGTTTTCGGATACAAATATTATATCAAAGTCTGGAACGAGTGTCAAAGAATAGTGAGCCAATGCGTTGTATAACGATAAAAAAACAACGAGCTGATTGCCCGTTGTTTTTGCTACTTGTTCGTTCTTAAATGTTCCGGGATCATACTGTCCACCTCACCTGGTGCAAAGTATTGCTCCTCCTCATCTTTAAGTGCCACCTGAGCCATGCGATATGCTCGTTTCGATGTTATCGGCGCACTGGAATAAATGGCAGCCACTTTGTCTTTGAGTTCATCTCTCCGCTGGCGAATTACTGTTTCGTCCAAACCGTCAAAATCTGTAAGAAGTGAAACGTAATCTTCTCTTATCGGCCAAAGGTCATTCGCCACTCTTTTATGTTGTTCCGCTCTTTCTCCCAAGCGCGCCCCCCTCGAATAAAGGTTAATTGCGAGACTCGCTGCCGTAAATATACCACTCACAATTGCGAAAACTACCGGCGCAAAACTGAAGATGACGCTAATCAATCCGGCTGTGGATATAGCAGAAAACGCTATCAGCAACCATTGTACCACTGCGTTTGCAGTCAAAAAAATGTGTGCTTGTTTTAGATGGGTTGTGTGCGTATAAACCACCCGCCCATAGGCTTCTTTTATCTGCGATTTTAATCCTTCGCTCATATCGCCTGTTTTCTCTGGTTCCGTACTCATTGGTGACCCTCGGTTATCCTTTTATATATTTCAATACTTTGCCCAAGCAGTCCATACTACCCGACGCATCGACAGTTTGATTACTTCCTGGCGCATAAAGGCGTGGCCCTGTATAATTCATATCCGAAAACACCTGATATAAAACTTGCTCGAAATGCCCAGCAGGATAACGTGAAAGCCCGCCGTCGATCCAATGCCAACCACCTATTGCTCCATATACAAAACTGTCAATTACAATCCCTGACAAATGGTAGCTCGAATAATAATTATCGCGGATAAAACGAATATGCTTGCAAGTATCGTTGAGCAAACCATTGGTCTCCCTGTTCTTTTTCGCCATTGCCTCTTGCTCCGCCTTTGGATTCGTTGTTCTCCAATTGCCTCCCATGTTTGTATCTGGATAACGATATGTACCAGTCCAATTGCCAAACCAATCAAGACTCTTAAACGCAGGAAGAATCTCAAATTTCATGCCATCGGTAAAGTCGATTTTAACCACCTGCCCATCCGCGCTCACATTGCTTCGAGGGTATGAAGAGAGGATCGCTTTCCGCACTGCCTGTAAAAGACGCGATTGTCCGTTACCGCGACTATAATCGTACCTCTGATACTCCTGCTCTGGCAATATCACCAATATATCAATATCGCTGGTGTCGATCGCAGTATTGCGTCCGTAAGAACCGACATACAGGCTATTGGCAGTTTCGCTATTCGATGACCAAAATTCAGAATTCATTGCGGAAGTTACGGTGTGATACCTCTTCGAAATCAATTGTCTTTGCTCGAGTGGAATCATTTCCCCTCTACGTTGAATGTAACTACTCACCTCTTAACTCCTTATCATTGGTAAATCTCTTCACGCATCCATGATATTGTCCGTCCAAAGTTCGCATTGGGTCATAACCGTTTGAACGGCATCATCCATCCCCTCAGGCGGATATTTATGCTTTTTCAGCAGCCTTTTTATCAAAAGCCGCATTTTTGCCCTGGCAGACTCTCTCCGCTGCCAATCGATGGTTTTATTCTTTCGGAGTGTATCCGTAAGTTCTTTTGTGATTGCTATCAATTCTTCATTTTCATAGAAGTCCTTGATGGCTTGCGGCTTCACCAGTGCGTCATAAAATGCCAACTCGTCAGGCGATAACCCCATAGAATTGCCCTCTTCTTTGGCGCGTGCAATATCTTTCGCTATGTTGAGCAGCTCCTCTATGACCTGTTCATTAGTCAGCAAACCATTCAAATAGCGATTCATTGCCATTTGCATAATTTCGCTAAACTTTTCAGACTTTACCACGTTGGTTCGCCTATATACAGAAACCTGCTCCTCAATCAACTTTTTCAATATCTCGACTGCGATATTCTTCTCGCGCATTCGAGCGACTTCCGCCAAAAATTTAGGATCAAAAAGCGAAAATTCCTCATTGACATCAGAAAACAAATTTATAACGCCGTCACTTTTGATGCTCTGCTTAAGTAATTCATTTATCCTGCGGTTCATTTCCGGCAGCGAAATTTTATTTCCGCCACCTTTATTTGTCAGGCGCAGAACAAGAACTCGCACCGACTCGAAGAACGCCGCTTCAAGCCGCAAATCTTCCTCTACCAACGAAGAACACAACGACAACGATTGATGGAGCATGAGTGCCTGTTTTTCAAAGGTATCTTTGTCTTCCTCTTTCCCGCGAGCAATAATGAAGTTTACACCACCGCTTATCGTCTTCGCACGATCCAAGTCCGTACCCGTGGCAAAGTGGCTGTAATCAAAGCCGTGGAACAAATCACGACAAATCGAAAGGAACTCCAAGAACTTCGGATATGCCACTTTTCCGATGTCGGGATCACCGTAATTCTTCTTATCGCGTTTGGTATAATCGTTCATTGCCTGCTTCAAGGCTGCGGCAATGCCGATATAATCGACCACCAAACCGCCCTCTTTATCGCCATACACGCGATTAACTCTGGCAATGGCTTGCATGAGGTTATGCCCCGACATAGGCTTGTACACATACATAGTAGCCAGCGACGGTACATCAAAGCCGGTAAGCCACATATCGACAACAATGGCGATTTTCAGAGGACTGTTATTGTCTTTGAATTTTCTCGCCAGCTCTTCCTTATAAGTCTTATTACCGATTACCTTCCGCCACTCTTCGGGATCGTTGTTGCCAGATGTCATAACGACAGCGACTTTCTCCGTCCAATCAGGACGAAGCGCAAGAATGCGGTCATATATCTTCATAGCAATGGGGCGCGAGTATGCCACAATCATTGCCTTACCGGTCAGAAGATGCTCGCGGTTGTTTTCGTAATGATCCAGGATATCCCGCACCAGTGAATCAATCGTCGCGTCGTTGCCCAAGAGGGCTTCCATCTGCCCGAGTTCATGTTTGCTTTTCTCTATGACTTCGGGAGCAGCATTGTTCGCCATCACCTCATATTCGGCATCGATGCGCTTGAGCGTTGCCTCGTCCAAATGCAACTTAATAACGCGGCTTTCGTAATAAACAGGGCGCGTAGCACCATCTTCGACAGACTGTGTCATGTCGTAGACATCTATATAGTCACCAAACACCTCTCTGGTGTTGCGATCTTTCAGCGAAATAGGCGTACCGGTAAATCCGATATATGTAGCGTTGGGGAGGCTGTTCCGAATGATCCGTGCCGTTCCGACGATAATCTTACCCGTCTTTGAATCGACTTTCTCTTCCAACCCATATTGACCGCGATGTGCCTCATCAGCCATCACAATAATATTTCTGCGAGTAGACAAAGCCTCTTCCGATTCCTCGAACTTCTGCATCGTCGTAAAAATGATGCCGTTTGCCGCTCTGCCCTCAAGCCAATCCTTCAACCCGATTGTCGGCTTATCCCCTTTCCGAAGATGCTTATTTCTTTCAATATCCTGCTCGGAAAGCTTTCTCTTATCTGCCTGAACGGGCGTTTGGCGCAAAAAATTCCTGCAACGAGTGAACTGACCGTAGAGTTGGTCATCCAAATCGTTACGGTCTGTCAATACCACGATAGTCGGACTGTCGAGAGCCTCTTGAAGCAAATGGGCATAAAACACCATCGACAACGACTTTCCGCTGCCCTGCGTGTGCCAAAACACACCACCCTTTCCATCTGTAACAACCGCTTTCTTTGTTGATTCGATTGCCTTTTTCACGGCAAAATATTGATGGTAGGCCGCTAAAATTTTGATGCGCTCCAAGCCATCGTTGGAAAAACAGATAAAATTCCTTATAATATCCAGCAACCGCTCCTGTTCAAACATCCCCTCAAAAAAGGTGTCGAACTTCGCTTCCTGCGTATCCTCATAACTGCCGTCTTTGGTCTTCCACTCCATGAAGCGATCCTCGCCGGATGTTATCGTGCCGGCTTTCGATGTGAGATGATCGCTCATAACGCAAATGGCATTGTAGACAAACATGGTCGGAATTTCTATCATATAATTCCGCAACTGCCTATACGCCTCGGAAACATCGGTGTCTTCTCTTGATGGCGATTTCAGCTCTATAAGCACCAATGGAAGCCCATTGATAAACAGTATGACATCCGGTCTTTTTGTGCTATTCTCAATGTATGTCCACTGGTTCGCAACTATAAAGGAGTTGTTCTGCGGCTGCTCATAATCGACAAGGCGCACGATTTCCGAATGCTCCTCGCCGTTTTCATAATATCTGGCCGCGATGCCGTTTTGGAGATAGTCCATAAATACTTCGTTCTTTTGAGCGAGTTCACCTATCTCTATATTGCGCAAGCGAAAAAGGGCATCCTGAATGGCGTCTTCCGGAACAAGTGGATTGATCCGTCGAATTGAATCCTCAAGTTCTGCATCAAATAACGGGCTACGGTAATCACGCTCCACTTCCGGACCGTATAAATGCCTGTATGCCATTTCAACAAACAATTGTATGACGGAATTTTCGTAATTATCTTCTGCGAAAGCCATCATGCCCTCCCGTCAGGATGTGAACGAATCCCGACAATTTCAACTATATTATACACTTTTTCGCACAGCATGGTCAATTCTTTACCCGGCGCAATGATAAATCATAATTTAGCGGCTTAAACCTCAACCTCGGACACGTCAATTTCGCCACTCATCAGTTTTGGCAATATGGAATCGCGAAGGCTGGACAACTTTCTGTTCTCATTATCATTTCGCTCTATCATTTCAAAGATTGGTGAGACGGTCGAATTGAACTTTTGCAACAGCTCACTCGGCGGGAGTATAATGGGTAAATTTTTGAAATCGGTCTTGTTGAATTTTGGTTGGGCAGAACCACTTTTTATACCTTGAATCAAACCTTGTCCAAGCGACCATTTGAACCAAATATACAGGAATAACCTCAACTCTGGGATATCGCTTTTTATCATGATAATGTTGTTTCCAAGCGTCATTGGTGCATCCAGTGTCGGACAAAGAAATACGCTACCAACATCGCCAACATTAGAGATAATTATCTCACCCCCAAAAAGGCGGGATTTTGATAAAAAGTCGTAGGAATGTTTGTCAACGAAGACTTCAAAAGAGCCAGATTTCAAATCTGTATTTCTTATAAAATACGCATAATTTTTGCTTTGGTAGAGTTTTACATTTTCTTTTAGTGATGCAAAACTGCCATTGGCAACATAATCCGCTACTACGATGGGTAGTTCTCCGGTCTTAACTACTGAAAAAGAATCTGGAAAATAGCCTAAAGGTGTAATTTTCAGAGTGTCTTGTGTCGACTGCGGGATTTTGATAAACCACTCATCAAAAATAGCCTTTGCTTGCTGCTGTAAATTATGATTTATTTGTTTGTTGATTTCGATTCTCGCATCTATCGAACCTAAGAAAGAAGCTATTGTTCTTTGTTTATCTTCGCTCTCAATATATTCCACCTCAAGAGATGAAATATCTTTGCTGTTCACCGATCCAAATACCGTCCCACTCTCCCTGCTGATAAGGTCTTTTACCGAGTGTTTCATCAAATAAAACAAATATGGCTGATTCCCATTTTTACTTCTAATTGAACAAACCCCCCTTCCCAAACACATTTTTACGGGCGTAATATTCAAATCCCCAACAGGAGCCCGAACACTCATTATCACATCACCGACCTCTGCGATTTTTATAGGTGCAGTCGTATATGTATCAAAACTGGGATATAAATCCCCAAAAGTTCGATTCCCTTGCAGAAATGGCAACCCCTCCCCGTGGTTATTATAATAATCTGACTTTGGGGACTGGCCCATTGTAATATCTGCTATTTTTCCTAATGCAATCTTCATGAGGCTCTCCTATCCTACATATTTTCTATGAGCAAATTTAACATTGCTCTGTTTTACTTGTGCATACATCATCGTAGTATCTATCCGCTGATGTCCCAATAGCCGCTGAACCTGCTCTATTGGCATCCCCTTGTCAATTGCCGTTGTAGCCAAAGTCCTGCGGAATTTGTGCGGATGCGACTTTTTGATGCCAAGTTTCTGACCTATTTCCCTTATCCGCACCTCTACACCTCCTATCTGCAAGCGGTCATACGGTGCCTTCAAAGAAACAAACAATGCCGGGTTGTCGTCCGTCCTCTCCTCCAAGTATGCCATCAAATGTAATTTTGTCCTCGCATCGAAATAAACCGGTCGTTCCTTATCTCCTTTACCAAGTACAACACACTCTCGCTCCGTGAAATTGATGTCCTCTCGGTTCAGACGCACCAATTCTCCCACACGCATACCCGTCGATGCAAGCATATCAATGATTGCCAAGTCCCTCAGATCCTCGCAATTATCACGCATGACTTCCAGCTCTTCGTCCGAATATATCTCTTTGATACTCGTCGTCGTTTTTACCTTATGTATTCGACGCACCGGGCTTTTGAGGATATAATCCTCATCCTCCAACCATGAAAAAAAACTCGAGAGTATCCTCCGTATATTATCAATAGTCACCTTGCTCGAATTGCGCCGCGCTTGATACTCCGTCAAATACATTCTAAGGTCATCAGTCGTTATATGGCGGATCTCTTTACCAATGCCCTGCAATGTCGAAGTAATCGTGACCAAATAGTATTTCAACGACTTCTCGGAGCAACCCTCCACCCTTTTTGCTGCGATAAACAGCTCGGACAGCCGCTGATTTTCCATTTGCTGTTCAATAGGATCGAGCGGTTCCTCCTGCACCACGCTCTTGCCAACTAAGTTCTGCCGAAGAACATATTGCAGTTCTTCCAATTGCGCATTGTCCAAAAAAGGAATCATCCCCTGGACAACATCGCTTATGAATGTTTCTTTCATTGTTATCCTCCTGTGATTATAGCATATCGGAGAACCACAATGCAACGGCTGTTATCCATTTTACCTCTGCCGTTGAAGAGGTCAAAATTACTCGCCCATGAGCTTGTGATACTGTTTTTTCCACGCTCTGGATGGCTTTTTGCAAATACCGTCCTCGCATACAAAAGCGCAAATCCCTGGCAGCCCATTATTCCCGCATATATCAGGATTGTTCTGTCTACACCCTCTCGTCTGCTCCTCTGTGTCAAACTCAGTAAGCGGTGCATTAAAAGGGACCTTAAGTTCTTTTTCTTCCATATATACTCCTCTAAATCATAATTTACAGCAGCAAGCACAAGCCTTATATCACCAGATGTTCTGCTCTATGCCGCATCCTGATTGGCGAAATGGAGTGCTTTCCGACATAGCGGTTGTCGTTATAGGGCAATCTCCCGATGGAAAAAGTTATAACGAAGACGGCATAGGTACTGTTTTCTATCAAGGGAGAGCAGAATTCGGTACACGTTTCCCCACACAACGCCTTTTTACAACTGAACCGAAACGTATGGCGCAAGAAAATGATGTTCTCATTAGTGTGCGCGCACCTGTCGGGGATTTGAATGTCGCAAAGGAAGATTGCTGCATAGGCCGCGGACTTGGTGCAGTCCGTTCAAAAGATGGGCATCAGTCATTTGTATTATACACGATGTTTGCCTTACGCTCTCAATTGAATGTATTTAATGGAGAGGGTACAGTTTTCGGCTCTATAAACCGAGATTCTCTTAATTCTTTGCCAGTTATCATTCCGCCAATTGCTGAAATCAATAAATTTGAGGCATTAGTCGCCCCTATGGATAAAGCAATACGGACGAATTACGATGAGATATGCCATTTACAGAGTCTTCGCGATGCTCTTCTTCCTCGTCTTATGTCTGGGGAAATAGACGTGTCCGAGGTGGAACTTTAAGCCGCTAAATTATGATTTATGCGCGTATTCATCTCTATTTTAGTGTCAAAAGACGACAAGATTTTGGACACGCATTTTTGTCTTTGAATATTAGGCAGTTCAATTTCTATTCCAGCAAATGTATCTCTTGTTATAGTGTCAAATACAGAACCATGTGCATTATGTTTTAACTCACCCACCTTTTGTTTTAGCAGATAATAGAGATAATCACTTGTAATTATTTCCTTTTTTGCTCTCACCCCATAGCATGATTGGTTAAATGCCATAGGAAAAGGTATAACCGCCATTTCGCCCACTGTTCCTCTTGCCGATAAAATTATATCGTCAGGCTGAAGCAGTGTCGTTGCACTATTCAGCAACCCCTCTTCTGTAATATGCTTTTCTGTTTGATAGACATATTTTTCGCCATTGTTGAAATCCTTGACAGAAAGCCACGGTATATCTCCACCCCAATACTCCTTAACGGTTGTCTTGGGCGTTCCCCCTCCAATAATCGTGCATACATCCGAAAGTCTATATCTCATATCCAATCGCCCCCAGATTCTTCCTGATCTCATCCTCTAACTCGTGAGATTTTTTGAATATCTCGGACAATTCGGAAGTGAGTCGCGTCATCTTTTCTTCAAACGGCTCACCATCATCCTCCTGCTCTTCAATGCCGACATAGCGGCCGGGCGTAAGAATGTAGTCCTGTGCGGCAATATCCGCTGTCGTCTTAACGGCGCAGAAACCTTTCACATCCTCCAAAGTCCCGTTTTGGAAAGCAGCAAAAGTATCTGCGATTTTATTGATATCCTCTTCCGAAAAATCACGGTGTTTGCGATCGACCATGTGTCCCATTTTTCTCGCGTCGATGAACACGGTCTTCCCCGGCTGCTTTTTGCCTTTGGTTATGAACCACAAAGTCACGGGGATGGTCACACTGTAGAACAATTGCGTGGGAAGAGCGACGATTCCTTCGATGAGGTCGTCTTCGATAATATTTTTCCTGATCTCACCCTCACCGCTCGATTGAGAAGAGAGCGCACCATTGGCAAGCACAAGACCGATTTTCCCCTTCGGTGCGAGGTGATGGATCATGTGCTGTATCCATGCAAAGTTCGCATTCCCCGCAGGAGGCGTACCGTACTTCCATCTCTTGTCTTCCTTGAGCTTGTCCTGCCCCCAATTGGAAAGATTGAAGGGAGGATTTGCCATTATGAAATCCGCCTTGAGCGTGGGATGCAAATCGTCAAAGAAAGTATCCCTGTTATACGGCCCAAGGTCTGCGTCAATTCCTCTGATCGCCATATTCATCTTTGCCATCTTCCAAGTGTCGGCATTGGACTCCTGCCCGAACACAGAGATGCCTGTTCTATTCCCGCTATGGGCTTGCAGGAATTTTACAGACTGAACGAACATTCCGCCCGAACCGCAGCAGGGGTCGTAAACCCGGCAATTTTCAAACGGCTTTAATATTGCCACTATCGTTTTGACTATGCTCGCGGGCGTGTAGAACTCACCGCCCTTAACGCCTTCGTATGCGGCAAACTGCGCGATGCAGTATTCATAAGTACGACCAAGCAAGTCACGCCCCTGGTCGACATCATCCATTCGAATATTATTCGTGAAGAGGTCAACGACTTCGCCCAAAACTCGTTTATCCAAGTCAGGGCTATTGTAGTTTTTAGGCAAAACATTCTTAAGGGCAGGGTTTTCCGCCTCAATGGACTTCATTGCCTCGTCAATGACTTTGCCTATCTCCGGCGTATGCGCAGCCGAGGCGATAACATTCCACCTTGCCGATTCCGGAACGAAAAAAACATTTTCCGCTGTATAAGCGTCCTTATCGTTTTCAAAACCGTCCCCTTCTTCTACAAGGGCTTTATAACGCTTATCAAAAGCACAGGACACATATCGTAAGAAAATCAAACCTACGATAACCTTTCTATAATCGGCTGCGGGGATATGCCCCCAGAGAACACAAGCCGCATCCCAAATTTGCTTTTCAAACCCGATGTTTGCATTGCTTTTTTCGTTTGCCATTTATTTCTCTCCTTTTTTATGGCAATAGCCATAGTACCAACACTCGTATGGTGTCGAACATTGCTCGCCTGGCTCCACCATCACTTCATCGTCTTGGGTTTTAATTTTTCCAAGCCGCCAAATATTATCGTTGATAGTTTCGGAATATTCTTTTGCCTTTTTACTTACATCCTCTATCAGAAACGGGTTTGTTTCATCTGGTCCATGATATACTATCAAGCACTTTTTTAGCCGTATTCCGCTCCGAGTCACTATGTATCTCTGAAAGCCAACGTCCCTTACGAACTGGTCCTCAACCGTTCCACAGTTCTTGACCTCATACAACTCGTATCCGTCATCTACTTTTTTCAAGATATCAACGGCGCAATAATTTCCATAATACCGAAACGCTGCTTCGCAAATGACCGGAGTTCCGTTTCGGATACACTCATCGGTCTTGGCTAACATAGCCGCATAGTCGAGTCGCCCGTCTTCACGATAGGTCGTGGTCTCTACGAATGGTCCGAACATACCCATCGCGAAATCCCCGAATCTGTTCCCCTCGTCGAGCCTTTCCTGCACTTCCGGAGGGATAACCTTTTCTTCCGGCTTATGTCTATCGAGCCAAAGCATTTTGGGACATTGCATCCCTCTCATATAGTCAGTCTTGGTTACGCCCATTTATTCCTCTTCTTCAGGTACAATGAAATCTGAAACATTATCCACCTGTATAACTTCCGTTTCACCATACCACAAATCATGCAAGTAAAACTCTCCTATAAACGCGCCGCAATGTGGACACACATTTACCAAATGAGTTTCCCCTGTAACCCCGCTTTTCCTTTCCTCGAGAACAACTCCCTTGTCCCGTGCGATTTGGCACATCTCATCGTTAAAATCATCTGGTGACATCGGATAGCCGTCAATCAAACCATATACCGAACACATTGTCTCTCCGCACTTCCAACATGAAGTCTTATCCGAGAAACAAATTTTAACATCCGGATGCGTTCTCTTGTACTCGATCTCGGATAGACCTTTTTCTCTCAATTGCTCGTTTCCGAGAGCATCACATAATGCGTTAAGTTGTTTTTTGGTGGGCAAACTCTCCCCCTTTTCAATATAGGAAATTGTTCGAGTATCAACCCCCGTTCTCGCTGACAGCTTAATGCGGGAGCTGTATTCTTGATTCGATTTTCTCACATACTGGAGTGCTTCTCCAAAGTTCATCGCAGATATGTCTTTCATCCCTATCACCTGCTATGTACAAATTTTTTTATTACGGCGATGCCTACCGACACGACAATGGTCGGCACGCCCAAATAAAGCGCGATCATCCCTGCCGGAGTAAACATCCCCAGAACCTGTTTCATTTCCATAAACAGCGGCAGGTTCTCAATAATCATTGCAAATATCTCCTCAAATAAAGACGAGATGGTTATCCAAATTACCGATAAAACTTCAAATAATATTTCCATCTATATCCTGACCTGTTTTCATAATCCATGCTCTAACCATACTGCATCCTCTTCCAGTTGGCAAATAAATTATATTTAGGCAACTAATTATCATTGTATCCATGCTCAATGGTATTCAGACACTTTTTCCAATACTGTTCTCGATCTTTAATCCTATCTGGGTCATAGGAAAGTCCAAAGTATTCGAGTAAGGTGAAAGTAAAATATTTCTCAAAATATATATCTCCTTCACGCTCGTATAATTTCCTCAATTTAACATTCCCGCCATGTTTGCTCGCAAGGTAATTACCCCATCGTTGCCATACGCCTTCTGTCCCTGTTGCCGAACCAATGTATAGCATACCATTATTCGTATCTGTCAAGCAATAGACCCCGGTAATTTTTTTTAATGCTTCATGGTATGTAGGCATAATTTTGCCGCTAAATATATCTTTGAGCCTTGAATATGGAAGATTTACTCTGTCATATCCCTCAAATTGCTCCCCGCTATACCGACAAGATAATATTTCTTTAACTTTGATATTCGGAAGTAGTCTATCTAAGCGAAAAACATATCTTGCATATGTTTGACCTTTCTTATATGAAATAACAAGTCGTCCAAAATACCCCTTATACCTTTCAAGAATTGCAACAGCAGCACGTTGCCCTGGCAACATCCCTGTGATAGTTGCAGCAGAAATAAACAACCATTCATCATATCCGATTTGAATGAAACTAAAGACCATTTGCCCCACTTGAAAGTTACGCTTTTCTCCATACCATGGCCAATACGAGCAATCGGTAAGTCCGCTATCTTTTGCCGTATCATCTAATGCGAGCCATCTATCAACAAACCTCTCTGCTCCAGCACCCGCAGTCATATTAAGTTCTATCCTGCTATTCTCTATTTCTGCTTCCGTAAGGTGAAACAAGTCATTTAGCATCAAATCCATACTACGCCTATTCCTGTGCTTATCAATTTTTATTTTCCATTATGGGAAACATATTTTCCCGCCAACTGCGCCACATAATCCGTTACCTGCGCTACAACAGATTGCGGATAGATCACCTGTAACTTGTCTCCGAACGAACAGCACCATCCAAGAAACGCCGGGCTGATTTGAACGGATATATTCAGCAATGCCGTCCCGTCTCCTTTATCTACGAGCTGAACATCCTCGCCAAATTTGTCCATAACGGCATCAATGAGTGTATTATCGATAACTATGCTTACCCGCTCCTCTTGCCCTACAAACATCCCAAAAACCTGTTTCTTATGTTCAGTGATGTCAAACCCTTTGGCGCAATCGGCAGGGGTGATATCTTCTTTCTCAACCTCCACCGCATCCATCCGATCGATACGGTAATGTGTCATGTTCTTGTATTTGTCATTGTAACACACCAAGTAATAATTATCATTCGAGAAAACCGTCGCATACGGATTCACCACATACCGTTTCTTTTCTTTACGGAATATCCGTTCCCCTTTGGCGTTATAGTCAAAATAGAAAAAAGATACTTTTTTCCCATCGATTATTGCACGTTCAATCTCATTCACGCTATAGTATATCGCCTCATTTGTGTGCTTGGTAATATTGAAGCGCATGATATTATTCTTGAGCAGTTGCGCCCGGTGGCTACCCGCGAGAGCTGCAATTTTGTTCACGAGAGCATCTGTCTTTTTAGGAGTAATGAAACTGGCAGCTTGAACCGCATCCAACAGAATTCGAAGTTCGGGTATATCAAAACTGCGATCCACAACGAAATATTTGTTGCTGATTCCTCTGCTATGCAAAATCTCATACCCGAATTCGTTTAGAAGTTGGATGTCCTTATAAACTGTTCTACGGTCGCACTCGATTCCCTGTTCGGCAAGTTTCCGCAACAACGTCGAGGTCTCCATCGGATTGTCCTCGTCTGTTTCTGTCCGGAGTATATCCCATATTTTGAACAGTCTGATTTTTGAGCTTTTTTCGCGTCGCGTAACCATATTTTACTCCATTGTCATAATTATAGCATATTCTTCCCCTTTTGTAAATACCAGGTTGTACAAAAATGACGACTATCTTTTATAAAAATAGGACGGCCTTCCGACCGCCCTATCCTTATTAGTGCTACATATTATTCTTCCTCCTCGGAAGTTTCTGCTTTGCTCCCGTACCTCTTCACTTCAACCGCCTGGTTCAGATTGTAAATGATGGCGTTCGACTCGGGAACAGCCACGCCGTGTACCCTATACGACTTATCGTCGAACCACTTCATCATCTTGCGAATCGCTGCGTGCGCAGGTTTATTCGTGACGTTCAGCACCGCTCTCTTCTCCTGCGTCTCTTTCGGACTGGGGAAAATAACCGCATTTCTGTCCTCCGCATCGCACACCTCGATTGCAAACCTTTTCGTGTCCGTGTCAATCAGAAAACGGACATGGGTAGGTCTGTTGAGTTCGTCAGCGGTCACCGCATTGAACTTGAAGTATTTGTTTGTGATACTCACCGTCGAGTCACTCGCGCTGCCATACAATTCGATTACTTTGAAGCCTTTCAACATTATTTTATCCTCCTGTTTTTCGCTTTGATTGAAAGTTCCTTTAACTGATCGATGTCGATCACCTCCACCTCGGACGGGATAGGAATGAAACCCGTCAAGGCTCCTTTGCGTATCGGTTTGAACTTGACCCGCGCTTCTTGTTCTTCCGTTCTACGCCGCCTGTTGCCTCCCTCTTGAAATATTTTCTGTACTTTCTCAAAGGTACTCCGCGATACAATCGGCTCATGATAATTGCGAACAACGTACTGATTCGCAAGTCCACGATTTTTTTTGATTTTATGCGTGAACAGGTCAACCGTAACCGTCTTCTGCATTCTCATTTCGCCCATGTACTTTTCGTTATGGAGAATACTGCACACGACCGCCGCTTGCCATACCGTCTTCCCTTTCGGGGTAGGTACTTTGGCAATAGTCAAGGCTGTGGCTATCTCCGTTGTACTTTTCCCCTCCAGGTAGGCATCGAACATAAATCGAACTATTTCCGCCTCTTTCTCCACAACGAAGATGTTTCCTCTCTCATCGGTGTCATACCCCATGATCGCCCACATATTGTTGACGGGAATACCCTTTGCGAACCTTCTTCGATAAGACCACTTGAGGCTTTCGGATTTCTGCTTGGATTCCTCCTGTGCGACAATGCTCAATATCGTCAAAATCATCTCGCTGTTCGGATCGAGGCTATTGATACCCTCCATTTCAAAAAACACCCCAACGGGCGGATTCAACTGTTTGAGTTTTCGCACATAAAAAATACAGTCCAAGACATTTCGTGCAAAACGGCTTATCGACTTTGTAACGATTAAGTTGATATTGCCCGCTTTACACTCCTCAATCATCTGCAAAAATTGCTTTCTGTGCGTGACCGATGTCCCGGAAATCCCCTCGTCCGCATATATTCCCTGCAATGTCCAATTCTCATGGTCCTTGATATACTGGGTATAATGCTGGACTTGGAGTTCATAGCTGCTCTGCTGCGATTCCTCCTCTGTACTGACCCGACAGTATGCGCACACCCTCATTTCTTTAGGTGTATTATCGGGGAGGGCGGCATCGGCTGCCTCTATAACTTCAACCTCTACATGATTCGCTCCGTTGTAAGCATTTTTTATCCTTTCGGCAGAGGCAGAGCGTTTTCTCCGCCTCTCTACATTTGTTTCCATTTTCTCACCCCCTTCTCGCCCTTGATTTGACTATAGTCATAAGCGAACCGCTGCGCGGGCATTTTTATGATAGATAAAAATACCCGGTTAATCCATCAAAAACGGGGTAATTCGACAAAAAAAGTGTCCAAAAACCAAGTTATATAAAAAATGAAAAATCCCGATCTCGGTTTTACCAAGATCGGGTATGATTTGTTGATACTATTTACCTGTAAACGCTGATTGTATTAAGGATATCCGATACAAGATTTTTCCCGCTACGAACATCGCTCGGTGTCTTATGAAGGGTGATGACGTACTTGTCGTTCCCTTTGTATATGAGCCTGTAGTGGTTGCTGTCGGATATCACTTCAAAGCCGATTGCCTTTAACTCGAGAAGGTCGCGTTCCTTGATAGTCTCCCCTTTGGATAGTACCCTTTTCAAAGTTTCATCGACTTCTTTCCCCTCTCCGCGTAAGGCATTGAGAGCGAGTATTCCCTCGAGGAGTTCGTATGACCTCGTGTCTGTTTCCGTTGTCCGCAAAGCCTTTGTCAGAGTGCTAATGACAAGGTCGTACTGTTCTCCTGTAAAAAATTCATCAATGGGCGCTGCTATTAGCATTCTCCGTCCATCGTCTTTTGCATCAAGGGCTTGGCGGAGACTCTCATTCTGCGCTGACAGCGACCTGTTCTCCATTACAGCCCGGTGCAATTTTTCTTTGGCTTCTTTTAGTTGTTCCTCTAATGTACCGTTTTCGTTAATAGTCTCATTTAATAAATCCTCGCTTTCTTTCGCTCGGTGCGCTAATATTTCACTATGTAATTGTTCCCACGAAACTCCATCGGTTTCTGTCTGCGCCGTTGAGTACTCCGCCACCTCATTTATTATCGCCGAATTGACTGAACCATATCTTCGCCAATCTGACGGTCGATATCCTTTTGTATTATGCGAGTTGGGAAAGTATATTCCGATATGTCCGTTAAATGGATTTTTGCTGTTTGTCCGTTCTTTTAGCTCTTCCAGATAGTTGTCGTCTTCTTCTGCTACAACGATGCCGATTCCGGCAAGGTCTTTCGCAAGCCATTGTACATCGACCTCATGTCCCGCCGAGTCAAAAAACTTGGAAACGAAGACCAATGGCAGACTTCCTCGGTATGAGCCGTTTATGGCATCAACCACTACATCTACCTCTTTCCCTGTCAGCATGACTGGTTCTGCCGATATTGGAAGTACATCCTCTTTGAGTAAACCCTCTTTTACAAATGCCCGTATGACCTCTGTCCTCACGGTAGGGATTTCATTGAATCCCGTCGTATCTCCCAGGCAATTTATGTTGATATATACCTTGCTATCAAGCTCTGTTTCTTTTAGGATTACCTCGGTGACCCATGTCTGTTCTCTGTAAATATGAGTTAATCTGCAAGCCTCATATACCGCATCAGGTCGCGTAAGTATAAAAGTCTCCAATGTACAGTACCCTGCCTTTATTGTGGTCGGGTTCGCTGAGATCTCTTCCGTCTCATATCGCTCCCCGACCTCTTTGCTTGGCGGTCCCGCCTTGAGCCACTCCGCAATCGTGTGTCGAAATTGCTCTGGTGCGTAACCGTCTTTCATTGCCAACCGTGCCGATAACACTTTCATGGCGATTTCCTCCTTGCTTATAGGATACCACAAATCACCTCTATAGTCAATTTGAAAGGGTTCTCAAAGGGAAAGTAAAGCCGTTCATTTCTCGATATGTTCCCACAATCAAATCCTTTTTATCGTCTTAAACCACCCCGAAAAATACATAAAGTCTCACAGCTTTACTCTTCTTTGGATAAAGAAAAATCACCTCTCATGCCTTATTAAAGACATAAAAGGTGATTTTTTACCCCGATTTGACCCGAAATTGGCTATTTCCTTTCGAGACAAACCAGAGTTTCAACATGGTGGGCAATAAGGGACTCGCAAGGAGCGACAGCGACGGAGCAGCGAGCGTGTGCGCGAGCGTCACGTAATTCGTCCTCCCATATCGCACTGCCGAGACGGACAAGCCAAAAGGCGAAGTTCGGATTTTTCTTGACAAAAGAAAAATCCGGACAAGCCACGAGGCGACGTCCGGATAATGGTGGGCAATAAGGGACTCGAACCCCTGACTCCCTCCATGTGACGGAGGTACTCTACCAACTGAGTCAATTGCCCTTTTGTTATAATAATATAACACAAACGGATTTTTCAGTCAATCGTTTGCGACAAATGAATTGAAAAAATTCCGAGAAAAACGCTCCCGACAAAATCGGAAAAACCGTTTACAAAAGCGGAAAATAAAGCTATAATTTTTAAAAGCATCGAAACTATAAAAGGAGCAAATATTATGAACGACAACATTCAACCGGAAGCCATGTTCAAATTTTCTTACGGACTGTACGTTCTGTCCGCGTCTTGCGACGGCAAAGACAACGGCTGCATAATAAACACCGCGGTGCAGCTGACCGACACACCCAAGCAGGTTGCGATTGCCGTCAACAAAGCCAATCTTACGCACGACATGATTTTCGCCGACGGCCGTTTCAATCTGTCCTTTCTCTCCGAGCAAGCCTCTTTCGACCTGTTCAAACGGTTCGGTTTTCAGAGCGGCAGAAACGCCGACAAATTCGACGGCATTAAGACAGAAAGGAGCCTGAACGGTCTCGTATATCTGCCGGAAGCGACAAACGGATTTCTGAGCGGAAAGGTAACATTTAAAAAGGACGCGGGCACCCACACGCTGTTTATTGCCGACGTAACCGAAGCGAAAGTTCTTTCCGCCGTCCCGTCGGTCACCTACGCGTATTATTTCGCGAATATAAAGCCCAAGCCTCAACCCGCTCCGCAGGCAGCCCCCGCCGCGAAAAAGCGTTGGATTTGCAAAATCTGCGGCTATGTCTACGAGGGAGACGAGCTGCCCAAGGATTTTGTATGCCCTATCTGCAAGCACGGAGCGGATGACTTCGAGCTGCTCGACTGAAGAAAAATCCGAACGCAGAGCAAAGCCTTATCTGTCGTAAGGACACAAACAAACTCAATATGCTTGACATGGACAAGCATATAGTTTAAAATATCCGTATAAATCGCTCCATGAGAGCAAGAAACGGAGGAAATATGAACAAAGGTGAATTTATCAGCGCCGTCGCGGAAAACGCGGGTCTGACCAACAAGCAGACTGCGGCTGCATTTGAAGCAATGGTCAACGTAATCGAGTCCACTCTCAAAGCCGACGAAAAAATCGCGCTCGCGGGTTTCGCAACTTTTGAAATCAAGGAAAAACCCGAGAGAGAAGGAATCAACCCCCTAACCAAAGAAAAAATCAAAATTGCCGCAAGCAAAACTCCCGTTGTGAAGTTCGGCAAAGCGTTCAAGGACAAATTCAACTGAAAAAAACGAAAACTGCCGCTTTTAGCGGCAGTTTTTTTATCCGACAACCCGCGCGCGACGCGCTTTATTTAAGTTCACAATTTTTGCGTTAAAAGACGTTCAGAAATATATTTTTCGACAAACGGCTCTTTTGCCGCCGCAAAAAATTCATCGGACAAAATCTTATTGTCGGCGGCGGAGAGAGCCTCCGACGGCGCTTTCTCTTCCGTGTCATTTACACTGCTTGAAAACTCCTCCTCGGGGAGCGTAAAGTTTCCGTCAATGCATTCAATGACATTCGCAATACGAACGTACAACAGGTTGTACACCGCCTCCTCGCTTCCCAAAACGGCAACGAGCTGCGACTTGGTTCCTTTCCACACGATTTTATCCAGCAGATAATCCGTCCCCCAGAACGTAATGCTTTTTAAACAGGAGGGAAGATGAATTTCCTTTACCCCCTCGACGTACATATACGAAAAACCGTACACCGGACGCCCCTGAATTTTTTCGGGAACTCGGACAACGCTGTCGCCGCCGCAATACGCGGTGATGTCTACGCACGCTTCGCCGTAAGGCGAATCTTGCTCCCGCCAGAAATATGTCTTGAATTCCGTCAGATTTTTGTAATCGGCTTTTTCCTCCTCCGTCATCGGAGCAAAGACATATTTATTAAAAAATTCGTTTCCGTCGCTGTTGACGGTTATGCTGATTTCGGTCAATGAAGTCGCTTCCTGCCAACCCATTTCGGAAACAAGCGTCGCGAGGTCTTCAAAACCCGAATTTAATTCGTTCATCTTGAAGTAATAGAGAGAATACGGGAGGATGACGGTTGCGGACTTTGAGCTGAAAAATCTTAACCCGCTTACCAAGTCGAACAGGTTTATTTCTCCGAAGCTGCCGCCGTCTATGCCGTTTAGCCAAAGGGCTCCGTCAAAATCCGCATACACGCGTTTTATTTCGGAAAATACCTCTATGTTGCAATGTCCTCCGCCGCTTATGTTCAGCGTTCCTACGGAGCAATTTATCTGTAAAGCCCGCTCCATATATTCCATGTCCGTCACGTCTACATTCAAGGTGTTGACAACGCCGAGCTTTCCGCCCTCCGCTCCGCCGAAAATCCATTCATATTCTGCCGAATCTCCGTTTAATTTTAAAGTCATTTCGTCGAGCATTGACGGAGCGCCCGTACCGCGCAGCATCAACCCCGCCGCGTGTATACCTCCGTCGGCAACGGACAGACGGCGAAGCGCGGAAAAACTGCCCCACTCAAAGCAGAGCAGCGCGCCTTGCGACACTTCTCCGTTTAAATCGAGCGACGTTCTGCTTTGCGCGCCGGCAACATAGAGAAGCATACCGTCTTGACTTGAATACAGACAGTTGTTTTGCGTATGGAACAGTGCGGAGCCGCCGCTGACGGATATCGTGTCGAGAAAGCGGTAGTCACCGTTTTCCGAATTAAGATTCAAAGTAAAATATTTTAAAGGACACTCCACGAGCGTTTTGTCTTGGCTCGGCAGTTTTTCGCCTTCAAGCCGTTCCAGCTCGCCTTTTTCCACTTTTACCGATTGAACCGTAGCGGGTATGACGAGTTCCTTTACGTGCTCGGGGAAGCGCAGCTCATAGTAAATTGAGCGCACCGAAGGCAGCGTAACTGAAGAAGGGCAATCTTCGTCCTTGCCCGTCCAACCGTACAGAACGCCGTTTTTAATATCGAACTGACCGTCCTGTGCGCCGAAATGCTCGCCGCCGTTAATATACTTAATGTAGCATTCCGCCCACTGTTCGCCGTTGATTGTAAAATCGGGAGCAGTACCCAGCTCTTTTATTGCGGCAAAATCGATTGAGGCGAATTCATCTTTTACAATAGCGTAAAGTTTTTCTACCGCGTCGGCGGAATCCAAATAATAATCCGTCCCGTTTTGATAATACACCGCCGTATTGCTCTCGCCCCTTATGAAATTGAGAAAATTAAGCTCGCTGTCGCCGTAGTAAAACATTTCGTAAGCCCCGCGATTGAGTTGAGCGTTCTCCTCCGCAACGTCGTATACGGTAAAAGAAAAATCCGTCGCGCCGTTGTAATTGAGTTTCATTACAAAATATTCCTCGTAAAAATTGCCGCCTCCCGTATATACCTTTACGATAAAACTCGTTCCCTCTTTTTCCGCCTTTAAAAAGATTCCCTCCTCGCGGCAGCCTACCGATACGCCGTAAAAGTTTTTCACTTTCGGATAAGTGCGCAACGCATCTCCCGCGATAAGCGGAAGCGACATGGTAGTCTGAGAGACAAGCTCGAAATAGCCTTTTACGTAATTTTCTTCCATAACCTGAACGGCATCGGAGTATTCGGCGATTATGTCAAACAAACCGTCGCCTTCATTTTCCGCAAACGCAGTCAAACCGGGCGCGTCGTCGCCTTTTGCAAAAACCTTCTGTCGAGCCGCTTTAACACTTTCAGACGCTTTAATTTGCTTTTCGTCCTTGCCCATTCTGTCCACGCTGTTTTCCAAAACGGTCTTTATTACCTGCTCGAACTCTTCGTACTCTGCGTTTTTAGCAGGCTTGCCGCAGCCCGCCAAAGTCGCCGACAATATTAAAACCGTCAGAAACACCGACAACACAACAACAAACTTCCTTCTCATTTTTGACCTCCGAGAAATTTTACAGGGCAAAAAAAGCGTGCCTTCAACTGAAAGCACGCCCTGCACAGTACCTCCGATTGCTGCGACACAATTTCCTGCACAATGGAAAACAGAGATACGAAATGCCTATTCGTACCCATTGTGCAGAATATTCGATTGTGTCGCATATTCAGTATAACACATACAATCTGTTTTTGCAATGTGGAGAACACAGTTAATAAATAAAAAAGAGCGTCTTGTCTTTCGGAAAATACGCTCTTTATTTTAAAATGAAAGATTTTGACAAAAACAACGTGCAAAACCGCCGCTCGGCTTAACAAGCCGCGCCGAATTTTTATATAAAAAATTCCTTTTTTACTTTTCCCTGCCCGTCAAAGACCACGCCCTCTTTTTCGAGCAGAGCGCGCTGTACTTCCTCTCCGCCGAAGGCAAAGCCCTTGCTCAACGAGCCGTCCTTCATCACCACTCTGTGACAGGGAACAACACCTTGGTAAGGGTTTACGTGCAAAGCCCAACCGACCTGCCTTGCCATACGAGGGTTTCCCGCAAGGCGTGCAACGCCGCCGTAGCTGATTACCTTGCCCGTCGGAATTTCGCTCACTATTTTGTAGACCGTTTCAAAAAAATTCATATTCGTTTAAAGCTCTTTCAAGTCGTTTAGCATATTTTCAAGCGTGAAATCGCCCTTCATGATTTCTTCAAACTCCAACAGGTGTTTTCCGTCCGTTTCGCCTTGACAGTCCTTGTCCACGCCGCTTGACGCGTCCGTCGCCGCGGCGTCCGCGGCAGCGCCGACCTCGTCGCGCATGGAGGATATTTGACCGACCATGCCTTGCAGATTTTCAGCCTCTTTTTCCGTCAGCCTGCTTTTGACAAGCTTTTCAAACAAATCCACCGTGCGGGAAAAAATATCGCACTTTTTGAGCACCGCCGCGCGGCGCGACTCGTCCATAAGCATTGCGCCGCCCACCGTCGCCGTTTCCTTTCCCTGTCTTAACTGTTTTATTTCGTCGGCCTGCGCGTCGATAATTTTCTGTTGATTTTCGATAATGGAATTGTTCTGTTCCTCTCTCGATTTGATAAACGCTTCTACCTGAACGGGGTCGTAGCCCTTTCTTACTCTTTTGAAATTCATAATTACTTACCCTTTTTACCCACAAGCTCGTCTATAAGCTTTTGTTTGAGATTGTACAGCTTTTCCGACAAATCCACCTTGTAAATGTGCGGCTTTTCCAGACGCTTGTATTCGTCCCAGAACTCGTCGAAGCTTTCTCTTTTGCGACGTTGGATGGTCTTTAAATCGGGCAGGTCGTATACAAGCTTTCCGTCCTTGTAAATCTGTCTGTACAGCTCCTTTGCACGGAAATTTCTGACCTCTTTGGTTTTCCAGCGATATTCCGGGTGAATCAGGGTGTAGGGCTTGCTTTCGTCTATTTTTTCGTCCGCCAGGCAAATAACGTCGGCAATGGCTTTGTTGTTGTTTTTGGAAACAAGCCTGAAAATCCTCTTTTCTCCGGGATTGGTCACCTTTGCGGGATTGTCGCTGATTTTCATTTTCGGCGTCATCACGCCGTTTTCCTCCACCTCGCAGATTTTGTAAACCCCTCCAAGGCTCGGATTTGAGTGGCTGGTAATAAGTTTCGTGCCCACTCCGTAGCAGTCTATGCGCGCGCCCTGCAATTTGAGAGACTGAATAGTATATTCGTCAAGGTCGCCGCTTGCAAAAATCATGGCGTCCTCAAAGCCCGCCTCGTCCAGCATCTCGCGCGCCTTTTTGCTAAGATAAGCCAGGTCGCCCGAATCAAGACGTATTCCCTTGGGCTTCAAGCCCTTTTCTCTCATTTCTTTGAAAACGGTGATTGCGTTTTTCACTCCTCTCAACGTGTCGTAGGTGTCCACAAGCAAAAGGCAGCTGTCGGGATAAATTTCCGCGTAAGCCCTGAACGCTTCAAGCTCGCTGTCAAAAGCCATAATCCAGCTGTGCGCGTGCGTACCCGTCGCAAAGGTGTCGCACATCTGCGCCGCCAGCACGTTGCTTGTGGAGCTGCAACCGCCGATTAAAGCCGCCCGCGCTCCGTAAACCGCAGCGTCGGGAGCCTGCGCGCGGCGCAGACCGAATTCGCTTACCTGTCCCGGTTGGGCGACGTAAGCCACGCGGCTTGCCTTTGTGGCAATAAGAGTCTGAAAATTGACTATATTCAAAAGAGCCGATTCCATGAGCTGCGCCTCGATAATGGGCGCCTTTACAATCATCAGAGGCTCGCCGGGAAAAACCACCGTTCCCTCTTCCAGTGCGTAAATATCGCCCGAAAAACGGAAATTTTCGAGATAAGCGAGAAAATCCTCGTCAAAGTCCTTTGTTGAACGCAAATAATCCAGCTGTTCCTTTTCAAAGCGCAGATTTTCTATATATTGCACCGCCTGCTCAAGCCCCGCCGCAATGCAGTAATTGCTTTCGCTGTTTGCCCTGAAAAACAAATCGAACACGCTACGCGTCTTTGTCATTTGTTTTTTGAAATAGCCGTACATCATCGTCAGCTCGTAATAATCCGTGAGCAAGGTCAGATTTCTGTTTTTCATTTTTAAACATCCTTATCGTTTTTTTGTTTCTTTTTCCGTTTTTGCATTACCTTGTCCGAGTCCGTACTATCCGTTTCGGATTTTGCGTCGGATTGGGACGCATCCGCTCCGCTTTCATCGGACAAATTCTCTTTTTCCTCGGCTTGCGCCTGCTTTTCCTTAAAAGGCTTGCCGGTAATAAAGAGAAATACCCTGTCAAAGGGCGTTTCGTCCTTTTCGCCCACGCCTGTCTCCAAAACGGCGGCAGCGTGGACGGTGGTCAGCCCCAGCTTTTTTAAAAGCCTGTCAAACAGACTTTGAAGCTCGGGCATATAGGCGTTGCACAGCCTATATATGCCGAGAGTTATCGTAATGCACGAAACCAGCTGAGAAATTCTGATTCCCGTATTGAAGTCTCCCAGCCACAGATACAGACTGTCCGAACGCAGTCCCTCTATGACAAGGCGCACGGTTCCGTAATATATTCCGTAAAAAGCCACCGCAAGCCCCTTGCGGAAGCGCTTGCTGCGCAACAAAAGCATGACGAGCACGAAACCTATAAGCGTACACACCGATTCGTAAAAGAAGGTTGCCTGATAATAGTTTTCGCCCACCTTGACCGCCAACGGAAACCATTGATGCGCGGGGTTTGTGATAAGGTTGCCGTAAGCCTCCTGATTCACGAAGTTGCCCCAGCGCCCGATTGACTGCGCCAAAAGCAGACCGGGCGCGATATAATCGGAAATTTCCACAGGGTCCTGTTTCTTGACTTTCGCCACTATGTACATGGTGATGTAGCCGAAAATCACTCCGCCGTAAATCCCCAAACCTCCGTCGCGGAATCGGAAAAAGTCGCTCCAGCTTTGCTTGTAGCCGTCGTAAGGAAAGGCGAAGAAATAAATTCTCGCTCCGAGTATGGCAAGCGGCAGGATAAACAGCGCGTAATCGAGACTGTCGTAAGGGTCCTTGCCGTGCTTTTTAAGCAGCTGCGAAAAAATCACGATTGCCAGCACCATGCCCGTCACGATTATCAGCGCGTAATAGGTTATCCCCAGTCCCCATATTTCCACGGCGGGACTTGAACCCACCTTTCCGTTGAAATTGAGAAAAGGCTTGTCGAAGTCGAATATTTTGAACAGTAGATTTTGCAAGCGTCGCCACCTCGAACTGACTATTTTTTTAATTATAGTCCTCAAAAAAAAAATAGTCAATCAATCCGCCGAATTTAAACCGCCGCGTTTAAAACCTACAAATAAGGTCAATACTATCTTCGACAATAAATATAAGAAAAGCCTACATACACTAAAACGCACTTTTTTTCATAATGTAAATCAGGAGAGTTGGCTTTTCAAAAGGAAGTGAACACCGTGATTAAAAGAGGAGAACTGTATTATGCGGATTTAAGCCCCGTGGTGGGCAGCGAACAGGGCGGCATTCGCCCCGTTTTGGTTTTGCAAAACGATATTGGCAACAAATACAGCCCTACCGTAATCGCCGCGGCAACCACGTCGCGGCTGACAAAAGCAAAGCTCCCCACCCACATAGAGCTGCCCGGCGACAAATATTGCCTGCCCAAGGACAGCGTGGTGCTGCTCGAACAAATCCGCACCATCGACAAAACCAGACTGAAAGAAAAAATCGGAGAACTGCCCGAGGACGTGATGAAGGAAGTGAACAACGCGCTGCTTATCAGTCTCGGCTTTTTCCACTGACGACGAAATGCCGGCATATGCCGGCATTTTTGTTTGCGAAAAATCCTCTTACTCCTCCTACGGGTTTGTTTGCGGCGGAAAAAACAATCTTTACGCGTTTAAAAAACACTTAACTCTTTTGACCTTTCGCGCCGTAAGCGCCGTTCAAAACCTGACTGTCGTACGCATAGGTCAATTTGTCGCGCGAGGCTTTTCTTGCAATCGCCTCGTCTATAAGCGTCTTTGCGAATTGTTCGGGAGAAAACATATCCTTCCAGAAATAATACGCCAGCGAACCGGGAAGAGTATTTACCTCGTTTACGTAAAAAGCTCCCGTGTAGCAGTCTATGAGATAATCTATGCGCACCACTCCGCTCAGATTGAAACGACGGTAGATTTTCTGAGTGGTATACCTTATTTCCTCTTTAAGCTCGCACTCGAAAGGAAATTCGCGCAGTGCGCGGTTCTTTTCCCCTCTCACGTATTTGTCCGCAAAGCTCAGTATTTCGTCCTTTGCGCAGGGTTTTTCCAACTCGCTGACCAAAATTTCGCCGTCGGAGGTCATTGCGGAACAGTTTACCTCGTAAAAATCCGTCAAAGCCTGCTCCACCAGCACCCTGTCGTCAAAGGAAAACGCCGTTTCAAGCGCGGCTTCAAAATCCGCTTGACTGCGGCAGACGGAAATACCTATGCTCGAACCGAGATTTGCCGGCTTTACTATCAGCGGAAATCCGACGAGGTCGGACACGTCCCTTCTCGCGTTTTCGCCGTCCGAGCGTTTTAGCTCCATACCGAACAGCACGGGCACGTCTATTCCTTCAAAACAGCTTTTCATCAGAAGCTTATCCATACACAAGCCGCTTGCGGCAACGCCCGCCGACGTGTAGGGCACGCCCGCAAGCTCCAACACGCCCTGCGCCGTGCCGTCCTCTCCGTTTATTCCGTGAAAAGCAAGCACCGCCGCGTCGATGGGTATTTTTTTGACGAAAAAGCCGTTTTTGACGTACAGCACGCTTTCTCCCGTCTTGAAATAAGCCCTCTTTTGGGGTTTCAAAAACAGATGCTGACGGGGAGTGTAGTCCCCCTCTATGAGCCACCATTTGTTCTGTCTGTCGGCGTAGATTCTGTAAAGCTCGTGGTTTTTAAGCGAATGCGCAATCTGACACGCCGTTATTACGGAAATATCGTGTTCGCAGCTTTTGCCGCCGTAAATCAGTGCAATTTTCATTTACCCCTCCTATTTTAAATCATACTGTCGGGCAGGTCGTTCTGAAACAGAATTACGTCGCCCGCACGCATACGGGGAGCAAGGAGAGACGCAGCTTCCCCGACGGTGTCGGCAAACAATATTTCCGCCGAAGCGTTTGCCGCGCGCGCCCCCTGACTCAACGCCTTGCAGTTCTGTCCGAGAGTCACTATCGCGTCGCTGACTGCCGCAAGCTCCTTCCCCAGACCGAAATTGACTTCAAACTGCTCCCGTCCGAGCTCCACGATTCCCTGCGTCACAACGTATCTTTTCCCCTCAAAGCAGGACAGCACCTCCAACGCTCCGCGCACTCCCGATATATTCGCGTTGTAGCTGTCGTCTATGATTGCCGTCCCGTTTGCGCCCTCAATCAGTTCCAAACGGTGAGGCACGGGCTTCAAACGCTCCGCGGCTCCGAAAATATCCTCCGCGTCCACACCGAGTTCATACGCAAGCGCAGCCGCAAGAGCCACGTTGGTCGCGTTGAACGCGCCGAGCAGGCGGGTTTTTAACGTCCGTTTTGTTCCTCCGACAGTAAGGCAAAAGGACGTCCCCGCGGCGGAAACGGAAACGTCGCCAATCGCCACGTCTCCCGTCGCCCCGACGGTAACCGTGGGACACGCCTCAACGTCCAGCCGCCGCGTGTATACGTTGTCCGCATTGAGAACGCAAATCCCGTTTTCGGGGATGTGCTTCAAAAGCTCGCCCTTTGCCGCAATCACGTTGTCCACCGAGCCGAATGTCGAAAGGTGCTGCTTTTCTATGCCTGTCAGGATTCCGTAGCGCGGTTTGACCATTTTGCATAAAAAGTCTATGTCTCCCCTTTTCTTAGCCCCCATTTCAAAAACAACCGCCTCCGCGTCGCAGGGCAGGTCGTTGTTGACGTAGGACGCTATGCCGAGAGGCGTATTGAAAGAGCCGGGAGTGCAGCAGGCCTTGTACTTTGAAGAAAGCATTTCCGTCAGAATGTTTTTGACGGAGGTTTTTCCGAAGGAGCCTGTCACGGCGATTTTTATGTAAGCTGCGCGGGACAATTTTTGCTCCGCCTGCCGTATGTATTTTGCGTTTATCGACCTTTCAAAGGGCAAAAGCAGCAAGGCGCACGGCAAAATGACCAAAAAGGGCAGCAGCGGCAGTAAGTAGCTCGGCAAAAACAGAAAGCCGACCGTACACGCGACTGTCGACGCGACAAACAGCCTTGTCGCGCGCCGCGTAAATTTAAGCGGCACCTTTGCGCGGACGGACAGCGCAACCGCCGCGGACGCAAAAGAGCAGCCCGCAAGAACGGCGTCGGAATAATCTCCGAGCAAAATTTCGACGGGAACGAGCAAAGCGACGCAGATTGCCCCGCAAACAAAGCAGCGCGACAAAGCAATTCTGATATAGCCCCGCGCGACATTGTATCCCGTCTGCTGAAAGAAGCGCAGAGCAAACAACAAAGCGGGCAGGCTCAAAGCCGCGGCGGCTACACGCGCCGCAAAATGCCAGAACATTGTCACACCTCCTCCAGAAAATATCTTACTGCGGCGGTAAACTCTTTGGGACGGTCGGCAAAGCTGAAATGCCCCGCGTTTTCGAGCACAACAAGTCCGCTGCCCGAAATCAGGCGTTTTAGCCTTTTTGCCATCCACATGGGAGTTTCGCAGTCGCCGTCGCCCCACACGATGAGAGTGGGACACATGATTTTTTTCGCAAAGGAGGTCAAGTCCTGCTCCACCACTTTTTTGAAAGTGTTTCGCATACCCTTGCCCGACGCCAGAAAATCCGTACTGCCGTATTTTTTAAGGCAGTCGGGATTTTTGAGTCCCATACCGACAAGGCGTTTTGCGGTTTTGTATTTGAAAACCCTCCAACTTCTTTTCAGGCTGTATCTTCGCATACCTCCGCTGTCCGCCAAAACCAGCTTGCCCACAAGCTCGGGATATTTGGCGCAAAGGACTATCGCCACTCTGCCTCCGAAGCTGTGCGCGACAACGGAAGCCCTTTCAAGCTTCAAATTCCGCATAAACGCCGCGAGATTGTCGGCATAATTTTCCACGCCCCATCCCTCGTAGGGCGGAGGAGGGCTTTGTCCGAAACCGGGAAAATCAATCCGTACGACGCAGCAGTCGCTTTTAAGCCTGTCTGAAACGCATCGGAAGCTTTCCTTGTCCGCGCCCCAGCCGTGCAAAAAGAGGACATTGCTCCCAACGCCCTCTTTTGTATAATTTAAATTATTCATCTTTTTCAGTCTATGCCGCTCAAAGCGTTTTTGCCATAATCAAAGCGTCGCGACTGGAAAATCTGCGCGTGTCGTAATAATTTTTCCGCACGCCCTCTTTTTTGAAACCGCATTTTTCATACAGCGAAACGGCAGGCAAATTTTCTTCGTTGACTTCGAGAAAAATTTTGCCAACCTTTGCCCTTGCCGCATAAAAAACGGCAGTTTCGACAAGCGCTTGTCCTATGCCCCTGCGCTGAAACTCGGGCACAACCCCTACCGTCGCTATGTCTGCAAAGTCCAACGAAACCAACAACGCCAGATAGCCCACAAGCCTGTCACCTTCAAACGCGCCCAAATATACGGCTCCGGGGCATTCCAGCCCCTCGCAAAGCATGGCTTTCGTCCATGCTTCGTCCTCGAAACAGCTCTGTTCAATCAGCAGCATTTCTTCGATTTTTTCTCTGTCGATAGGTTTTACCGTCATAGCTTTCCCGCGTCCAAAAGCTCCTCCGCCTGACACCTGCGCAGATAAAGCGGCGTCAGGTCGTCGGAAAACTCTCCTTTAAGAATTTTGTCGCGACCAAGCCCCGCAAGCTTGTCGCTCAAATCCCGCTCTTTGTCGAAAAACACGCAGCTTCCGTCCGCTCCAAGCTCCTCCGCCTGCGCGGCGGAAATAAGACGCGGCGCAACGGTTTGCTTTCCGTCAACATATCTTGCGTGATAAAATCTGCCGCCCCCCGCGTCCATAACAGCGTCGGTCGTTCCTGCTCTATTGTATGCGAGCGTTTCCAGAGTATTGACGGCAACAAGTTTTTTTCCGAGAGGCGCGTTCAAGCCCTTTACCGTGCTGATTGCCACTCTGAGTCCCGTAAAGCTGCCGCAGCCCACCCCGCAAACAAATACGTCCACGTCTCTAAGCTTCAATCCGCCGAGCTTCAATACGCGGTCGATTTCCGTCATAACGGTTTCGCTGTGTTTTTTGATGCTGTCGCAGCTTTTTCCGCCCAAAACCTCGCCTTGACTTAAAAGCATGACGTAAAGGTTGTCGGTGGAGGCGTCGATTATCAACGCGTTAAACTCTTTCGATTTCAATTCTTCTGCCCTCCTCCGTTTTGAAAATAGATACGCGGACGAAATGCTCGGGCAAAATATCCGCCGCGTTTTGCCCCCACTCGACGACGCACACTCCCTCTTTATCTCCGAAATATTCGTCAAGCCCCGCCGCGCGCGCCTCGTCGCCGTCGCTCAGACGGTAAAAATCGAAATGGTTGAGAAAGAGCTTTTTGCCGCGATAACGATTGTGCAGGGCAAAGGTCGGGCTTGTAACCGTTTCCTTTACTCCCAGTCCGCGGGCTATCCCCTTGGCAAAGCGCGTTTTTCCCGCGCCCAGCTCGCCCACAAGAAGCACGGTTTCGCCGCCCGAAAATGTTTTCGCAAGTCTGCGTCCGAGTTTTTCCGTCTGTCTTTCGCTTGTACTCTTCATTGCATATCCTTTAACGACCGACGCGCCACAATCAATCTGCCCTGTTCGGTCTCGACTGTCCTTTGCGTCTCGAATCCGTTTTTGCGCCAAAACGCTTCCGCCGCGCGGTTGTCCGACTCGTAAGCCAGCTGCGCAAAGTGAAAACCTTGATTTTTGAGACAATTCATTAAGCCGTCGATTATCTTTGTCCCCGTGCCTTTTCCGCGAAGACTGCCGTTCACCATAAAAAAACCGATGAAAGCCGTCCGTCTGTCGGGATAGCCGTCAATCAGGTCAACGGCGGCTATCATTCTTCCCGACAGAAAAAAGCCCGCGAAATATTTGTCGTCCGACGCTTTTCCCGGGGGAAGCAGACGCAAATCCGCTTTGATTCTGTTTTTGTCGGGGACAAAGCCGTTACTTGCGTAAAAGGACGGATTTGTGACGCCCAGCCCGTAAATCAGCTCGACGTCCTTTTCGTCAAGCAGCCTTACCTCGCAAAAGTCGGAAAATTTTTCGCAGCAAAGTCGTCTCATGACAAGAGTATAGCACAGCCCGCCTCTGAATGCAAATAAGGGCGCGGAATTTCCGCGCCCTTATTCAATAATGCAACAGCTTTGAAGTGGACTTGTAGGTGAAAAACGTGACCGTCGCGCAAATCAGACAGCGCAGCAGGTTGAAGGGCAGTACGCCGAGAAAGATATAATAATTGTAAAAGTTTGCGGAGGTTGCGCCGGGATACAAAGTCGACACCATGTTGAGCAGCGGCTCCCATTGACCGTCGAACATCGCCTGCAAATAAAACGGTATGAGCACAAATCTGTTGACAAGCATTGCCGCCGCGGTGGACGACAGAACGCCCACGGCAAGGCTTAAAAGAGCGCCCTTTCTCGTCTTGTGATACTTGTAGATGAAGGATGCGGGCAGAACGAAAGCTATGCCCATGACGATGTCGCCAAGCTCCCCTACGCAGGCAGTGCCCGTGAAGGGCATTTTCAGCAGACATTTGACTACGATTATGATACAGCCGTACCACGGCCCCATCGCAAAGCCGCCGATAAGCGCGGGCAGGTCGGATATCTGCAAATCCAGAAAGGACGGAAAGAGCATGGGCAGAGGAAATTTGACAAACATATACAATATGTAGGAAATTGCCGAGAGTATTGCCAGCTTCGCCAGAGTAAGCGCCGCCGTCCTGCCTTTGGAACGGACGACTTTGCCGCCGCCCTCCTCCGCAACCGTTTCTGTCGCAAAGACAGTGCCGCAGGAGGGACAAATTCCCGTTCCTTTGGTTTCGTCAACGATTATACTGTCGCCGCATTGCGTGCATTTTGCAGGTTTCATAAAAAAATACCCCTTTAAAAAAATTTAAAGCGGGGCGAAAAAAAGGTATGAAAAAAAAGCCTTTTCCCATCCGGACTTTACCGTCGGTGCGGGAGTTCCACCCGCTCGGCGCTTTGAAAAGCGTTCATGGACTGTCACCATCGGTAAGGAATTTCACCTTGCCCCAAAGAACTTTAACTTGATACGAATATACACCTTTTCGGCGGCTTTGTCAAGCGTTTGAACAAAAAAATACGACCTTTTTCGGTCGTATTTTTTTAAGCGTTGTTGGAGTAAGAATAATCCTTTTTCGCTCTTCTTGCCGAGCCTGCGAAACAAAGCCACACTATCATGTAAATTGCGGCAAGTCCCACGAGAATATACACGACGGTCGCAAGCCAAGGCACCATCGCAAATACCCAGTCCACGACGTTGAAGTTGAAAATACCGACAACCATCCAGTTGAGACCGCCGATAATAACCAGAATCAACGCAATAATCGACCAAACATTTTTCATTTTCAGCCTCCTAACTGCTTTTAGTTTGCGCACTGCGGTTTTTTTTATGTATTGAGTTGACAAACATCAAAAAAAAGTTCAGAATTGACTGCGTTATGAAGCTGAACGTCACAAAATACATTTGTTACAACGCGTTCATAGCCTGCGTTTACTTGGCGCTCGTCTATATTTTTCAATTTATGAGCTTCGGCGCAATTCAATTCCGCATTGCCGAGGCCATGACCATTCTGCCCTCCCTGTTTCCTTTTTCGGTGGCGGGACTGACAATCGGCTGTTTCTTGTCCAATTTTATGAGCGTATGGGGTTGGTCAGACCTTGTTTTCGGCACGCTCTGCACTCTTGTCGCGGGACTGATAACCTCGAAAATCAAAAATCCCTTTCTCGCGGCGCTTCCGCCCGTGCTGATAAACTCTTTCGGTCTGCCGTTGGTATGGCTTTTGCTCGGCGGAGAGACGGTTTATTGGATAAACGTCCTGTGGATGCTGCTCGGTCAGACGGTCGTGCTGTACGCCGTCGGGGTGCCCGTATACTATCTCGCAAAAAGAAATCTGTCCGCACTGATACAGCCCGAAAAGGACAAAAAAGAAGAATAACGACGAAAGGGACGGAAAACCGTCCCTTTTTCAATGAGTTTCTCCCGCGCGGGAAAAATCTATTTCAAAGCTCGTACCCTCTCCGAGCCTGCTTTCCACGTTGAGCCTCCAGCCGGCTCTGCGGCACAGCTTTTTGACTATCGCAAGCCCCAGACCGAACCCGCCCCCGCTGCCGCCGTGCGACGTATCCACAGTGTAAAACCTGTCGAAAATCCTCGGGAGATTTTCTTCGCTTATGCCTATACCCGTGTCGGACACAAGCAGCTTTTCATGCGTCAGCATGACAAAAATGCTTCCGTTTTGCCTGTTGTAACGAATGGCGTTGCTGATAAGGTTGTTTACCACCTCCGTCAGCCTTTCCCGACGGGACATTATTTTCACGTCGGGCGCTATGTCCTTTGAAAAGATTATGTTTTTCTCCGCTATCGCGGGAGCAAAGGAATCCGTCGCCTGTTCGAGCAGCTCGGAAAGATTGACTTCATAGTCGGGCAGCTCGTCGTTGTCCAAAGCGGAAAAATTTATTATGCTTTTTATCAACGCGGCAAGCCGCTTGCTCTGTTCTATGATTATATCCGCGCTCTTTGCGCATTTTTCCGGCGGGAGACCGTTTTTTATCAGTTCCGCAAAGCCGCTTATGCTTGTCAGAGGGGTATTCATTTCGTGCGTCACGTTTGCGATAAAGTCGTTTTTAGAGCGTTCGGCGCGCTTTGTTTCGGTTACGTCCGTTATCAGAAGCACGTTTGCGTCCTCCGTCGGATTGAAACGCAAAGCATAGTCGCGCCCGTTGAACGCGCGGTAAAGCAAAGCGTTTTCGCGGCTTGAAATAACTTCCGAAACCTCTTCGTCGCTGTAAAACAAAGCGATGTAGTTTTCCCCGTCGTAGTAGTCGAGCAGTTTGGTCGCCGTGCGGTTGATTAAAACTATATCCGATTTGTCGCGGAAAATGACTATCCCGTGCTCCATGTTGTCAAGTATAAGATTTTCCAGCTTTCTGTCGTTATCCAGCTTCTTTATCTTATCGTCAATGCGCCTGTTCATATCCGACATGATGTCCGCCAAGGGTTTAAGCTCGGCATAGCTCGTTTTTATATCCGTGTTTCCCGTCTTTGCAGCCTGTTCGGTAAGCCGCTCCACGGGTTTAAGAAAAAAGCCCGTGGCAAGCCAGGTGAACAACAGGCACACCGCAACGTCGGCGACGGCAAACCAGACAAGTGTCGGCACGGCGTCCGCAAACACCGCCCACTGAGAGGACGCGCTTATCGAAACGCGCACCAGCAAATCGTCGAATTTCTGACAGAGGTAAATACTGTTTTCTCCGAGAGTCTGACTTTTTCTCACGGCAAAGCCGCGACCGTCTTTCAACGCCGCAATTACTTCCTCTCTGTCCGCATGGTTCTGCGTCACGTCCCCCTTTTCGCTGTCGGCGAGCACATCGCCGTCAAGCGCCATAAAGGTCACGCGGGCGCCGTCAAGCGCGGCGGAAAACCTTTCCGCCCCCGTTTCGTCGGGCGGATAAAGTTCCCTGTCGTAAAAATTCATAAAGGTTGAAAGATGCTCTTTTCCGTATTCGACGGAATTTGCATAGTAAATGTTGGTGGATACCAACGAAAATACAAGCAGTCCGACGATTGTTATCAAAAGAGACACCCAAAGAATTCTTTTTCTCATTTCAGCACTTCGGATTTGCCCAGCTTGTATCCCACTCCGAACACCGTTTCTATGTTGTGCACGCCCAGCTTCCTTAACCGCGCGATGTGGTTGTCCACGGTACGCGTTTCTCCCTCGTCGTATCCCCACACGGCGTCGAGGATGGCGTCGCGGCTCAACGCCCTGCCCTCGTTGCGCATGAGAAACCTGAGCAGATGAAACTCCTTGTTGTTAAGCTCCACTGTCCTGCCGTCAATGGAAACCGACATGGATTTTTCGTCCAGACTGATGTTTCCGCATACCAAAACGTCGCTGACAGCCTGCTTGCGCAGCGCTACGTTGACGCGGGCGGTAAGCTCCAAAACTCCGAAAGGCTTGGAAATATAGTCGTCCGCGCCCAGATTAAGTCCCTTTACCTTGTCGGACTCCTGCCCCAACGCGCTGAGCATGATGCAGGCGACCTGAGGATAGCTCTGTTTGAGCTTTTTGAGCACGTCCAGCCCACTGCCGTCGGGCAGCATAATATCCAAAAGAGCCACCGCGGGCAGGTGTTGATTCAACGCGGCATTGAAATCCGCCACGGTGTTGAAACATACCGTGTCTATGTCCGCCATTTCCAGCGCGCACCGTACAAGCTCGCAGATACTTTTGTCGTCTTCCAGCAAAAAAACCGTTCCTTTCATTCGAGTTTCCTCACATTTCTATCGAGTGGGCAATGTAAGTAAGGTGGTCGGCGGCGCGTTCGAGGTTGCCCACAAGATTGATGAACACTCCGCTTGACGCGGGCTGACATTTACCCTCGTTGAGCCTGCGTATGTGGTTGGTAATAAGCTGCTTTCTCGCCTTGTCGATTTCCTCCTCCGTTTCGTCGACGCGCGCCAGCAGCAGACGGTTTCTCTGCGTAAAACACTCCGCAGTGTGCTCGTAAAGCTCGTTTATTTTGACAAACATTGCTTTGAGCGCGCCAATCACTTCGTCGGAGAAAACGAGCTTGTCGGCAATCACGCTGTCGGTATATTTGGTTATGTTGTCCGCCAGCTCGGATATACGCATTATGTCGCCCAACACATAGTGAAAGGCGGCTATGGTTTTTTCGTCGGCGTAAGTCACGTCGCGCGCCGACAACTCCACCAGAAAATCCTGTATGCTTTTGTTTATTTCCTCTACCTCGGCGCAAATTTCCTTTACGTTCCTTTTACCCGCCCCGTCCTTGGCTATAAATGCCTCGAATGCGGCGGTAAGACCGTTCATGGACAGCCCGCACATACGGGCGGTTTCCTTGACCGTCTGATTCATCGCCACCGCGGGAGTGTTGAGAATACGCTCGTCGAGAAAGGTCTGAGAAACAGCCGCCTTTGTTTTGTTCTTTTTGTCTCTGATAATAAAAATGGAAATTTTGACAAACACCTTTGCCAGAGGCAAAAACAGCGCCGTGCACACTACGTTGAAAAACGTGTGGAACATGGCTATCTGCGTCGCGGGCAAGCCCGGGAACCATCTTTCAAAGGTCGCCCCCATAAATCCCGGCCAAATCAACAGCACTGTCATAAACAATACCGCGCCGAAGGTGTTGAACATGAGATGTATAAGCGCGGCTCTGCGAGCGTTTGTTCCCGTGCCAATTGATGACATAAGCGCCGTCACGCAAGTGCCTATGTTGGTGCCAAGCACAACGTAAAGCACGGAATTGCCTCCCGAGCCGATTACTATGCCCGCCGCCGCCATAGATATGATTATCGACGTGACAGCCGAGCTGCTCTGTATGATTCCCGTTACGATTATCCCGATAAGCAAAAGAAGAAAAGGATTTTCCACGCTTGCGAAGGCGTTTGTCACCACCTCGCTTTCGCGGAAAAATCTCATGGAGTCCGACATAAACTGCAAGCCCAAAAATATCAGCCCCAAGCCGCACATGAGGTTTGCGGCAGCCTTTGTGCCGTCCTTTTTGGCAAACATAGCGGTAAAAGCTCCGACGCTTGTCAACGCCATCGCCAACGATATGAAATCGAAGGTTTGCAGCGCGGCTATCTGCGCCGTGATTGTCGTGCCTATGTTGGCGCCCATGATTATCGTCGTCGCCTGATACAGCGACATTATGCCCGCGTTTACCAAACCCACTACCATGACGGTGGTAAGAGAAGAGCTTTGAACCACCATTGTGGACACAAGCCCGATTCCCACCCCGACAAAACCGTTTTTAGAGGTTTTGTTGAACAGACTTTTCAGGCGGTTGTTGGCAAGTTTTTCCATGCTCTCGCTCAACAGCTTTACGCCGATGAGGAAAGCTCCCAGACCGCCGAGAAAGGACGCGACGGCATATACGTACTGCATAAAGAAATTCTCCTTTACGATTTTGCTACACGGGAATTGTAATATACATTTGTAATATACCTTTCCCCCGTTTGTAATAAAATTGTAATAAAACGGCTTACTTGCCTTTTTTTCTGCCGGCAGGAGTCAAAAAAGACGTCCCTTTAAAAAACGCAAGCCGCAAGCCGAAAACAATCGCGGCTACAACCGCGGTAGACGCGACAAACAGCCACAGCTGCGACGACAGACCTATTGAACGTCCGAAAAAATCGAGATTCATGGAAAAGCCCTCTCTCAGACCTTCCGCCGCCTGAACCGACAACGAAGAAATTTCTTCAAGCGCGCCGCGCATAAACAAATTGCGGAAAGCTCCGGCGGAGTAAGTGCCGGGCAGCAACAGCGCGCCGAAACGCACAGCCTTCGGAAACATGGAAAGCGGCATATACGCGCCTACAAGAAAACCTATCGCCGCGCTCATTATTCCCGTAAAAGCTCCGTGCGCCCCCTGCGTGGAGATGAACGAACAAATAATAACGGACAGCAATGCGGCAAAAAGCGCCGACAGCGCCGTAAGCCCGACAATCCCGAATACGTCCTTGAGGGACAAATACCAGCCCGTGAGCGCAAGATAAACGAAAGCCACGATAAGCACGGCGAAACAGATGCACAGCGAAACCGCAAAAACCGAAGTAAGGTAACTCAGTCCGACAATGTGCCGTTTTATCGGAGAAACAAGCATATCGGACATATTTCCCGACTCACGGTCTCTGACCAAAATACTTTGCGCCGAAAAAGGCACAGTAATACAAGCTACGGAGAGCACTCCCGCAAGCATCCAGCCGTCAACAAAGACTTTTGCCAAAGACTCGGGCACTTCCGCACCCGAAAGATAAGCTTTTAAGGAATCCAGCTGCACGTCGCCGAGAAAAATCACATAGAGCATAAGCACTATGAGCGGCGCAAGCAGCGAAAAGAAAACACCTGCTTTGTCTTTGAGAAAAATTTTTATTCCCCTTTTTGTCAGACCGGCAAGCGCGTAAAAATCGCTTTTCATATTTCCTCCCCGCTCGGAGATTTTCCCGTCACAGCAAGAAACACGTCGTCCATGCTGCCCTTTGTGACCTCGAAATCCTTTGCCAATTTGTCAAATTTGTTGAGAAAAGCCTTTGCCTGCGCGCTGTCCGCAACCGCTATATGATAGCAATCGTTTGCGTAAAAAACCTCGTAATCTTTGAGCAAAGCGTCCGTTTCGTCGGAGCGCTCCGCATACAGCTTGACGCAGTCGCGCGAATAGCGGTTTTTCAAGGCGACGGGCGAACCCTGCGCCGCTATTTTGCCGCTGTCCATTATTATTATTTCGTCGGCACGGTCGGCCTCCTCCATGTAATGAGTGGTAAGCAGCACCGTCATGCCCGTTTCCCTTCTCAGATTTTCGATTGTCTCCCACACCGAAAGGCGGGACTGCGGGTCCAAACCCGTCGTCGGCTCGTCGAGTATCAGCAGCTTTGGCGTGTGAATCAGCGCGCGGGCAATGTCCGTCCGCCGCCGCTGCCCGCCGGAAAGCTTGCCGTATTGCCTCGAAAATATTTCTTTTAAATCAAGCATACCGTCGAGGTTCTTCAGCCGCTCGCGCGCCTGCGTTCCGTTTAAACCGTAAAAACCGGCTCTGAGCAGCAGATTGTCCGACACGGACAACGTTCTGTCCATAATCGAGCCTTGAAACACGACGCCTATGTTTGCGCGCACTTCGTCCGGCTGCAAATCCACGTCGGCGCCGCATACCCTTACGCAACCCGCGTCCTTTTTCAAAAGAGTACATATTATGTTGATTGTCGTGCTCTTTCCCGCACCGTTTTGCCCAAGCAGGGCGACCAACCCGCCCTGCGACACGGAAAAATCCACGCCGTCCACCGCCTTGACTTTGCCGAAATACTTTTTCAGCCCTTCCGCTTTCAAAATTTCTTGCATAAAAAATATTATAGCATACTTCTCCGAAAATACTTTAACGAAAAATCATATTTATTTTTTTATTGCAATTAATTGCCGAAAGCCTCAAAAAACTTGACATAAGTCTCGTTTTGAGTTAAACTTCTGTTCGTCGGTCGGCGAGGCGTAGCGCAGTTTGGTAGCGCGCTTGCTTCGGGAGCAAGAGGTCGTGGGTTCAAGTCCCGTCGCCTCGACCACATTGCCAAACAAGCCCTTTTTGCTTGTTTGGCTTTTTTGTTGCGTAAGACTCACAAAAAAACCAAACGTCGCTTTGGGGGCTGTTTGGCAGACTTCTTTTTACGGGATGTTGAATTTTGTGACGCTTCGGGAGCTTTCCTCCCTCGCTGCTCCGTCGCTGCCGCTCCTTGCAAGTCCCGTCGCCTCGACCAACGTCGAAACTCGACTGTTTTGCAAAGAGAGTGCGTTTTTACGCACTCTCTTTGCTTTTTGTCGGTTTCTCCTCCTCCCCGAAAGCTCGCTTTCGGGGTTCCTCTTTTTTTCAAGCCCTTTTTGCTTGTTTGGCTTTTTTGTTACGCTCCCATCTAAAACAAGCAAAAAGCGCCCTCGAAAAAGCAAAAAAATCTTTGTACCCCAAATGTACCCCAAAAAAAATTTAACGTCAAAAACCCGTTTTCAGAGATAAAAAAGAGAACCGCCTGACCGTAAAAGTCGGGCGGTTCCGCAGCTTAGCAAATAAATTACAATTTAAATTCTATCGCGGCATATTTTTACGCTCCAAAAAACACGGTCTTTTTGACTGTGTTTTTGAAAAAATCTTAGTCGACTTTATTTCTCATCGGTCAAAACCCGCTCCGTCGCTTCCGTTTTCCCCTGCTCGTACTCTATGGCTTGCTCCAAGCCGAGTTTAACGTCGTCAAAAATATTCATGTTCTGTCTCCTTGTTTGCCTTTGCCGTTCACCAAACGGGAACATCCATGTTTTTCGTCGTCACCTTGACTACCCTTTCGTCTACAAGCGTCACCTTTACGCTGCGCACGATTGTTCCGCCGCGCAAAAATCCCCGCCACTGCGTTTTTTCGTAGGTGATTATAAGTTTATCGTCTTCCTCATCTTTTAAAGCCGGCTGTTCTTCGAACATATTTTGAAGTTCCTCTATTGACGCGCCTTGCTGTATGGATTTGTTTTTTTAATAAAATTAAAATGCCTTTCGGCAGTCAGGGACAAAATTAAAAACAACACGCCGAACCCAATCAACGCGCCTAATCCCGTCGGAATCGCAATAATATTCGCAACCGAATATTTTACAGCCAAAATTACAATACAAATTGAATTAAGGTACAGAAGTACGAATGCGCCCGTCAAAGATGAAAACACGCCGAAAAACAAAAACATAATCGGTACGCTGCATAAAAGAGAAGTAACAAAATTCCGAATAGGCATATTTGTTAAGTCGGGTATACACACAACGACAACCAAATACGTCAACAAAACAGCAAGCAACAAAACAAAAGAGGAATATTTGAAGGCATTTATGCGTTTCAATCCTTTATTTTTGTTTTTGCTCACAAAGTCGCTCAACACCAAACAGGGAACGGTTAAAGCAAGACAGAATACAGCCACCGCAATTATAACAATCCACATTTTTCGCGCCTCTCCTTACACAAACAATTATCCCTAAATTCCTTCGTTTTGTCAAGTATTTTAACAAAAAAAACATAAAATCGAAAAAATCAATTCAAGCAAAACGAACACATTTTGCACCCTTTTGTTCAATTTTCGCATAATCGCTTGTTTTGGATTTGAGCGCATAAAAAAAGCGAAGTCTTTTAAATTTCTTCGCTCTGTTTTTCCGACGACAAAATGAAATCGGACAAATTGTTTAACGCTTCCGGATTGCCGGAAAAAATTTCTTCGACAGTTTTACATTTTCTCATTTCGAGACAATCCGCGCAGGTTTGATATTTTTTGGCGGAAACGCATTTTCTGACAGCGCAGAGATTTTCGCAAAAATACGTCTTAACTCCGCCCGACCTGCAACCGTAACAATTTATCATTTCGGGCGTAATGTCTACACCGTTGAGGCTGCTCCACAGTTTTGAAGTTTTTTTTCTTAATTCATCGTCATCGTGAACGGTTGCGAGTTTTGCGTCGCATTTTTCACAGTTTAAGCCACAGCAGCCGAGCTTGTCCTTCATTGCCTCACTCCTTCTGTTTAAGTAAATTATTTACATATTCCGTCGGAACATCCATTCGCTTTGCAATCTGCCCGGGCGTCAATATTACGTTTTCACTCTCTGTTTTCCGCATGATTTTTCATGTAATCGTTTCCCCAATCGGTCATGGAGTCGAAAATCGGCCGCAGGGAATTGCCAAGCTCCGACAGGGAATACACCACCTTGGGCGGGATTTCGGCAAAAACTTCGCGTCTCACTATTCCGTCCCTTTCCAACGAGCGCAGATTTTCTGTAAGCACCTTTTGAGAAATGCCCGTCACTCCTTTTTTAAGTTCGGTGAATCTTTGCGGAGCGGAAAGCAAATTTCGTATGAGCAGAAGTTTCCATTTGTTTCCAATTACCCTTACCGTCACAGCGACAGGGCAATAAGGCAATTCTTCCTTGGTCAGCATTGTTTTCTCCTTTTTTTTGATTTTAAAGCAACGTTAGCAAAAAGTCAAGCATAGGTTTCCAAAAGAAAGTCTGTTACAAATTTATTACCTAATAATAAAAAAGTAACCTTGTTGCAATTTTTTCGCGCGTCTGTTATAGTTTTAACGGCAAAGGACGCGGGAAACAAGCGTTTGCCATACGAAAACAAACGGAGGTATATTCGATGAACAACTATTCCAAAATCAGTTTGAACGAAAACGGCAGAACCGAGCTTCACGACGCGCTGAGCCTTACCGGCGCGGAAATCAGCGTAAACAGCCTGCCTGCGGGCGCAAGCGTGCCCTTTGTGCACGTGCACAGGCAAAACGAAGAAATTTACGCCGTTCTCGAAGGAAAAGGCAAGGCGGAAATCGACGGCGAAAGCATAGAGATAAAAGCCGGCGATTGGGTTCGTATTGCGCCCAAAGCCAAAAGACGCTTTTTCGCTGCCGACGACGAGGGTATCAAATATATCTGCATACAGGTAAAAGAAAACTCCCTCGGCGGCTATTCTATGGCGGACGCGGAAATTGCGCAATAACGTACATTCGATTTTCAAACGCAAAAAAGACGGAGTTTTCTCCGTCTTTTTTGCGTTTCATGCCATGATACCTACATTCAACAATTCGCCGAAGAGCATTCTTTCGATAG
>ERZ779889.343-NODE-343-length-61114-cov-7.526212_pt1 | contig 61114 bp, 71 predicted proteins | sample MGYA00511030_ERZ779889 | MGnify/ENA primary metagenome ERZ779889 (study PRJEB29588, sample SAMEA2160616) | human gut metagenome | biome: human gut; feature: human-associated habitat; material: faeces | place: Denmark | collected 2008/2010 ... | reverse complement strand
CGCCTCGTTTATGGCCGCTACAAGGGTATTCTTGTCCGCGGTGGTCAGCTCGTCCATGTTGCCGATTTTCGCAAGGAGTTGTTCGTACTGCGTCAGGGATATATCCGGCAGTTCGCCATCCGCAGCGCCGAATGGCAGTACGTCAAGCCATACCGGGCCCGCCGTCACGCGGCTGTCTGCCTTTATGCCGGATAGTTTCAGTTCCCAGCGTCCCGCAGTGAGGTTTATTCCCTGCTCTGCAGTGATTTCGCCACTTGCAAGCTCCGCGGTTATGGTCTTATCTCCGCATACAAAATAGGCCGTGATAACGCGGCCCTTCCAGTCGGCGTCAAACGCAAATTTTGCAGTCAGATAGTTTATGCTGTCCGCCACCACAAGTGGTGTACGCAGCATAAGCCTCTGTCCGCGTATAATGCCTGTAAGCATAGTCGCCCTCCTACAGTTTGTATTCTATGACATAAGTGCCGGATATTTTATTCACTTTTACCCGGTCGCCCGCTTTCAACGAGAGCGCGGCGTTATATTTATAGCGTTTCTGCGTAGCGGTAGTTTCTCCGTCAAATTTGAGCGTGGCTTTGCCGCCGGACACTGCCACCACAGAGGCAAATTTCGCCGCTGATGGCCTGCGCTTTTGTAAAAACAGTGCTTCCTGCTCCTGATATATCACACGAACACCACCTTTTTTGCCTGATGCTCCATGAGGGCGCCAGGGCGTATCTCTATTTTCCAGTCGGTTTCCTCGTATACGCCCACCAGCTCCCCGTTATACAGTGCGATAACATCTCCTACGCCATGGGCCGGGTTTACGGCCGTGTAAAATTTGATTTTCTGCGTTGCAAACATGGATTTCACAGCAAGATTATCCGCGTATTTTTGCAGCGCCGTCTGGCTTGCTATATTATCCAGTTCAACCGGCGTCGCCAATATGCGCCGCCCCCTGCGTACCGTGGACAAAGCGGAGATCATGCTGTCATTTATGCCCGTTGCGGTCATGGGGTTGTCATAGTCAGGGTTAGATACGTTGACGATGAAAACGTTGGGGGCCTCATATATGTCCATTTCCTCTGTGTATTCCGGGGCGATAATACTATATTCGTCGTCCCGATACTCCCGGTCTATGTTGGAGCTGGACGGAGCCTCGTACCTTTCAAGGCGGGCCACCCCATCAAAATCAAACCAAATATCCGAAAAGTTTATCTCGGACAGCAGGGTATTGATAATGGTCAGGTATTCTGTGCCTATTTCCCAATCCTCCCTGTCCGTGGCGAGGGTGTCGGTGCAGCCGTCCGCCTGTATGCGCGGTATTCCGGCGTCCCGGATAAGGCTCTGTATCGCAGTCATGTATGGCGTCCCCGCCGCAATATAATACCGGGTCTCGGTTTTGGTCTGTTTGAGCCTCAGTGCCCGATCGTATGCCTCTATGGTGTCCTCGTCCTTGCCGTATTTAGTGTGTTTGGTGGTCAGCGTGCCCACCATGTATATGCCGAGAGGATACTCTATGCCGTCCTTGATGTAATACGGCCTTATTTCATCGTTTAGATAATCCACATTGTCGTTATGCTCGAACACGCCGTACATGGAGGTCTTTATTTCGCCGTCGGCAGCCATGGTGACGGTGGGATAGTCATCTCCCACCGCCGTCAGATTGTGCTCTGTAACAGCCCCGTTGCGTATCACCTCAAAGCGGCTGGTTACTACGCTCATCGTATCAATCATGCTCAATCCTCTCATTGTTGTCCGTCTGCTGTACGCTGCACGAAAACGCCCTGAAAAACTGGTCTGCGCTCAATTCGAAGCCCATCAGCGGGCCGGTGCACAGGCAGCCGTGCTGATCTCTGTATATCACGGTCTTGCCCAGCAGCCCCTCAAAAGCCGCTGCCTGCGCCGCATCGTTAAAGGCAGCGTTAAAACTGTATATTTTGGTTATTTGCTGCGAGGTCTCAGCCACGGGATACCGCCGCCCGGCGTAAAACTGATACGCTACATCCTGATACGTCGACACGCCCAGCGGGCTATTCTGCGCGGTGGAATATTCCAGCCGCAACCATTGCATTTCGCCCAGCGCCGCTATCTCCGGCGCGTCTACCGAAAGCGTGACCGTGACCTCATTGGACATGGAGTAACTGTCTCCAGCAACGCCGCGCACTTTATATTTGTGCGTCCCTATGGCCATTTGGTCGGAGTATGTGTGTGCCGCGGTTTTTGCTATTGGTATGTCATCGCGGTAGATATAGTAAGTTTTGTGATCCGTTTCTGTCCACGCAAGGGTCGCTTTTTCGCCGCCCGCGGCAAAAAGTGTTATTGGCGCGCCGGGGGTGTTGGCAACGGTAAATTCAGCCGTTCCCCAATCGCTCCAAAGGCCGTATTCGTTCTGTATCCGCACCGCGGCTATGTGCGCGCCATCAGCCAGATATTCTTTAACCTTATACTGCTTGTCAGTGCTGTAAGCGGTGTGCAATACTGCATTGTCGATCTTTATTTGATAGGCAAGCTGCCCCTCGCCGGTCCATGTTATCACCGGCCTCGGGCTTGAGGTAGCATATACCGTTGGAGCCGGTGGTTTCCCCTGAGCCGTAAAAGATGCTTCTTCGCTCCACGCGGATACTGCCCCATAGACGTTGGTGCAGCGCACACGCCATTTTACAATGCCTGCGGTAAAAGTGTTTGGAGGTATATTTACATTAGTGTTTGCCGATTCCGTGGAGGCCAGCTCAGTCCAGTCCGTGTGCGACGCGTCTTTATATTGCAGTTCGTACTTTTTCTGTGAGATGCTGTTTTTGCTTTCATATGTCCATTCAAACCTTATGGTCTCCCAGCTTCCGGCGTATGTGTTTTTCGGTTTTGTCGCCGTTGCGGTTATTTTATCGTTCGGGAGCAGGCCCCTTATACAGTAGCTGCCGTCGGGGTTTTGGGCATCCTCCAGTTGTGTTGATTGAGGGATTATAAAAGCGGGGACAACGCCGTAGGAGTCGGACGTGTAGCGGTAGCTGGCGGTGCCATCGGTGCTGACGCGGCGCGAGCGGGAGGCATCGTAGCGCGACGAGAGCCACCAGCTAGCAGTCTCGCCATACCTTTTAATTCGGCTGGCGTCGCTGTTGTAGAGTTGGAGGGCTTCGCCCTCGGTAGTGCCGTTGTTATCCCCAAAGCCCACCATAGTATAGGTCAGGGCAAACATTTTGCGGGTTATGCTGCCGCTGCCTTCGAGCGCGAAGGTGACGTTTAACATTTTCTCGCGCAGCGCTTGCGGGAAGCTGTTAAAAATCGTGGTTTTTATCAGTTTGTCCAGCGTCCCGTCCGGGTAGTTTCCAGAATTTCCAAACGGCGAAGGTTCGTATATTTTTTTATATGCCAGCACCGCTCCGCCGGATACGAGGTTGTCTTTGTCCGCTATTTCGCATAGCCGGTTTTCATCTGTTCCAACCGGGATAAGCACAGTTGCCCCGAGCGGCAAGTCTGCTAATGTCGCCATATATTATCCTCCGTACCCCATCCGCACGCTGCGTCGGTAGTTGTTCGCCATGTCTACCAGCTTTTGTATGTCGCTTATCTGCGACATATCAACTCTGATATTAAAGGTGTCGCCGCCCACGCCGCGGCTCTCCTGATTATTCAACACTCTGCTCCCCTTCGGTAAGTCTATCAGTTCCGGCCCGTTTTCGCCCACCCAAGTCAGGCCGCCGCGCCAGTTGTCGGTGCCGGCGGCGTTGCGGCCCGCCCTGCCGCTTTTATTTTCGTATATGAGGCGCTGCCTCATGTCCCCCAGCGTCACGTCGCCGCTCAAAATGTTGTTCAGACTCGTTATCGCCTGGCGAAAACCGCCCTTAAGATTTGTGGTTAGGGTATCTATCTTCCGGCTCATATTTTCCATGTTTTTCTGCGATACCTCATCCATGACATAGCCCATTTCCTCGGCCGCTTCATACCATTGTTTAATCCCTTCTTTCCCCTCATTAAGGATCGGGTTAAGCTTAATGCCGGATTCGCCAAACAGTTTCATTGCAAGATTATTGCGCTCTATGCCCTCCTCCATATCTGCGAGGGAGAATATAACGCGCTGATATATCTCATCCATATCTCGCATATTGCCGTGTGCATCTTTGATCGGCACTTTGAGTTTTCGAAAAGTTTCCGCGAGCTCTTCGTCTCCCTCTATTGCGGCCTGTACGTTTTTGCCGAGGTCCTTCGTGGTGTCCGCTATGGTATCCAGCGAGACACCCACCATACCACCCGCATATTCCAGTTTTTGCAGTTGCTCGGTGGATATGTTGCTTATATCACTCAGTTCCTGTAATTTTTTGTTATATTCAAGGGTCTCTTTGCCAAGGTTGATAAACGCCCCCGCCACTGTACCCAGCGTACCGGCAACCCCGAGCATGGTCAAATCAACGTCTCCCAAAGTGTCGTCGAGTTCGCCGAGCCCCTTAGGTAGTTGTATGCCCGTTACATCTCCAAGTCCCTCAAGCAAGCCGTTGAGCAGTTCCGTTGCCTGGCCCGTTCCCTTTTCTGCGTCTTTCGCATCCTCCAGCGCCTCGGTGTTGTTTTCGAGGGCGTGCTGTGATTTTATGAGAGCAGCTTCCGTTTCCGTGACTGACTTTCTCATGGCTTGTGTGCGGCTATCGGTCTCGCCGTATGCATTGGCGAGGTCTGCAAGGCGGGCACGTTGGAGGTCGAGTTTATCGTTAAGGCCCTTGGTTACGTCCGCAAGGTTTTCGTTCGTCGCTGCCAGCGCCTCTACGCTGCCCTCATCGTCCTCGTATTGCGCCGCCAGTTTTTTAGCCTCCGCCCGTGTCTGGCTCAAGCCGCGTTCTATTTCCTTGAGTGCGTCCCTATATTCCTTGTCTCCCGCGCTCTCCCATTTAGTACTGATGGTCGGCATTACTGTGCACCTCCCAAAAAATAAGCGGACAGGCTAAAGGGTTCTTCTTTCTTTGCCAGTCCGTTTTTGATTTCGCTATTTTTTTTTGCTATGGCTATCACCTTGCGCGGCGTCGCCGATTTCCAAAAATCTTTCTCGCTTTGATGTAAATACACTACCCATATAGTCAAATACCACGCAAAATCTATAGGCCCGGGTTCTGCGTGGCGTTCAAGTTTTTTTCCTCGTCCTCGTTTTTCTCTTTTTGTATCAGCGCGGAGCTCACCAGACAGGTTATTATATCGCTCAGTTCCCGCGTCGCGGCGGGCAAGGTGGGCAGTTTGCGGCCCACCTCCCTCACTTCATAACGTTTAGTCGATCCGATGCTGTCAAGATAATCATTGATCATGGCGGTCAGAAATACTATATTTGCCTGAAGGGTTCGCCGTTTTTCCAGCGCGCGCCCGAAACTGCCGTCAAAATACTCCTGCACATCCGCCAACACGTTCATGTTGCAGCAGAGGGTCATTTCCATGCCGTCAAACGTATACGGCGCAGTTTTTAGCCTAATGTCCATTCGACGCTCCTTTAAATGGTCGTGCCAAAGCAAAGGCTAATCCATGATTTTGCATCTGCTTCGTTGTCAAGCGTGGCCATTTCGAACAGGTTGTTGTTCTCACTATCATCGCCGAGGAATTCGCCGGTCGTAGTAGGCGTCTGGAATGTGATGGTGTTATCCTTCGTTTTAAACGCTCTGCTCGGGGGGCCGAAAAGCACCTTGTAGACAAATACGGCGGTGAACTTATTAACGCCGTCTATCATGTCCGGAGCATAAAAGCCCATGCCTACGTATTTGGCAATATCCTTAGTGGTGCTAAGCAGGCTCTTTACATCTTTGTTCCCGTTCAGTGTGCGTGTTTTTTCGCTCGCTCCGTACATCAGTTTCTGTGCTGCGTCAGGTATATATTTTACGCCTATGCTGACGGTACCGCCGGTTGCGAGTTTTATGTATTCTGCAAGTCTGCTTTCTGAGTACAGGCGTCCCTCTGCAAAAGTGAGTTCAAGCTGCGCCGTCATGGCCTCACCCATGGATATCGGTGTTTCATAGGTTACCGTTCCGTCGTTATTTTTGTATTCGCCAATTTTCATACCTCTCAGGTCTATCGTAGGCATTTATTTCAGTCCTTTCTCTTTTAAAAAGTTTAGAATTTTTAGTTCCAGCCGAGGCTGGAATATCTCAATCGCTTTTTGTTCCGCTTCAGTCCAAAACCGGCTACCCACAAGGTTCGAGCGTCCGTAATTGAGCACGAATGCTATATATGCGTTTCCGGCATATTTTTTTCGTTTGCTGCCAGGCGGGCCTGAATTACTGCCCGTTGCGGTCACCTCTATATACGGGCTGCCATCGCGTTTTTTCTTTTTGAATGTTTTTATAGACCGCCGGAGCGTGCCGGTGCGAATATGGTTGTGCCTTTCGATGTTTTTTTCAATTTCTTCCTTCGTGATGTCTGCGGCCTCTTGGGCCAGTTCTATGTTGAAATCCTCTACGCCATCTATTACGTTTCTGAGTGCAAGGCCCACTTCGTCGAGCCCTTCTATTTCAAATTTAGCCATATATGCCGCCCACGCCTACCGCCGTCATGGCGATATGGTATAATTCTGTATCCGTCTCATATATTTCCGTGTCAACGGAGCAATTCCAGCCCGCCGCAGCGAGTTTGTTTTTTATATCATCAACAGCAGTTTCAAACGGAGGATTATCAGTGTAGTAATCTACGGCATACATCACTCCAGTTTCTTTTTCTACGCCGTCTGCGTACAATATCGCAACCTGGCCCATGCACTGATACGTGATATAGCTGCGCTGGTCGCCCATGTAGGGCGGGTGGCATACGGTGTATCCATCCTTGAGTATCTCCGCTATGGTCATGCCGTCACCACCCTCTGAGCCTTAATCTCCAAAAATTCCCGGCGGTCGCCTATGTTGTCTATGCTGATGATCTCGTAAGGCTCGGCATCCCGCTCATGCCATATGCGGCACTCGACGGTCACAAGGGGCGAGTAGCGCATGGTTATGGTCACGGGCTGCCGCAAGTGCAGTTCTTCCGCCTGATATACCTCCGTACCGTGGGCATTCACCCACTTGCACCACACGGGGCCGGGGAAAACATTTTTAAAGCTTTCCGCGCTGAATCCGGCTTTGATGCTGTATTCCGGCGCTTTTATGGTGATTTTCGTTCGCATTTCGCCTGCTCCAGCTTTAATTGCCATCAAAACCACCATCCCTTATATTGGTTGAGCATCGCCCGAACCGTTATGTCTATCTCGGTCGTAGAACCCTGCATCACAGCCTCCCGGTTGGTGTACCAATGGCCTATGAGCAGGAGCATGGCCTGTCGCACAAGGTAGGGTGTCTCCTCGTATCCTGCGGTGTAGGTTATGACTGCGCCGGGCTTGTTTACCGTCACGGTGCCGCGGCGCACGTCTGCGGTATACTCCACCGCCTCGCCGTCCACCGTAACGCTGTCCACGCTTATCACGGGGCCACGCGGGAGTGTCATAGTGCCGCTCACCTCCGGGTAAGCGGTTATGGACTGCTCCGCAAATGACTTCCCGCAATAGTTCTCGCAATATTCGCGGGCCGCGCTTATGAGAGGAGCTATTATATCCTTGTCTTCGCTGGTATCGCCGGGGTTATTCCGCAGATGCAGTTTTACCTCTTCGAGGCTTAGCGGTTCCACTGCTGGGGGTTGTCTTGTTATTACCATTGTCGGCCTCCATGGCTATGGCGTAACAGCCCCTGATGAGCTGCCGCGCCGTTGCCTCGTCTATGTCAATGATGGAGCCGGGCGGGGTTACTCCCTCCGGCCCGGCTGCTAAGGTCAACATTTTGATTTTCATCAGCTCGCCTTCATCTTCAGGCGGCTGAACGCCTCGCCTACTACGGGTGCGCCGTCGCCATAGTACTCGACAACGTAGCCTATCTCGTTGTTGACGGCGTACAGCTCGTTAAGCACCTGTATGTAGAGGCCGTCGCTGTCGCATACCCAATAGCCGGTTTTAAAGTCGCCGTATACTGCCACGTACTTGCCCGCGGCTACGGCGTTAGGCGCGTACTCGGACATATACACGGGAGCGCCCAGCAGCATATCAGGCTGTCCTGCCTGCACGGAGGGCTGCCATATATACTGGCCGTCGCTGTCCTTGAGCTTTGCGATCATCTTGCAGAGGTCGCGGTGCATTGCCCAGGAGGCCCCGCGCATATACTGGCCCTTCACGCCGTATTTGCACTCTATCAGGTCGTCGGTGGCCACGGCGGTGGCGGAAGCGGCGGTAACGTCGCGCCCGGTGGCTATGCCGCTGTCAGAGGCGGTAAAGATGCCCAAAGGCTGATTAGTGCCCGTTCCGCTCATAAAGGCGTTTTCCTGCGCCGCCTCGATCTTGTACAATATGCGGTCAAGCACGGTCTGATCAGGGCTGGGCGCGTGGCGCATGAGGGTCTTGGATATCTTAATCAGTTTGGCAAGGCGCTGGGGCTTAAATTCGCGGCGGCCGAAGGCGATGGTCGCCTCTTCGGGGGCTGCCGCCACCTCGGTTGTCCATGCCACATCAGACGCATCGGTAGTCAGGCTGGGATACCCAAGGCTCTGTGCCTGACCTATGGGGCCCACAACGTTGCATATCTGGCGCATAAACATGTCATTTTTGAGCCCGGCTATGAGCTGGTTGACAAACTCCACGGGCGCGGTCAGATAACCGGCGGTAGCGTTTGTGCCAAGGGTCATGGTGGTGTTTTTGTATCTGGTTATGGACTCGGGATCGCCCTGCAGTGCGCGGGCAAATACTTTATTGCGCAGTATTCCGGCGTCCAGCTTGTCGATCACTTCACCGGCGGCGCGTTCCCGCTCGAGCTGCTTCTGTTCGCGGATTATGTTAGCGTTGAGCGCGTCAAACTCCTTTTCGAGCCGGTTATAGGTCTCGGTGGATTCCGCGTCCATCACGCCGTCTTCAAATTTGTTCATTATTTCGCGCATCTGGGTTGCGACATTTGCGCGATCCTGCATCATTTCGTAGAGCTTTTTCATCGGTTACTTATACCTCCAAAATTTTTAGTTTAGTCGCTCTGAATCTCTTGCGCTGCTCCTGCAGTGCGGTGTTTATATCTGCTGCGGGCTGGATTGCTCCCCCGTTGTCAGGCTCCCTGTTTTCCGGCGGTTCCTTCGGCGCGTGCTTGTACAGCGCAAACCACTTTTCGGTATCCGCGCAAGCCGCGACCTTTTTGTTTTCGATGAGTTCGTTTACAAAGCCCATATTAAGCGCTTCGGTGCCGCTCATCCACGTTTCTGCTGTCATAAGGGCGGATATTTCGTCCTTCTCCTTGCCGGTGCGGGCGGCGTATATGTCCGCTATCTGGTCGTTGATACGGTCGAGCTCGTCGGCGGTCCTGCGTAAGTCCTCCGCCCCGCCGCCGACGTATGTCCATGCGTTATGTATCATCAACGTGGCGTTTTCGGGCATTTTGATGGTATCGCCCGCCATGGCAACAACTGATGCGGCGGAGGCGGCGAGGCCGTCTATATGCACGTTTTTTGTCGCCGGGTGGCGGTTGAGGATGTTGTACAGGCTAAATCCCGCAAAGATGTCCCCGCCGGGGCTGTTGATATACACATCAAGGGTGGATATATCCCCCAGCGCCGCCAATTCTTTTTGAAATTGCGCAGGGGTTATTTCGTCGCCCCACCATGACGTATCGCTAATCTCTCCGTACAAAAAAAGCTCGCCGGCGTTGCCGAGAGCCTTAAACTCCCAAAATTTATTCATTTTTCAAGGGTGCTCCTTTCGCTTGTGCGCTTTTAGGCGCGTTGAGTTTTGCGTTTTCCAGCGGCAGCATGTTGCCGTTGATAAAATAGATCTTGCCCAGCCCGTTGGGTATGGGGTTCATATCCTCCAGCTCGCGGATATCGTCAGCACACATCACGCCGTTTTGCCGCATGGTGTTGTAGTAGCTCGTGCGGGTGGCAGTGTCGCCCCTCAGCAGGCTGTTTGTGTTGAATTTAAAATAATACTTCGCCTGCTCCGCCTCGCTCAACAGGTCACGGTAAAAGGCCTGCTCTATACGCACGGATAGGGGATTTATACAGTCACGTACAAACTCGGCGCTCTGCTGCTCGATGTTTGAGAAGGTGGCCTTTTCCAGATCCATGCACATATGCGGAGGTACTCCGAAAATGCGACATATCTCGGTTACAGCCCATTTGCGGCTATCAAGGAGCTGTGTCTTTGACATGTCCCTGTCCCACGGCTGCGCCGTGGAGCCGTTTTCCAGAAACATCCATTTCCCGGCGTTTTCTGCGCCGCCGTAGTTGCTCTGGAAGTCCTTTTTGAAGCGCTCGTATGCCGTATCGGAGAGTTGCCCCGGATAGGTTATATAGCCGCCGGGGGAAGTACCGGAAAAGCCCCTTTGCGCGTATTGTGTCATGCTGTTATTCAGTCCCAGCACGCTTGCGGCTATGGTCATCGGGTCTTCCGGCGTGCGGTCGCCAAATCTAAAACCGGGGATAAAGACAAAATCGCCCTCCCGGAGCGTTTCTGTTATGCCGTCATAGGTGACGTATATATACTGTTCCCCGTTCTCCCGGTTGGTGTACACTTCCGAGCAGCAGGAGGTGGGCAGATTTTTGAGGTGTCGCACAAAGCCGTATCTGTCCCGCACTATGCGGAGATAACCGCCGCGAGTGAGCAGCATGTTTGCCACAAGCATCTGCATAAGCTCATACGCCGTGGTGGTGCGGTTGGGCAGCACATACAACAGCTTATACAGGGGATGATCCCGTGCCTTTTGTTTGCCCTCCCCGGTATTTTTGTACATGTGCAGGGGCAACGCCGCCATGGTCTTGCTTATCAGGTCAACACACCTGAATACCGCCGCGACCTGCAGCGCCCCCTCTGCGCTTATGGCGTAACCCTGCCCTGCAAGGTACATCTGCCATGCGCTATCATCTGATACGGAGGGCAGTGTTTTAACGTCCGCCGCCCGTATTTCGTATGTTTTGCCAAAAAGTTTAAATCTCTTCACTGTTTACCTCACACTATTCTCAGGCCGCGGTGCTCGTATACGCTGCGCTTGGGTTCCAGTTTTACCGCCGCCGCCATCGCGTCTATCAGGGCGCACATCGGGTCTATCCGCTCTATGCTCCGGTTTTTCATGGGTTTTATGTTCTCGTTGCCGTCCTGGGCTACTACTACATTGCCAAACGCCCAGCGCCCGCAAGGGTTCCTCTCGTGGGTCATTTCGCCCTCGCGTAGGAGCCGCTCAATTTCCTTCATTGCTGGGGACATGCCGCTCATGGTCTGGGGTATGGTGACTATCTTCTGTGCCGCAACCTCCTGCTGCATGAGGGGGCGCAGGGAATCTATGCGCCACTCGTCCGCCGCAATATATTTAACGTCATAGTCAAGCATGAGCTTGTCCAGATAGTTGGCAATATAGGCGTAGTCCACACAGTTGCCGGGGGTCGCGTGCATATGCCCCGCCTGCACCCATTTACTAAAAGGCACATGATCCCGGTGCTCCCGTTCCCGCATGTTTTCCTCGGGAATCCACGCGTCCACAAAAAAGCGCCACTCCGTTTCCTCCGGCAGCGGTGGGAAAAGGGCCGCCACGGCGGTCAGGTCGGTGGTGCTGGACAGGTCTATGCCTACATAGCAGGGCCGCCCCAGCATATCGGATTTATGCCAGCCCCCTTCGGTATCATCCCATAGGGTGATAGGCAGCCAGCCGGTGCGTTTAAGTGAGATCCATTGATTGAGCCGGAACCACCGGAAGAGCTTCTCTGCCGCCGGGCTGTTTCGGGCCTTTATCGCCTCGCTGCGCACATTCTCAATTTTGATGGATACGCCCAGCGAGGGATTGGCTAAGTACCAATTTGCTTCATCGTATATGTCCGCGTCCTCAGGGACGGTATAGATTTTGGCGTAAAACGCCGGGTCTGTCAGTTCGCCGCTCAGCACCTTTGTTGCTATTTCGTGCTGTTCCCATCCCACACTTTTGCGGTCGGGGTCGTCGCCCGCGGTGGTGATGCACCATATGAGTTGCTCATTCCGTGCAGCACCCGTACCAAATGTCAGCACGTCCCACAAGTCCCGCTTGGGGTGGGCGTGTAGTTCATCTATGATGACCACGGAGGGGTTAAGGCCGTGTTTGGTCGCCGCCTCTGCCGACAGCACTTTAAAGCGGCTGTGTGTGCGGAGATTCAGCATTTCCTTCGTGCTGTCTTTGATTTTGATTATCTTGGACAATACTTCGCTTTGCTCCACCATGCTCTTTGCGGCGTTAAAAGCTATTGATGCCTGGTTCCTGTCTGCGGCGCCGCAGTATATCTCGCCGCCCGGTGCGTCCATGACCAGGTGATACAAGCTCAGCGCGGCAATAAGTTCGGTCTTGCCGTTTTTCTTGGCGATCTCCAAATATGCCATGTGGTACTGCCGCACGCCATCAGCGGTCACGGTGCCGTATACGGAGTTTATGACCTCTATCTGCCATGGTAAAAGCACAAAGGGTTTGCCGTAAAAATCGCCGGTATGTTTAAGGGCCTGTACAAACTCGATAACTTCGAGGGCCTTGTTCGAGTTAACCACCGTACTTGCTCAGATATGCGGCCATGGGGTCGCTCTCTGCGGCTTTTTTCGCTGCTGCTACACCCATGCGAGCACGGCCCACCGGCGACAGGCACAGCTGCTCGGCGTATTTTATGATATTCTGCCCCTCCCGGCGCATGATGGTGATATATGGGTTTTCCGTTGGCTTGCCGTCCGCCGCCCGGTATATAAGCGGGCCGTTTTGGTATTCCGCCTCGACTTTTTGGTATATCGCCACACTCTCGCAGTAGGCAGCGAGGGCGGATATGTCCAGATCGTTAATTATCGGGGTGTCGAGCTGGCGGTAGAGCTTTACTACCCTTTTCCATTCCTTCTTCGCCTCCGGGGACAGGCTTTTGGGTGGTTTTAATTTGTCGGAGCAGCCGGTAGGTTCGCCATTCTCCCGGTTTTCCATTGTGTCTTTGGTATGCCGGTTTTTGCCGTTATCGACGAGCTTTAACGGCCTCGGCTTTCTTCCTGTCGGCATAGGCTCCTCCTTTCTCAAATTCTGTATTTGCCTATGATTTTTTTGTGTCCTTTGACGCTGTTGCAATGTATGCAGGCGGGCTGGTGATTGGCGGTATTCCAAAAGCGCGGGTCGCCCGGCCCGTCAGGCGGGTCTATGTGATCCACGCACCGCGCCACCATAGTGCAGCCATCGTCCAGCCGCAGGGCGCAGAGTTGATGTTCCGGGGCCGACAAATACCAGCGGGAGTATTTGCTCCATCGGGCATCATATCCGCGCTGCCGGGAGCTGCCCCGCCGCTCGTCCTGGGCGTGTATCTGCTCCTGCTGCCGCAGTTCGCCCGCCGTCCGGTGCTCATCGCAGTATCGTCCGGCGGTCAGCGCATTACATCCAGGGTACTGGCAAAAATGTAGGGCTCGGCTTGCCATATTGCCGCTCATCTCCCTCAAAATGCTCAAGGGCCGCTCTTCGCAGCCCTTTTGATGGTATTATTATAGCACATAAAGAGTGTGGGAAAGTGTTGAGTTTTATTTATCTCGTTACAGACAACACGGTTAAGGCCCTGGGCCTGGCGTGCGGCAAAGTTTGGGATAATGATATAAGAGGGCTATATCAGCCCTCTTATACGGTATTCTCTTTACGCTGCTATTCTGCCTATCAGTCTGTCTACCCCCTGTCTCTCAAGGGTCTTCGCCCAATCAATCGAGACGTGCATTTGCTGCGCTATCCGCTCCCAATATCCCCCTTTTGCCACTCCGTATTTAACGTACCGCAGTCTTATTGCCTCATATTCCAGCGGCGGCAAACACATCACTTCAAATTCTATCATTCCCACCCAATGATCGAGATTTTGTAATTCGTCTTCCAGCCGTTTTTTCTTCTTTCGCAGTCTTTTTAATTCCCGCGAAGCTTTTATCACCGTGGCCGGAGTGCTGTCCGGCAGCTCGGTACCGTGCGGCAGGCCCGTAATCTGCTGCGGGTGAAGATCGTATTGCGCTTCGATCTCCTCGTCAACGCTAATTAACAACCGCTCTTTTTCCGTCCTCGTGCGCTCTGCATTACCCCAATACATCAGCAGTCGCCGCACGGCTGCCCGCTCATCTCGCCTTTCCCGCGTTGCTTTTTTCGGATTCAATTTCCCGCCTCCTTTTTGGATTAAAAACCGTCGTTTTTGATGTAATTTTGCAAATATTTTCGGTGACCAATTTGCCGCCGCCGTTTATTTGTAGTTTTGTTGTTTTTGGGCGCCCCATTGCCGCTCATTTTCAAAGCTTCTCAAAAATCGAAAAATTTTTCTTCCGATGGGCCGCCCCGGTACCACGGAGGGTTGATTTAGCTTTTTGATGCCCCCCTCCCCTCTATTTCGGCCTGTTTTCTCCGGCACAGGGCAGCGATCTCCAGTAGGTTGCGAGGCTCGTCCCACCAACCGTGGGATACAGCGTTGTCGTGGATTTCTTTAGTTAGTTCGTTCAGTGCCATCAGCTTCCTCCTTGTTCATCTTTGCTCCGCAGGTATCGCAGTACGGCGCTCTGTAATCTTCCCATTCGTGTTCTTCGCCGCATTCCGAGCAAATCTGTGTGCCATCCTCTTCGATCCACCGTCCGCGCCGCACCGGGGTAACATCGGCAGCTGGAATACTGTCAAGGAGGTCTATACAGTCCCTGAAACAGTCTGCCGCATCATTATCCCCGGCTAATACGCAATCTGTGATCCACATTCTAAGCCGTGCCTTAGCTACCTCTCGCTCTATGTACTCTTCAGCCATTGTCAGTCCTCCTTCGGTTTGTATCGAACCTTTTCGCAATAATCCATATTCCATTCTTTGTCAGCCGCCCATAGCGGGGCAATCATTTTTCGCGCACCGTCTTCACGCCAAACATAGACATCTCCGTTAAATTCAAGGCGTTCAAAATCTTCACAAGGAATATCTTCTGCCTTTAGAATTACGCAGTGCATAATGCTCTTTCTGATCCCAAAGCATGTGCCAGCAAGAGCATAAAATCTTTCTTTGGCATCATACGGAGTATACAGAATGGCTTCTCCGAAACCGTAATCAATGGTATATTTCATGTTCATTCCTCCTGTTCGCTCGTCCCGCCGGTCAGTGGCCGGCATGCGCAGGTAATCCTCAATCACCGCCGCCGCACACGGCCAGCCGTAGCAGACCGCGCAATAGTAGCCCTCGGCCATAGCGCCGCTCATAAACTCGTTTTGATTCGGGGTCGGACGGTTGTCGCCCGTTTTGAGCTCAACGTATATGCCATGGTAGCCGCCCCGGGCGACAGGGATAAATACATCGGGTACGCCGGAATGTACCCCCTGCCCTATCAGCCGCGCCGCCGTGCGCTTATCGCGCAGGCCGCCGTTGGGTATGTGGTGGTAGAGTTGCAGTGCCGGATACTGCGTCCGCATCATCCGTGCCCATTGGGTAAGGGCGGTCTGGTGCTCGTCCTCTCTGCCCGTTGCCGGTTGGGCAGGCCGCCATACGGGTATACCCGCCCGGTTGAGTCTCTCGGTGTATTCGCTCATCTTTTCACCCTCCCTTTAGTTTCGTCGTTTCTCTGGTCTCTCGCCAGCATTATGCTTATATACGCGCCGCTGACAAAGCTGTTTGTCCTGACGCGCACATCCTGCTCCGGATCGTACAGGAAATATCCGGGGTAAGCCTTCAGCAGCTCCCGGGCTGCATATTTGTCATGCTGTATCGCCCTTACCGTACTGCGGGTCACCTTGTGGTCATATACCTTGACAGTGGGCTGCTTGAGATTCTTGGAGCCCCACCATCTGCGCCGCCCCTTGGGATTCTTCGAGAGATACTGTCCCATAGCCTCAAGGCCGTATTCGTTGGGCTGAAGGCGATCCGCGTTGGCATAGCCGAAGTGCCACAGGCTTTCACAGGTGTCGCGGTCTATGCCGCTTTCAAGGATGACGTGCAGATGAAGGCGCTTAGTGTTTTCCGTGCCCTCTTCCGCGACTATCATGTACTTGCCGGAGGCCAGCCCTGTCTTTTTCCTGCGCCGCTGCCATCTGGCTATGTAATTCCGTGCGTCCTGCTGTATCTCTTCCATGACAGGCAAGCGACCGTTCCTGCTTTCATATGTCAACGTTACATGCAGGCCGCCTGCAGTTCCGGGGCCGAAATTTTCATTGACGAGCCGCACGAAGCGTTTACGGCTGTTGCGCTCGTTATATCTCTTCTGTGCCGCCCGGCTTTCCTTGAGCCTGGATGCCTTAACCCCGCACTTGGGCCGTGTATCCCAATATGGGTATACCTCCAGCTCCAATATATTGCCGCTGCGAATCTCCTTCACGCGATAACCTGACAGCTTTGGGGTGCTGTCTGGCGTACTCTGTTCTGCATCATAAAAGTCCGGGTCTGTTATGATCCACTTCGTTTTCCGTCCTTTGCCCATAGCTCGATACCTCCTGCTTATCCAACATCGGCATTTAGGGGCTGACAACCCCGGCCCACATAGTGGGCGCGGGCTGGCAATAGCATAATGGCGCTCGCTTATGTCAAGGGCTTTCGCGGCATAAAAGCCAACCTGCGGGCTGGCATTTATTCCACGGTCCCTTGACAACGCTTCACGCAATCGGGCGATGCTGCTATGGCCCTTTGCCGGGGACGGTACTTTGCTCAGGGTCTAACCCTAATGCAGTTGCCGCCACCCTGTAAAGGAGAACCGGGTAATGCCGTACCCGGCAAAAGGTCATGCTCGGTTTCTTACTACTCATTACAAGCCCGAAAAGAACTTGTCCGCCGCCTATTGGTATGCCTGCCCGATTCACCGGGCAGGCTTTAAGCTGTGCATATTCTCTTGTTTTTTGGGACTGCGGAAAATGAATATTTGCTCCACCCCGGCGCGCCCGCCGCACTCCATGAATTTATCCGCTTCCAATATGGGCAACTCCCGCCCATTTACCCTGACGCGGCAATCGCCGCGGTTCTGTCTGTACGCCTTCTCCGCTGCTTTCTTGTCAGTTGTGGTCAGCAGTACCGTCTCTTTTCCCGATCTGCGAATGAATACCTCATATGTGATAAGCGTTTTTTTCTTGCGCGCCATACCGCACTCCCTCCTCAGTCGTTGTGCGCAGCGGACACCAGCTCGGCCTTCCTCCGTACACACCTATCCGCTTCCCGGGTGTATATCCGCCCTTCGCCCTGCACAGCGCCTTGTCGCATTGGCTGTCCATACTATTTATATAGAAGGGACACTCCCGGCAGTTCTTTGGGATACGGCGCATTTGGGTCTTTATCACTATTGGCATGGCCTACACCTCCGTTCCCGCTATTACCGCCTGGCAGCAGCTTCGCGCCGCCGCCCGCATCTTTCCCGCTATTTCGGATGCGCCGGAATCCTCCGCCCTCGCTATGCACTCCAGCATTTTGTTAGCGCTGTCCTGCATACTCTCAAAATGCACCTTGAACACCGCCATATCCGAGTTTGCCATCGCCAGCCGGCGCCTCAACTCTTCCGCCTGCTTGGTAAGCGCGGCCCGCTCCTGCTCCGCTATCTGGGTCGTCTGCTCGTATGCCGCTCTTTCCGCTTCCGTCTTCCTTATAGCCTCCGCCTTTTCTTCGGCGGCCTGCTTCGCCTTGGCCTCCGCTTCTTCTATCTGCTTCCTGAGTTTCTTTGCTTCCGCCTCACGGGCCTTATCCGCCCCCTCCTTCCGGGCCGCTTCCAGCTCCTTCGGGTCCGCGCTCCGCGGCTTGTCCTCCAGCTCCCGCAGTTTGCCCTTAAGCTCCGCCACCACCGTAAGTGCGTTTTCCGCCCTGGCGGCCGCGTCGTGAAGCTCCTGCTGAGCTTTAGCCATATCGGTATCGTATACGCACTGCTGCTCGCTGAGCTGTTCTTCCATCTCCTGCCTGGCTGCCTTGGCCTCGTTCTCCCAGTAGTCCCGTTCTTTCTCCGCCGCCTTCTGCGCTTTTATGGCCTCGTCCAGCTGGCGGACCGACATATCCGCAACGTCATTTTGAGCTACAAATTCCTCGCGCTCGGCAGCAGGTAAAGTCAGCAGTTTCAAAGCTTTTTGCGAACCCAAAAGCGCAAACGTCTGCGCATTTGAGGAATACTCTTTGGCGAGCTGCATCATGGTCTGGGCGGTGCGCACGGATACGTCCACACGCTCCTTAAGGTAGTCCAGCCATTCGCCGTGATCCAGCTGGGCCTTGACCTCTATTAGCCGCTTGCCTATCTCGAGGATGGCCTCGCCCGCCTGGTTTTTGTACAGCAGTATTTCCGTGGTTATGGTATTGATGTCCCGCGGCATATCCGGGAGCAGTTCCTCATATTCAACGTCGATGATCTCTTTTGTTTCTTCCATCATGCCCTCCTTACGCTATCTTTTTCTTCTTTACCCCGCCCTTGGCTACCACTTCGGTAAGCCAACTGTTCACAAAGGCTTCGATACCCGCATCCTCTGTATAAGGCGCGTTGTTTTTCGTCCGGCACTGTATGAGTTTTTTGCCCTGCAGCTCCAAGGTATAATAGGGCCTGTCAGGTTCCTCCGCCAGCCGGATGAAAAATATCGCGGTTTTGCCCTCCGCCATGCGCAGGGCATAGCCGCCCACGCAGTGGTGCAGCGCCTGCCCCTCGGCTATCAATTCCTCCTGGGAGGCCGCCGGGCGTATGATGTATCCGCCGCTATCCCAGGCAAATTTTTGCAGCTTCTCCACGGCATGGGCAAATTGTTCCTGCGCGATCCTATCTTTCTCATACCGTATCTGCATCGCCGTGGCGGCGTGGGATGCCCGCAGGTCGCGGGGAAACATCACCTGCTCGCTGTAGAGGTCCATGCGCAGCTGCTCGCACTCGCCTATGTAGTCCATATACAGCCGCTCAAGACCGTGCTGCACCGCCTCGGTCTGCTCCGCAAGGTATTTCAATATGCGGTGCAGCGTGGCATATTTTGTTGCGGGGGATATAGCCGCATAGTCAATGCCGAGATTCAGCATCTCAGATATGTCCCGCTCCGCGACCGCGCCATTTTGGCACAGCCGCCACAGGACGCCCGCCCGGCCTATATCCGTCATGTGCCATTCCCCCGGCTGCATCAGCTGAAGCAGGCGCAGCGGGAAGCGGAAGCATTCGCCGAGCTTATTGCGCTTCCAGCGTATCAGATCCCTTTCGCCGTTTCTCACCCCGTTTACCTTTTCAACTACCAGCCAGTAAAACCGCCGCTTTATGAGATATTCCATTACAGGGTAGCGGGCCCAGTCCAATAAATACTTAATGATGTTCACGCCCCGCCCGGCGGCGTCCCCCGCTTCGTAATACAGTTCCGGCGTGGCGTACTGGAGATGCGTTCCCGCAACCGCCGCAGGCAGGCTCGCGTCGTAGAATTTATAACAGCCATCGTATATATCGGATACATTTCTGTACCGTTTCCATTCTCCCAACGGCAAGCGTATGGCCTGCATACAGAAGTTTTCCTTATATTCGTGCTGCCACTTGGCAGTGTGCCGCTCACGGATAGCGTACCGTGCCACCTCCTGAAGCCATTCCTCCGGGCTCTCATATCGTGCGGAAGGGTCACGCTTTAAATGCCACAACCTTATAAATGTAGTCCTTCCGTCCGCGCCGAGTTGAGCCGCCGCAACATTATCCACAAATTCGGCCCTCCACGCCGCCCCGTCCTGCAGGAAGCAGTCCACCTTCGCCCCGCAGCTGGGGCATGTAGTAAGGTGGTATTGAGTGAACTTTCCTCTTACCTCTCTGCCGCAGGAATAACACAGGCCCCTGGTATTGCCACGCTTATATATGATGGTGTTGTCCCGGTCTATGACCTCCCGGCGCACCCAGCGTATAAAGCCTTCCGGCAGTTCTTCCGGACAAAGCTGCCAGTCGCAGTCAAGCAGTTCGCCACGCATTTCCATATCCCGCTGCTTCGCTGCAGCCTCGGTCTTCCTGATCCATGTATCGAGGTTATCGAGATAATGATTCTGCGTCACTTTGTCGCCCAGCCACGAGGCCAGCAGCTTTTCCTCCCGCTCAGATATATCGGGATAGCAGGTTGTCAGGTTTATTGCGGTGTTCTCCCGTATTGCCGCCGAACGGACGGGACGGCCGGATATTTTCATATATGCCACGCAGTCCTGCCGCTTCTTAGAGCAGACCATCCGCACCATTTCTTCCTTTATCTGCCGCCAGCACCGCTGCTCGATATTCCGCTGCAGCGTCACCACCAGCAGCCTTTCATGATCCACAACCGGCGTATTAACGATGACGCGCACGTTTAACAGCGCATTCTTGTTTTCATATGGCTCTGGCCACGGCATCTTCCTGATTTGCTTTGGTATCTTGAGCATGGCGTCTCCTTTAGAAGAAGTCGCCGAAATCTACGTTGACTATCTTACGACTCTGCGGCTCCGAAGCCGGTAGCGGGGTGACAGGCTCCATGCTGTCTATGCCGAAATACCTGTCCACAATGGCATACACCTCATCATCCCGCATTACGGCAACACTGCCCTGCTTGCGCGCTTTGGCAGCCTCCATTACCTTGTCCATAGCGTCCTTGAGGGTCCTGTCTTTTTTGAGCACCGCTTCTGCCGCCTCCACGTTGCCGCAGTGGTCTATTAAATGCTGTCCTATGGCTTCAAGGTACAGGTCGTCGGGCTTTGCCTGCATCTCGGTGTTAATTTTGATGATCGCTTCCTGTATAGCGTTCATATGCCTTACCTCATTTATTTCACTTTAAGTTTCTTGGCTCACGTTAAAGTTCTGGCTCCGAGTTATCCGGAGCTGCCCCTTACTGGTGAGCTTTATCTTGGCGGTTATGCCGTCGCTGTCATCCACGGTTATGCGGTCCGCATCGCCGTCATATACCAGCGCAGCCGCCTCGTACACATAATCGCGCACGTTTTCATTCATCACCGCAAGCCCTGACTCTTTCGCTGGCGGCCCAAACAGCGCGTCAATTATCTCTCGCGCGTTTTCAAGCGTTATCTTCCGCATTGCCGCCGCATCCTCCCGCCGCTGTTCAACTTCCGCATACTTCTTGCTGTCCGGGCAACCACAGAACCGTGAAGCCAAATAATCAGCATCCCTGTCCTTATGGTTTTCGAAGCCGCGCAGCCACTGTACATTCACCATCTGCCCGCAAAAGCGGCATATGCCGGTCTCGCCGCCGGCGATATTGGGGGTTTCTTCCATGTTGCAGTCCTCCTTTTTCATATATCCATCACCCTGGCGATCCAGCGCAGGAAGCACCGAAAGCCACGGGAATGTTCGCTTAATAATTCAAAGACGCAGAACATCAGGCACATGCCCATGGGGTATGCCGCCAGCAGCAGAGCCACTTTCAGATATTCCATTGCCAATTCAAGGGTCATATGCGTTTCCTCCCCGCCTTTTTGCTGATGTGTTCCGTCCTTACATACAGGTTGATACTGCTGCTGTTACCTTCGATACCGATCACTTCCGCATCCAGCAGCGGACCTACGGTATCGTTCCGCCGGCGGGCGGTGTTCTCCCCCGGGGCAAGGTCCAGTACCATGCGCCCGAAGGGGGACTCATACAGCCGCACCCGCTGGGAGTTCATCAGGGTTATACGTGATATTACATCGCGTACCAACAGCATGGGCTTGTCCTCCTGTTCTGTCTGATACCCCGGGAGCTTGGGCCATCGGCAAATGTCCTCCTTCCCGGACGCACTGGGCCTGAATCCTATTTATGCTCGCCCAGCCGAGCTGCTAACGTGCGTGGTTATTTGGAGCGTGTGATTATCAGCCGCAGGTGCCCAAGGGCATCACCTCCTAAGGGTAAGCTTCGGGATAAGGGCAGGAGCGGGCGTTATTTCGGCATCCTCAATAAATATCACTGAAAAGGAGATTCACAATGAAGCTTTCGGGCCTGTCCCGCGCAGGCCCAAGGGTTAGCGTTATTGCCCGCCCCTGTCCTTATCCCGAAGCGCCCGGCGTTACTCTGCGGCGCGGCGCGCCTGCTGCTGTGCAAGCTGGCGGCCCACCAGTTCGCCCATGGCCTTGAGTATGGCGTCAACCTCTTCCTGCGTCTTTACGCAGTACTTATCGTCGATAATTATGTGGGTCTTTCCCTCGTAGTAGTCTTTAACGATCATTGTGCTGTCCTCCTGTCGTTTTGTCGTAATATGTTTATTCGGCGATCCGTGGTATAATGGTCTAAATATTTAATAAGGTGGTATTCTCGTGCTTTCATGGCGTATCGCTGGCAACGATTGGTTTCTTTTTACTTCTGATACAGTGGAACAAGGCATTGCTTGCAACTGTGTTTCAGCCTTGAATAATGTATATAACGTCTTTAATGATTGGTTTGGCGTGGAACCTGTCTCCCTTCGCAGTCCCGTTTCGGTGATCATGGGTGCGCAAGATTATCCTCAATGTTTTAAAACCACAGGCACAGTTTTTCTTACTTCCGCTACTTTGCATAATCCAAATATGGCCGTATATCAATTTGCTCACGAGCTTTGCCATTTGTTAATTCCCGGCAATGTTACGCAGCGGTTCAAATGGTTCGAAGAAACAATCTGCCGCTGTGCCTCTATGAGTGCACTACGATGTATCTATGGCGCGTCTTGTACGCAATATATCAATGACATACTGTCCGGAAACGCCATAATTCCGGAAGGCAAGTCTGTTGCCGCCTATATAAGGAGTGTTCTCGTTCTCGTCGATCAGGATCAATATCGGAGGGATATCAACGGTGCCATCGCCGAGGCTCTTACACCCATCCTTACTCCCGCCTTCTGGCGTCGTGTTCCTGCTCTGTGTGAGATTTCAGAGAACACGGTGTTTGATGACGGAATCAATTGGTTCGCATCCGCTTTACCTTATGGGGAAAAGAAGGCTTTTACATCTCTCGTTCTCGGGGATTAAATATCCCCTTTCGGCCCTACAAAACAAGCCATCATTTTCTCTCTTTCCTCTGCTTTTTTGAGGGCGAGTTCTTCTATTCGGTTTATTACACATAGTTTTTTGCACTCTTGCCACTCCGCTACGCTCATTGATACTTTCACGACCACGTCAGCCCCGGATTTATCGCAGAAGATAATTTCATATTTCATGTTCCCCTCCTATGCCGTCCGCTCGTCAGCAATCAAAGCATCTACGGTAACGCCGAAATAATCAGCTACAGCTTTAAGCCTGTCCACACGGGGAGAACCTTTTTTCCAGAAATGAATCGTTCCGTTGCTAAATCCCAGGATTCGTTCCAGCTCTTTGACAGTCATTCCCCTCTCTTTACAGAGCATTGCTATGCGTTCAAACATTTTCTATCCCTCCTTCGTCTCGTTCCGCCGTTGCTATTGACAATCGGTAGAATTTATTCTATTATGTAGTTAAAAGTTTCGGTTGAATAAGCACTACTGGGTGTCTGCTGTAGTCGAATGTTTTCAACTACAGCTTGATTATAATCGAATATATTCGAATTGTCAACACCCTAATTGAATATTTTCGATTGGAGTCTTGGTATGGTAGAGCGCATAAATAAATTGATAGCGCAGTACGGTGGGGGTCTCACTATTACAGAGCTGGAACGTCGGCTCGGTTTTAGTCGCGGCTCAATTGCAAAGTGGGACATAAGTCTCCCAAATATCGAGCGCGTAGACAAGGTCGCTAAGTTTTTCGGCGTATCTATTGATTACCTGCAAAACGGCGCAGAAAAAGAGGCCGCCACGAATGGCAGCCGTATTGATTTGGATTCATTGTCTCCGGCTAAAGCCGAGCTGTTTCGTTTGTTGATGGAGACGCCGGACGATCAGGTTTCTGCAATCCTTCAAATGCTCCGTTCTTTATTGCCTTGATCAGTTTCTCTGCCTGTTCGTCGGTGATGCCGCAAATAAAATCATAGATTACTCGCTCTTTGTTTTTCATCGACTTCCCCCTTTGTTCTATCGAACGTTTGTTTGTATATCCATGATATCACTAAGTATAAAAACCGAAAGGGGAAATTTGCAATGTAGTACCGTTTTAAGTACTCCGCTCACTCAAGTTGCACTAATCGCGCCTCAAAATTGCCTCGGCGGCAGATAAAAAGTTATAGAAAGCCAAAATAGCGTGGAGGAAGTATTATGCAAGGTGATTTTTTAGCCATAGATGTTGAGACGGCAAATCGTTATCAGCGCGGCAGCATTTGTTCTTTCGCTGTAATCCATTGTCATGACGACATACACGAAACGGTATTTTCCGAGTTGCTCAACCCGCAAACAGAAATAGACCCGTGTTTTACTCATATTCACGGAATTACCAACAGCATGGTTGCAGATAAGCCCAGTTTCGGGGATATATGGCCCATTGTTGCTCCTTTGTTGCAAAAATACCCAGTCGTGGCCCACAATGCCGCTTTTGATATAAGCTGCCTGGAACAAGCACAGGATAATTTCGGTTTTAGCCCAATAGACATAAGTTACATGTGTTCATTGCAGGCTTCCCGTATCGTTTATTATCACAAATTCAGTTCTTATTCTTTGGATTCTTTATGTGCTCATTTTAATATATCGTTAGAGCATCACAATGCCGCATCAGATGCCGTAGCTTGCGCGAAGCTCGTTGAAATCATGGCCGCTGAGCGTAACGCGAAGAATCTCGATGAATTTGCGCAGCGTTGTGGATTAGTACTAAAAAGTTCGCAGAATAACGGTTATGTTCCCGTGACGCAGGTTCCTATACAGCATGTATTCTGTGCGCCAGAATTCGAAAGTGCCGTCTGCGAAACTTTTTCGGGGAAAACTCTTGTTTTTACCGGTGCTTTTGCCAACATGGATCGCTCGGAAGCCGAGCATGCCGCTCAAAGATTCGGAGCTAATATAGGTAAAAGCGTAACCAGAAAAACCGACATTCTCGTTGTCGGAATACAGGATTTGGTAAAAACAAAAGGATATGAAAAGAGTTCGAAGCACAGAAAGGCCGAAGAGCTGATCAGCGAAGGCCGGGATATTTTGATAATAGATGAATCAGAGTTTATGCGTTTGATAAATGAGGGTTAATTATGCCTTATTGTATGTATCTGCGTAAGAGCCGCAAGGATTTTGAGGCAGAAAGCGCCGGGCAGGGCGAAACTCTGGCGCGGCATAAAGCGGCGCTATTGGAAACTGCGCAGCGGCTGCACCTCGCCGTGAGCGAGATATACCAGGAGATCGTCAGCGGCGACAGCATAGCGGCCCGCCCGGAGATGCAGCGTCTTCTCGCCGATGTAGAGACCGGCAAATGGGACGGCGTACTGGTCATGGAGGTGGAGCGCCTCGCCCGTGGTGATACTATGGATCAGGGGCAGGTGCAGCGGACGTTTGTGTATACCGGCACAAAAATTATCACACCCACGCGGACATATGACCCTTCGGACCCTGCCGATGCAGAATACTTTGAATTTGGTCTTTTTATGTCCCGGCGGGAGTATCAGACCATAAATCGCCGCCTGCTGGCAGGCCGGGAGCGAGCCGTCCGCGAGGGCAAATGGCCCCAGGGGCATGCGCCATACGGATACAGGGCTGTCAAGGTGCCCAAGGGCAAAGGGTACATGTTGGAGATCGTACCCGAGGAGGCAGAGATCGTCAAATCCATATTTAGCTGGTACGTCAACGGGGCGGAGTATAACGGTGCTTTTTTGCGTGTCGGTGCGCGCAGAATATCCACCATGCTTAACTCTATGGGGTTGACTACACAGGCGGGCAATCTCTGGTCAGCGCCCGCGGTGCGGGTTATCCTTAAAAACCACGCCTACATTGGCAAGGTCACGTGGTATAAGCAGACATTGCGCAAGAGTATGAGCAACGGTGCCGTCGTTAAAAAGCTGGAGCGCACGCCGGAGCGCACGCTCATCTGCGACGGGCTGCACGAGGCCATCATATCAGAGGAGCTTTTCGAGGCGGCACAGGCGCGGCTGTCGGCGGACAGCACCGGCCCCGCCACCAAGGGGCCTTTGCAGAGCCCACTTGCCGGGCTGCTGTACTGTGGGTTATGTGGGTGCGTCATGGCACGGCAGCACGAAAAAGGCAAGCCGTCATATTACGTGTGCCGCAATCCCCTCTGCAGGTGCCGCGGCAGCAAACTTGAGGTTGTAGAGCAGCGCGTGGTGGCCACACTGGCGCTCTGGCTGGCGGGCTATGAGATCACTGCCAAGGCCCAGGCGCAGACCGTTGACATAGGCGCCCTGCAGTCCGCGCTGGACGGAGCACAGCGGGAGTTGCTGGCCTACCAGCAGCAGCAGACGCGGCTATATGACTTGCTGGAGCGGGGCATATATACAGAGCAGGTGTTTTTGCAGCGGCAAGCGGCCATAACCGGCGAGGTGCAGCGGCTTCAGGCGGCAGTGGCCGACACGGAGGCGGCAATAGCCAAGGCCGTGCGCATAAATGCCTCCGCCCGCGAGATTGTGCCCGCCGTCCATGCCGTCCTGGATGCCTACCCCACCTACACGACAGCACAGGAAAAAAACGACGCGCTACGCATGGTGTTGTCCCGCGTGGAGTACACCCGCACCGTTGGCGGGTTTGGCTCAGATCCGCAGGATTTTGAGGTTAAGATTTTCCCCAGGCTGCCTGAGCCTGTAGAGTAGTATAACCACGGTGCATAGCATTGGTGGTGGATCATAATCCTCTTGCTGATCCTCGGCTGGGGCAATAATGGTTGTGGCTGCGGCTGTGACAACGGCTGCAACAGCGGCTGTGGCTATGACAACATTTGGTGGATCATCATACTGCTGCTCATTCTCGGCGGCGGCTTTAACAACTGTGGCTGCGACAACGGCTGCGGCAACAACGGCTGTGGCTGCGGCAACAACGGCTGTGGCTGTGGCTGCAACTAAAACATACATAAAAAGGGCGGGGTACTTCCCCGCTCTTTCGTATAATACCTTTGCTTATACTCTGATTTTCCCTTTATACTTCTGCTCCAGCACCTTTACTATATATATTGCACAGTCGCTTATTTCGTCGGTATTCTGCCCCTCCAGCATAACACGGATTATTGGCTCTGTGCCGGAAGCGCGGACAAGCACGCGGCCGCTGCTGCCCAGCTTACCCTCTACCTCACGTATGCGCTGCCAAAGGTCCTGGTCCTCCATGGCCTGATGCTTTATTTCGTTATCTACTATGACGTTCACCAGCACCTGAGGGTATATTGGTATGTCGTTTGCAAGGGCAGACATGCGCCTGCCTGTAGACTTCATAACATCCAGTACCTGAATGGCCGTCAGCATGCCGTCGCCGGTGGTGTTCTTATCAAGGAATATTACGTGTCCCGACTGCTCGCCGCCTATGGAATAGCCCTCCTTGAGCATCTCCTCCAGCACGTACCTGTCTCCCACCTTTGTTTCGGCAACGTTTATGCCAAGCTCAGTCATGCGCTTCTTAAGACCTATATTGGACATGACGGTCACTACCAGCGTATCCTTTTTCAGCCTTCCTTCAGCCTTCATCGCCTTAGCGCATATGCCCATTATCCGGTCGCCGTCCACTATATTACCGCGCTCGTCAGTTGCTATCACCCGGTCCGCATCGCCGTCAAAGGCAAATCCCGCATCGGCGTCCGATTCCGCCACCAGCTCCTGCAGTCTCTCAGGATGGGTAGATCCGCACTTGTTGTTTATGTTTATGCCGTCCGGCTCGTCTGCCCTGGGATAAACCCTTGCGCCAAGCTCTGTGAATACGTCGTAAGCTATCTCTGACGCCGCTCCGTTGGCACAGTCCAGCATCACCGTCAGCCCGTCAAAGCGGTTCCTTGCGGTGGACTTGAGAAATTCCTTGTACTCCTGCACAGCCCTTTTGGCGATTATTACGTGGCCTACATTCTCGCCGGTAGGCAGCTCGAAGTCCATACCTTCCTTTATAAGCTTTTCTATCTCGTCCTCCAGCCCGTCGGACAGCTTGAAGCCCTTGCCGTCAAACCACTTTATTCCGTTATATTCCATTGTATTGTGCGATGCGCTGACCATTACCGCAGCGTCCGCTTCGTATGCTCTGGCCAGGTACGCCATTGCCGGGGTGGGTATCACTCCCACGTCTATCACATCGCCGCCTACGGAACAAATGCCCGCCGTAAGCGCCGCGGAGAGCATGTCGCCGGAAAGGCGCGTATCCCTGCCAAGCAGTATGCGTGGCTGATGGACTTCGTTGGTGAGCACGTATGCGCCCGCCTTGCCTATCTTCAGCGCCAGCTCGCAGCTAAGATCCTTGTTTGCCACACCGCGCACGCCGTCTGTTCCAAACATTCTCGCCATACGTCTTACTTCCTTTCAGCCTGCTTCATAATGTACTCTATGGCAGACGTTGCAGCTATAGCACCGTCAGCCGCCGCCGTCACCACCTGACGCAGCGGGGTATCCCGCACGTCTCCCGCAGCGTACACGCCGGAAATATCCGTCTGCATGTGCTTATCAGTTATTATACGCCCAGCTTCATCGGTCGAGACTTTATCTGCAAAAAGCTCGGTGTTCGGCTCAACGCCCACGGCTATGAAAAGGCCCTCCACCGGTATTTTCCTCTGGCCGCCATCCAGTGTGCTTTTTACTGTAAGTCCCTCCAGCTCGTCTTCGCCTATGAGACCGATGATCACGCTGCAGCCCACAAATTCTATATTGTGGGTAGTAAACATCGCCCGCTGCAGTGTTTCGGCAGCCCTGAGCTTATCTCGCCGGTGAATGACATACACCTTCTTAGCGAAGCGTGAAAGGTACAGTGCGTCTGATACCGCAGTATCGCCGCCGCCAGCCACGGCGACAGTGGCATTGTGGAAGAACGCGCCGTCGCAGGTAGCGCAATACGACACTCCTGCTCCCGTTAGCTTCTCTTCCCTGTCAAGCCCCAGCTTTTTGGGGTGGGCGCCAGTGGCTATTATCACGGCCTTGGCCTCAATCACTTCCCTGCCGCAGTGCAGCCGCTTTATCTCTCCCTCCAGCTCAACGGAATCCACGCCGGTGCGCTTTATCTCCAGCCCAAAGCGCTCCGCCTGCTTCTGCATGTTCGTGCCTATGGCGAAGCCGTCTATGCCGTCCGGGAAGCCGGGATAGTTATCCACCTGTGTCGTCTTTGTTATCTGGCCTCCTACCAGCATGTTCTCAAGGAGCACAGTATCCATGCCGCCCCTTGCACCATAGAGCCCCGCCGCAAGCCCTGCCGGCCCGCCGCCTATTATCGCTATATCGTACATATCATGTCTCCCAAGGATTTGCTTTATATATTCTACAACAAAGCGGACCGTTTGACCACGGGGGATTTTGCCGGTTTGGTAATATACCAAAGCATAACAATAAACGGTCACCCATCCATTAACCCATATTTAACTCATAAAAGCAAGCCGGAGCGCTTCAAAACCCCTCAAACCATGTGAAAAGAAAAACCCCGGAAACCGTTGATTTCCCGGGGCTTTGATGCATTTTGATAAAGTTTAACGCTTGCTGAACTGGGGAGCGCGACGAGCTGCTTTGAGGCCGTACTGCTTTCTGTCTTACGGGCGAAAACCGTTGATTTTACTGGGTTTTTTAGGTTTTCGCGCCTCGGTTAACCCATGAGTTCACCCATTCCGCGTCTTATTCGGTGTAGCACCTTTTTTGGGCGCAAATGCTTTGTTCACAACCGAGGACAATTCTTTAGGTTTATTATACTTCACCTTAGCATAAATGTCCATCGTAATTTTGCTATGCTTATGCCCCGCCAGGTACTGAACCGTTTTCGGATCTGCGCCGGAGTAAATCAAATTCGTGATATATGTGTGGCGCAACTGGTGTGGAGTTACCTGAAAATCAAGGGTGTACACCACATTTCCATTATGCGCTGCTTTTTCTCCCAACTTCGGCGTTACCGTGCGCTGAATTTTCTGCCCATTGATATACCGGACATAGGTACGCTCCTTTGTTGATCTTGTGACGATATACTGCCATACTCGCTTGAACTGCGTATATGACAGCGGACCTCCATCACGATTGGCAACAACATATTCTGAAGTTGCAACCTCTTTTGCTTCCCGTAGGCACTCCGTTAGAACTGAAGGTAGCGGAATGTCCCGCCTTGCAGATTTTGTTTTCAGATCGGACGAGATAACGGGTCGATTATGTTCCGAATGCCATGCTCTTTGCACGGAAAGGTATGGTGCTTCGGCATCAAGAAACACACAGTCCCATTTTAACGCCAAGATTTCTTCCCGTCGCAAGCCAGCATACAGACCAATCATTACAAACACATACGGAGGAAGCCCCTTGATGGCAACGAGAAGTTTATCAACCTGTTCGTCTGTAAGTGCCTCTCGTTCATTCTGCGGCTTTCCTCCTTTGGAAGAAAGAGTTTCACAGGGGCAGGAATCGATGATTTTGCTTTCGACTGCAGAATAGAAAATGCACTTATACAGCATCTGAACCGAGCGATATACTGAGCATGATTTTGAGGAGACATTCACCATCGCAAGCTTGATATCATCTGAAGAGACTTCTGCCATATATTTATGGCCCAGCGGTTCAATGATATAGTTTTTGACCTTTGAAGTATAGTCTATGAGGGTTGTTGGCCGTATTCTTGCAGATTGCATGGTGAGCCAACGCTCACAATATTCGGCTACAGTCGGTGTTGTTCTACGGAAAACCGCATCCTCAATTTGGCGCTGTGCTTCTTCCACTTTTTCAAGAAGTTCTTCCGGAGTCCTTGCGTAAAGGGCGACTCGTCTGCCATCGGCATCTTCAATTCGTGTTCTGTAATATTCGACCCCCTTTAGCACCACAGTGCCATACTTGGGTATCTCTTTTTTCTTTCTTGCCATTCTTTCACCTCCCTAAATGTTGGTATCAGCTGCCGAATTTGTGAGGATGAGCAAGCTATTTCTTTTTGGGACGGTGCTGCTTGCGGTATGTCAAGTTGTTATCGGCAGGTTTTGCCCTCTTTGTGCATTTGGCAACATATTCCTGAAGCGCTGCATCTGTAAAATACACGCACCCATTTGGAACATACTGGACGTAGGAAATCAAGCCGTTTTGTCTGGCTGCATCCAGCGTGGCAATACTAATCCCCAAAATCTTGGCAGCTTCTTTTCGTGTAATCAGTTTTTCCATATGCGCATTTATCCTTTCATGATATATTCAACCCTCCGATTCTCTGGTAATAAATGCGCCGTTCTGCTGGTTTCAAATACATGACTCCCAGCCAAGTTAACATTCCATCAACTCACAAGCTCACTATATTACACTTGCAACCAGAGTTAATTACAGCATTCTTTTTGCGGCACACCTCCGCCCGTGGCGAACGGGTCCATGGAAGTCTCATCCCCCCGCCTTCATTATGGCCGGGCCGCGAATTACGGAAGTATCATTATTGCCCCTGGCGGATCATCGCGCATACGGTTGCCGTCCGTATTTATGTGCTCTTGGCTTTGGCCTGCCAAACCAAATGGATAGCCGCTTGCCGCCAGAGGAACGAGAGGGTACCGCTATGCGATTTTCAAGGTTCATTGAAAACGGGATTGCCTTCATAAAGTAAAAACACTCGAAAAACGCAAAATCTAATGCCCTGAGAAAAAATTTAAGGCTCCGGCAAATCACCGGAGCCTTTGGCTAAATTCTGAACTCCGAAATATGCAGAACAATATGCAGCATAATGTATTGCCTACAATCCTCGTCGAGATTACCGGCATAACTGCTCAGCCGGTTAATCAGAGGCATATATAGAGCAAGCAGGGAATCCAGCGCTTCCCGGTCTCCGCATACAGCAGCTTCCAGAAGTAGTCTAAATTCATTATCGGTCATTTTTTCGCTCCTTTATAAGGCGCTCTCTTAAACGCTTTATTGCAAGGGAGCGCTGGTTGTATACATGCTGTACAGAGCAGTGGAGCTTTGCTGCAATTTCAGATGGTGTAAGCTCTTCGACAAAAAGCATTTCCAGTATACGTCTGCGCATCAGCGGAAGTTCCCGGAACGCCTCAGCCAAACGCTGTTCCTCGAAATCAAAGCTATCCGGCGTAACACCAGCAGATAATAGCGCCGTATCCACAATTGCAACATCAGCTTCTTCAAGGGGTACGGTTTGTAATTGCTTTTTTTCAGCACGCAGATAGTTCTTCTGTGCATGTTCTGCAGTTATGACGATCCATCTTGTGAACCGGCCACGCAGTTCATCCCTTCCGTCCATGGGTGACATTTTTTACGCCTCCTTTGGCGCATGCCACCCCGGCAAAAGAGATCAAAACACGCCACGATGGCATGCTATGTTCTGTAAAATATGGGGTTAAATCAGGAATTTGAGCGGAATAGTAGCGCATCAACGCATCAAAACCACCTCCTCCCTGTATAAGCGAGGGTTGTCTGCCCATAAAAACACCCACCCGTTGACAGTTTTTATAAACTGTACAAAACGGATGGGTGCTTGGCGGGGCTCAACAGCTCCACCTCTGAAGTCATATTTCTGCGGTGAAAGGACCTGCTTGTTTGCAGGCAGAAAAGTCTCAAAATAATCTCAACTACGGTCACAAAAACGGATAAAAGCCGCAGTTCATGTTCTGCATGATGTAAAAAGCGTTTTCACTTCCTGCATATGCTCATCTGTGAGATACGGCTCTGCCTGCCTGAAATAAATCTGTGACAGGGTCTTGCTGCCGGACATAAGCATTGCTTTTATGAGATAGTAATGGACTTCCGACTCATACATATCGATGGACAGCAAATCCATGGATAGTTCCTGTACGCGAAGGTAGTTCTTTTCTCTATAAAGCATAGAGAGATACCGTTTCATGTAGTGCAGAAACTTGTTTTGGTAATACAGCGTTTTGGGCATTAGCCAGTGGTAAAAGTCGTACCGCGGAAGGAGACTTCCGCGGTAGAGTCCTATAATGCTCTCATACAGCGCCTGTAAAATCGCCGGGTCGGAAGAATTATCGATCCGTTTGCATGCATCGTCGAAGCGCTCAACATCAGTAAAAATCGTGTAATTAGGGTTTAACGTAAATGTCCCGTGCGACGCCTGAATCAAATCGCGGAGCCCTATGCAGGCAAGCGTCTTGCGAAGGCGGTATACGACATTCTTAATCGAATTGTACGGATTTCCCATGTCTGTACTTTCCCATATGACGTCTGTAAGCAGCCGCAGAGGATGTTCTCTTTTGCGGTTTAAGAGCAGAAATGTCAGGAGCACATATCCAGACTCATTTGTAAATGAATCATCTTTTAAAACATCGGTTGCAGAAATGATTTCCAGTTTCCCAAACAGATTTGCCTGAATGATTGTTGGTTGTTTTATACTCGCATAGCGCCGTTCTCTCCACTCCTGCAGCAGTATTTCATTTAGCTCCACAACGATGCAAAGGATAACAAGTCGTAAAAAACCCGGATCTTCCACATTGCGTTTCGGATTATCTACGCCAAGAAAACCGGCATTGAGTCTTTTTTGAAACGGAACCGCTAGAAGCGAATTCACACTCCGTTTCTCCAAGTATCTGTATTCTTCCAGGAATTCAGTTTTAATCTGCTCCAAATCCGTAATAATGATTGGCGTATCGCTCTTTAGTGAGCAAAGCCAGCGCGGAAACATTTCGAACGGCATAAATTGGAGATTGTCAATTTCGGGCGCTATTCCAGGGGCACAGCACTCATATGTATTGACTCCGATACCCAACTCATCGTCCACTTCAATGACATACGCTCTGTCAGCGCCGTAGAACATAAGCGCTCCCTGCAGTGCCAGTTCGATTTTTTCCTTTGGGTTCGTATTGTTGCGCAGTTTGGTTTCCAAATCGCTCAGAATGCGCAAATAATCGCAGCCATTACCGTCTACATTCAGTCTGCAGATTCCTTCCTTTCTATCACCGTTCATCATAGTGTTCACCTCCTATTCGGATGATACTTCCCCAGATAAAACGCAAAGCTGTCCAGCAAGAACCGGACAGCCTTTCGCTCTCGTTGACCGTGCAGATATAGACTGTACGGTGCAGAATATTCATTTGTGTTGACCGAGTGCCTGCTAAGCAGAAATCGCTGCCTTCAGGGAAAGGCATTCACAACTCAATGCTCGTCATGAGCTTTTTCGATGATGTCAACCAACTGCCTCAGCAAATCGCAGGTGAGTATCTTTGTTTTCACAGGGAATTTATCAACGCGCTCATAAAGGTCGCGCATGATGACCTGTTCCTTATAGTCATAGGAATCCAACAAAAGCTGATCCACTGTGGTGTGCAGCATGTTTGCCACTGAAACCAGCAGTTCAATGCTGATTCCGCCTTTGCCATTTTCAATTTTGCCGAGGTGGCTGTTCGTGCAATTCAGCCGATCAGCGAACTCCTCCTGCGTCATTTCGAGGTTCTGACGCATCGCTTTTATGCGTCTTCCAAGAGCTACTTTGTCCACCAGCATCGTCTCCTTCTATATTATTATTTTACAAAAAAGAGGCGTGCTGTTGAAGTTACTATAAATCCACTATCCACCTTAATAATGCGTATTTGCGCTTTGAAGTGGTTTTGTATTCATCAAAACAACAGAAAAGTAGATTCACAGTTTTGTAAGTTCTTAAAAGTCAACCATCAAACAACTCCAGATTACTGATCATTGCCGCAATGTCCACGTTCAAATCTTCCTGCATTTGTATAGATGGTGTTTCAACGCCTCCGGCAAGCAACTGACCGTTTGCGATTCGCTCGTCAATAATGGATCGAATCATTTGCTCAAGCGCCTCACGCCTTATCCCGCCGTCAATTTTAACACTTACTGGCGCAGGTTCAGCAAGCTCGGGATGTGCAGCAATATATGCATTCAGTGCGGCTATGACAACTGCGCTTTTTCGGTTTCCAAGACGCTCTAAAAGCTCTCCTGCCTGCACCTGTTCTCGCGTTTCTGAACCGAACTGCAGCGAAAAACGGTATTTCCCATCCCGCTTCACAACGGAACCCTCATTATTGTACCGCGCGCATGGCCATCTGTCCTCGCGCAAGCATCTCATAACCGATCGCGTTTGCCTTTGGATCCTCGATGAAGGTAGCCTTCGCCACAAGCGGGGTATGCTCAATCAACGGTCTGAACAGGACGCTTCCGCCTCCAATAAAGATGGCGGGATTGGTACGCAAATCCACCTGAAGCTCACGCAGCTTGCCCAAAATATCTTTTGCGTGCAGCTGAGCCGCATCACGAATCGCCTTTTTTACCTCCTCTGGCAGTATCGTTTCCTGCCCCTGCAGCACTGCACAGATATGCTCGTCTTCAATGCGCATGTCGTGCTGCGCGCTGATTTTGCCAATGATATCATTGTTCATGGTGATGACTCCGCTCTCTAAACTGCGGCAGAATTGCAGATCCGGCTTTCCGTTGCGAAGGAGAAGCACATCGGTAGTATATCCGCCGATATCCACGATAAACATCCGCAGCGTTTTCAATAGCTGTCCGCTTTGAGGAACAACAGCGGCATACGCCTGCGGATACACAAAGACATTTCGGATCACAATGCTCATAGGACGGTTGTTGTAAGCAAAATTCACTGTTCCAAACCGCCTGAAATACTGCGCGAAGCGTTCTCTCAGCATCCCGTAGTGTTCCGGCGGCAAGCCAACCGCAAGGTCGATCTGCTCAAACGCCGTATTGGCACCGGCAGCGGAAAGCTCCTTAGCAATGGCAAAGAGCGACAGGATAAAGTATCGATCATCTCTGGTCTTGTCTCTCATATAGGGCAAGCGCTGCCCGGTGAGCGACCACCAGTATTTCCCGTTGTACTCCAAAACCTCCTCTGCCATAGGCGGTTTTACTGTGTGTTCTGTCAGTCCGGAAATGAAAGAGAAATGCGGGGTTTTAACGGCATAATTTCCATGATCAATGGCGATCAACATAAGAGTACCTCCCATTTTGGTTTATCTAATTACACGGTTTAGCATGCGTATTTACAGCAGAAATACGCATTGAGTCAATAAATACGCGCGAAACGAAGGATCAGGCTTCTGGCTCTCCGTGGGGGAAAAGTCTCTGTTTCTCTCTTGGAAGAACACGATTCGACGCATTTACATTATTTCTTCTATAAAAGAAACTATTGATATTTCCAGCTGCTTGTGCTATGATAAAAAAAAACTCCGGAGGTGACCTGCCATGATCGTGCGTGAACGATATATGCGGCTGATCCGTGATTTTATGGATAAGCCTGTGATTAAAATCATAACAGGAATGCGGCGGAGCGGCAAAAGCGCTCTCTTGGAGCTTACGCGTCAGGAGCTGCTCGACCGCGGTGTTGACAGGAAGAACATCATTTTCATCAACTTTGAATCCTTGCGCTATGAGGCGCTCAGGGACTATAAGGCGCTGTACGCAGAGATCATCAAAATCGCTGGACAGACAGAAGGACGGATCTACGTCCTTCTCGATGAAATCCAAGAAGTGAACACTTGGGAGCAGGTCATAAATTCCCTCCGCGTAGATCTTGACTGCGATATCTATGTAACAGGCTCAAACGCAAAGCTCCTCTCCGGGGAACTCGCCACGCTGTTGGCTGGGCGGTATGTGGAGATACAGGTCTATCCACTGGATTTTGATGAATATCTGGCATTCGCAGCAGAGAATGAGGACGAGGCAAAGCTCTCGAAGCGGGAACAGTTTGCTAACTTTCTCCGTTTTGGGGGACTGCCCGGCATCCATCAGCTGAAATGGGATGAAGATCGCGTCATGCAATACCTTCATGACATCTATAATTCCGTTCTGCTGAAGGATGTGATCGCACGAAACCGGATACGCGACACGGCGTTACTGGAGAGTATTGTCCTTTATCTCATGGACAACATCGGAAACACTTTTTCCGCAAAAACAATCTCTGATTTTTTAAAAAGCCAGGGGCGAAAGCTAAGCACGGAAACCGTCTACAATTATCTGAAGGCATTGGAAAGCGCCTTCCTGATCCACAAGGTCGTCCGCTTTGACATCAAGGGAAAGCGGATACTGGAGACGCAGGAAAAATACTATCTCTCCGATTTAGGTCTGCGCCACGCCGTTATTGGCTACCGGGACAATGATATTGCCGGCGTTCTGGAGAACACTGTATTCCTGGAGCTGCTGCGCAGAGGTTTCTCCGTCAACATCGGAAAGCAGGATGTGGCCGAGGTTGACTTTGTCGCAAACCGGGCTGACGACCGTCTCTATATCCAAGTCTGCTATATTCTTACGCCGGAAAATACGGATCGGGAATTTGCGCCGCTGGAGGCGATCTCGGATAACTACGAAAAACTTGTCCTGTCCACGGATACGCTGCTGCGGGTCAATCGTGGCGGGATCCGTCAAAAGAACATTATTGACTTTCTGTTGGAACATTAAATATGCGATAACGCAGGAACGAGAAAAGGACGGTACAGCCGAAGCTGAACCGTCCTTTTTCACTAAGATAATTGCCGCCGGAAGCAGTGCTCCCAAACATAATCATCAAGACCTTTGTAGTGTGGATCCCACAGATAGGTGCCATAGCGAAAACCTGCATCCGAAAGCAGTGAGACCAGCGTCCTGTATCCGCCTTGCACATGGGGGTTCTCCATAAAATCCATGTCGAATGCAGTCATGATACGTTCTACACCTTGCTCGTGCAGCTGCGGCAGGATAAGCTCCAATTGGGTCAATGTATTTACCCCCGCAACTGCGAGTACCGTCTGTCCTGTCAGGTAATGAATGACATCCGCTTTCATGGGGCCCTCTGTGAGCAGCACCATAGCGCGCGGTTCCCCCGCAATATGTACCCACCCCTCCGCCTTACAGCCGTCTGTGCGGCCGGTGCTGGATACCCAGCGAAATTTGCGCCGCGTCGCATTATCCCGGCGAATCTGCATGCCTTGAATACGGCCTTTGCTGTCTCGCACCGGAATCAGAATACCGCGGCTCTCACAGGCAAAGGACCATTTCCCGTCTTTTCGGTAAAAGCCGGGAACACCGGACAGATAATATCCGCTGGATTGAAGCTGCCTTGCAATGGTTTGCATCCCCACCACCGGAGTGGTCCGGTATCCAAGCCTGTCGATTTCCTCATCTGATAGGCCCCGGGTTCGCAGGTTCTGCCGATGGTCGGAGGCCAGCGTCAGCTTGGACAGAAGCCCGGTATAGGTGTCGCTTCGTGATGCAATATCTGTCGGTGGGACTTCTGCAACCACGGGCACAGGAATGTGCTCCGGCTTCGGTATACTGCCCTGCACATCCAAGCGTGCAATCAGAGCATCACGGACCTCCTCGCGGGCAATCCCCGTATAGTATGCATACAGATCGAAAATGCCGCCGGAGAACCCACAGCGCGGACAGCGAAATACATCCTTCTGCAGATTGATGTTGAGATGTTTTGCGTGCGGCTCGTCATCACAACACGGGCAGGGCACATTGTAGTTGCTTCTTCCGTATGGCGGGTATGGAAGCCCAATCAGCGGAATGATATCTGACATATGAAAGATGTCCATACAGCCTCCTTTCCGGGGGACGGTTTATCCGTCCCCCGTGATGATATCCGCATCACACGGATGCCTGCTGCATGGCATGTTCACAAATCAGCCTTGCCGCGTCAGACAGCTCCTGATTGTCTTTGTATTTATTGGCCACCCATGCAATCGCGTTTGGATCCATCGCTAACACCTCGCCAAGCGTCTTGCCGCTGTACTTTTTGATGGGGCACGGCTTCTGGAAAGCCTGCTCCAATCTCTGCTCCTCCGTTAGAACTGCCGGTTCGTATGCCGGCTCAATCTCTGCCTGTACAGGCTGCTCCATAGCCGGCGACTCTCGGCTCGTGTCCATCTCGCCGGCAGGCAGTTCGTCCGGAGCCATGTCGGCGAAATCGTCGCCGGCCGCTGAGAACTGAAGCCCAAAGCCTGCGTTTCTTAGTGCAATGCCTACCGCTGCCGTCTGCGCCCATTCCCGCGGTGACACAGATGGCTTGGAGGCATCCGGGCCCCTTGACGCTGTAGCTTCTGCAAGATAGCAGTCAACCGGGTCCTTGTAGCTGGGATAGATGCGCGCCGTTGCCACAAAACAATCCTTGCCGGGCGACACCTGGATGGCGATACGGCCCTCAGGGTATTTCAGGCGGAACCATGCCATTTGGATCATGACAGGAAGACGCTTTCGCGTCTCCTGCGTATTTAGATCTGTATAATCCACGGCAAACGGGGATGGGTCAAAGCCCTCCACCTTGTGGATGCTGTCCAGCTTTGCCAGCATAGCTGTTTTGGCATTCGAGTTGTTCTGACTCATGATAAAGCCCTCCTCTTATTTACTGATGTTGATATAGGTGTTGCGCAGCTTCAGCCAAACCGGTAAAACGGTGTTGATCAGGCTGCTTACTCCCTTGCGATACTGGTTCTGATCTGTTGGGGTGAAGCTGGAAAACCGCTTCCGGCAATCCAGGACGACCTTCTCAAGGGTCTCGGACGCCGTCTGGCGCTTGGCCTTCAGATTCTGATCTGCAGGCTGTCCCAGCCGCCGTTCCTTGGTCAGGCACTGGATATAGGCGTCTACCAGCTGGTAATGGCCGGACAGAACGGCTACATCCGTCGTGACCGGTGCCGTCTGGCAGAATGCCTGACTTGCATAAAGCACCTCAATACGATACAGCAGCTCCTGATACAGCATCAGCTGCTCCAGGGAGGCATGTCCTGCACCGATCTGCTTTTCCATCTCGTTTTTCAAGTTCTTGTACTCACTGAGCCAAGTTGCCATTGTAATGATCTCCTTTCACATTTGAGATTAGCTCTTTGATTCGCGCCGAGAGCATCGTCCCGCGCTGTTCCGTATCTGTACGCTTGATGGCAATGCATAACGCTCTCCGCTCTCCTACGATCAGCACGCGCTCCTTTGCGCGTGTAATTGCCGTATAAACAAGCGGACGCACCAGCATGACCGCATGGGCGCACTGCAGGTTGATGATGACAGACTTATATTCGCTGCCCTGGGACTTGTGGATGGTGGAGGCGTAGGCCAGATCCAGCATTTCAAGGTCGCTTCCGTCATACTCGGCAATTCGGCCATCGCCGAAATCAACGGTCAGCACGCTGTCGGTGTCATCGCGGGTGACGGATGTGATATAACCGATATCGCCATTGCTGATGTCCTCGCAGTTTTTTATCTGCATGACCTTGTCTCCCAAACGGTATATCCGCTTTCTGTATGCAACCTCCGGCTTTTTCCCGTCCTGCGGATTGAGCTTTTCCCGAAGCCGTTCGTTCAGCGCATTCACGCCCGTCTCCGTCTTTTGGCGGTATGGGGTCAGAAGCGCCACATTGTCAACACCGTATCTGGCGGTTTCCTGTAGGTACAGTGTCTCGATCTGCTGTGCGGAAGCACTCATGTCACAGGAGTCATAGAACTGGAAATCCTCGCCGTATTCCAAGCTAAGATTTCCGTGTCGGATGAGCTTTGCATTAGCGGCGATACGGCTACCATAGCTCTGCCGGAATATGCGATCCAGCCGCACTACCGGTACAGCGCCGCAGGCGATGATCTCGCTCAGCACGGCGCCGGGCCCGACAGAGGGAAGCTGATCCGCATCGCCAATCAGCACAAGCTGACTGCCGTGCGGTACGGAGCGGAACAGATGGTTGGCAAGATAGATATCCATCATGGACACCTCATCCACTACAATCAGATCCGCATCCAGCATCTCCGGTTCACAGTAGTCGCCGTCCTCACCGGCCAGAAGCCCAAGCGCTTTGTGAATGGTAGTGGCCGGGAACCCGGTCGATTGCTCCATCCTGCGGGCTGCGCGTCCTGTAGGCGCACAGCAGATAATTTTTGCTCCGCGGTTTTTCCTGCGATAGATATCCAGCAGGAATCGCTGGATCAGCGTCTTGCCGGTACCGGGTCCGCCGGTAATCACACTGAGCTGTGATGTCAGGGCTGTCGTAACTGCGTGCCGCTGTTCGGAAGCCAACTGTATACCCTGCTTTTTTTCTTCTGCGGAGATCTCCGTATCAATGTTGACGTGAGACCCCGCTTTCTCATAAGTAAGCATTCTGTAAACGGCCCACGCAAGGCTCTGTTCCGTTCGCGCTGTGACTGCGCGGTATACCTGCCTGTCGTAAGAGGCCAAGCGGCCGGACTCAAGCATTCTTGAAGCCCGTACTGCCAGCATCTCTTCCGTCAGCCCTTCGGTATCCAGCAGTTTCAGACATTGCTTGAGAAAGCTGTGCTTTTCCATACACAGATGCCCTTTCAGCTCTGCATCGGTCAGCGTGAATATCAGCCCCTCATCCACACGTTCCGGCGAAAGAGGGTCAAAGCCCATGCTGACAGCAATACGGTCAGCCGTCTTAAAGCCGATGCCCACCATCTCACACAGACGGTAAGGGTGATTTCGGACGATGTCCATGGTATGCTCTCCGTACTGCTTGTACAGCTTGACCGCCCTGTTAGGCGTTACACCATGTGGCGCCAGAAAGGCAACCACATCGCGTGCGCCGCGGGAGGCAAGATAGGAGTCGCAAATCTTTTTGAGCTTTGTTTTGCTGATGCCCGACACGGCAAGCAGTTGTTCCGGCTCATGATCCAGCACGGTCAGCGTGTTCTGCCCAAACATGGCATAAATCTTTTCCGCGGTTTTAGGGCCGATCCCCTTGATCTGCCCGGAGCACAGGTAAGCGATGACGCCTTCCTTGCTGGGTACAATCACTTCATCGAAGCCCTCGACTTCAAATTGGATGCCATGCTTGGCGCTCCGGCTCCAACGTCCGCGCATATCATAGCGCAGATTATCTGCCGTCGGCAGGCAATAACCCACCGCCTTGATCTCAGAAACCACATTCCCCGCCGCGTCCATGACCTTCTCACAAGGTCGGTACAGGGCGATCATGTAGCTGGCATCACCGGCCGTAACGGCTTTCGGATAGATCAGCCTTTTGAATTGACATATCAAGATCGATTCTCCTTTCCTTTTGAAATCGGGTAATCAGTCAAAGTCAGGCTCCTCAAAGACCATGCCGTCGTAGTCACTGCGTTCTTCGGCGTCGGTGGGGCTCCAGTCGTCTGACCAGTTGACATGATCGGTTGTGAGATGGTCTGCAAGATCCATGGCCGCAGCCGAGGTAGCTGCTCTTACGAACACGACACCTGTGCGGACGATCGTGACCTCATAGATAGACCCGCTAACGGGGCAATCATCGGTCGCTTGATTGTCCAATGGCGTGTAGTATTTCAGCAGTTCGCTCTCCGGCAGCGTCAGATCCTTGTGCATGGGCAGTGTCCCGAATTTAAGCGCACGGCTGATGGTCACAATGTCTCCTTCGACCTTTTTGACCTCGCCGCGAATGCAGAATTCTGTTTCCGGCTGTCCTTCTGTTTTGCAGATCAGTTTATCTCCAACATTCAGCATAAATCTGCTCCTTTCTGTTATAGGGTCGTGACCAGCACCTTGCGGGTCTGCGGAAGGAAATACTCCTCTTCAATGACCTGTGCTTCTCTTGTAAGCCGGAGCGCCAGCTCAACCATACGGTCTGCCAGTTGATCCAGCTCCTGCACGAGTTTTACACGTTCACGAAGCGCGTGCATGCTCCAGTCCTCGAAATCCTCGCCGTCGTCAGTGCCACGCCCCGGATAAGTTATCACCTGCATGTGGGTCTGCGAGAAATTGACCCGAGTGGGTCTTCCGCAGACACCGCAGGTGCAGTTGCCATCTGCAGCAAGCTGGTAATTCCCCTGTCCGCAGTTAGTGCAGTAGGACTTGTGGCCGCTCGGCCGCTTTTCTCCCTGATAGAGAACCAGATACCCGCCGCTTCGTCCGTTCATCCCTGCCTGCCAGAGATAGTTGTGTTTCGCAGCAAATTCCCATTTACACTCGTCCATGGCATCAAAAAACTCCTGGGTCTGGATCATATCGAACAGCTTGTCCACCACCTCGGGCGAGAGCCCAAGGTGTGTGATTTTTAGGTTACAAGCATACGATGTGGATCTGTTCCAGGAGTTTAATGTTGGATAGCGAAAATGTGTGGTCAGATACTGCGTCATTTCCTGTCGGGACCGGAGATCTACCGGCTGATAGAATCTACGCAAGGCATCGCACCTCCCAGGACCGGTCTGCTCCCGGCTCGTTGGAGGCCAGTGCCGGATGTGTTTCGTCCATTGTGACTAACTTCTTATCCGCTCCGGCCTGTGTCGCCAGCTTGCGCACATCCAAATAGAGGTCTTCGCAGTATACGATAATGGGGATTCCCAACTGGGCGGCATGATGGATTTCGCCCTTCATACCACGGCTGATGCGATCCCCGCAAATCAGCAAAACCTCGCTCTGTTCCAAAAGCTGAAGCCCAAATTGCAGAGCCAGTGCACGCTCCGCCGCTACATGGTCACACAGGAGCATGGGCAGATAGGCGTGGGGGGCGCGTGCCAGGTATCCCAGCATGGTGCGGGCATAAAGCATGTATGCCCGAGCACGCCAGATGTTGCTGAGTTCTTCTTCCGCCGTGCTCCCGCTCAAAGGTGAGCAGATATAGGCGCGTTTCCGGTAGCGGTCGTTTTTCAGGAACTGCCGGTCAAGCTCGCGCTCCCAGCTTTCGTGATAGGCTTTCATTGCGTCGTGCATTACTGATTCTCCCTTCTTATGTCGGTGTAACCGATACTTTTAGTTTCCGGCTCTCACTGGTCTTGAGTACATCCGCATACACGGTGGGATACTTCTCTTTGAGAAGTTTCGAGTCGGGACGTTTGGTTGTTTTGGTGACAAAATCGATGAGGAGCTTGTCGCCGGTCGTGCTCAGCACGCCATGCTCATGCGCCTGCATCAATTCTGCGATTCGCACGCTGTGTGCAGCGATCTCCCTTTCATAGGTTTTGATCTCCGCATTGCAGTCGGAGATTTTCCCCTGCAGCAGCGCGATCTGGCGCAGCGCCTTCTCATACTTTGCAGGGAATTCAATCGTGGGGAGTCCGGGCTGGCTGGCGCCGTAAATGCGCGCCAGGGATTCCAGTGCCAGTGCTGGCTTGACATCCGCCATCGTAGGTGGCTTGTCATGCTCCAAGCTCCAAATCCATTCCTCAAGCCGCTGGAAGATCATATCCTCCTTGGCTCGGTCACGGGTAAGCGCCGGCATTGCCAGATCATGTTCCGGATTGTTTCCCCAAATAGTAGAAAACGCGCCAATCTCCACATCCGCCACAGCCAGATAGAAGCGAAGCTGCAGCTCATAGTAGATGGGATAGGCATCGTCAGCCCAATCTCCGGCTTTGTGATAGGTGCAGCTTTTGCACTCCAAAATGCCGGGAGCGTTGTCCTCCTTACGGGTAAAGCGGCGGTCAAAGTCCGCAAGAGCCCACGGGTGATCTGCGTGCTGATACATATAGGTATCGTCATAAACCGTATTGCCGGTTTTTTGCTGATACCAATAGGCCGCGATAGGTTCCAGAAGATGACCCATCATCAGCTGCTCCTGATTGGATTTCACAGGCGCCTTCATCCGGCCCTTTTTGATCATCCATAGCTCCAGCGGTGTTGTCCACGGCGATACGCCGAAGATAGCAGCCACATCGCTGCCTCCCACCGTATAGGGAATGGTGCCCTTAGGCCCGTGGGCGCGGCATTCCAGCCATCGTTCGTTGGTCATGCCTGCGGTGTCGCAGAGAATAATCGGAGCGGACATCAGTAGCTCACCGCCTTCGCAAGGTCGTAATCGCCCCACCTCAGCGTAAGCGCCCGCGCCATGTTCTCCTCCACAACGAGCATTTTGCTCTCCGGTGCATGGTCAGATTTGAGAATATAGGGGATCTCCTGCATAGCCATGAACACATCATGGGCGGTTGCAGTTCCTCCTCCATAGGCCATCTCAAACATACCGATTGCTTCCAAAGCAGCTTTCTTCGGCAGAGACAGCTTTTTGCAGATCCGGGTCATCGCATTGACCGGATAGCTCAGATGGATATCCAACAGCTTTTGTAATCTGGCGACCGAATCACCGAATTGCGCAAACAACTGGTCCAAAGCTGCTTCAAAGTCCTCCACTTTACTCTGATGCCTGTGGTCCACGGCGATACAGCTCCCAATATGGATCGGATGCTGCGTACCCTCCAGCATGGCGGAAACCTTAGCTGAGGCAATGCCGGTATCCGAGGTAACAAAGCGGATGGCGGGAACAAGTTTGGCAGCAAGTGTGGGTTTCCCCTGCGACGCCAGCAGCTTGGCATAGGCGCCGAGCAGGTCTTCCTTTTGCCCGGGCATAGTCCAGGAGGCACTGGAGAGCGAATGATCGCGATATCCGCCCTGAAACATGCTGCCGGGGAAACGGTCGTCCAGCTTTTTGGTCAGAACCTTCAGCAGTTCATCGATCGGCAGCACGGAATAATCCATGGAATCGCCGGAGTGTGCTGCCGAGATCTTTTCATCTCGGATAAGCAGGAGCGTCTCTGAAGAATACAGCTCCAGGCAATCGTTAAGCACCGACGCCAATCTTTGGCGGCTCAGCTTCGGCAAGGCCGATCCGCTGATTTTCGCTCTGTCCAACAGGCTTTTGTAGGCCGTGCTGCGGACGGGATAGTAAGAACCATCTACCCGCATGGCAAGACCGAGGTTTTCCGCCGTGTCCTCAACGGACTCGGCGCTGATTCCCGCAGCGAATGCGGACGGAGTTCCATAAAGAGGCGACGCCTTATCCAGTGGCTCAATATGCAGTTCATTGACCCTGCATCTGTGCCATCGGCTTTCCAGCGATTCCTTCTCATGGTACCGGCGCATCCCCTCGTAGGAAGCAAAGGTTGTGGAGTAGTTGTCCTGGCATGGTTGTAACATTTTTGTGTTCTCCTTTCGTTTTTTTGGCGGTATTCGCCGTGATATAACAAAAACCAGCAACCCATGATCGGACTGCTGGCTTATGCCACTATGGAATTGGCCGGAAACAAAAAAAGTGCCATTCGTGCAATGCACAAATGACACTTCGCAACTCGGTTAAACTCTGCTTAGCCGTGGCTAAACTCTGATACTTACATGATGATTATACCAGAGCAGCGGCCGACAGTCAATCCATAGTCAAACGAAAAGACCATAAAAGCTGAAAGGAAAGAGGGATGCCGCAGATGCGGCATCCCTCGAAAGGCAAACTATGCGGAACGGTTCAACGCCCACATCCCGCGTCCTATATGCACGAAGAGCTGCGGACTGCATTGCAGGGTTTGGCGAACCTTCTCTTTCCACCACTGATTTTTCCTCGCCTTGGTATATGGCTCGACTTGCTCATAAATGTATGCAAGCGAAACAGGAGATTGGCAGGTTTCCAGCACTGCTGCAACCACATCCCGCCATGTAGCGCCGTTCATATCGCGGATATCCTTTTGTACAGGCTCCGTTATCAGGATCGGATACACCAAGGACGCATCCTTCTTGATAATCAGTAGATACTCATGCAGTATGGGGATGAAATGCCCACTGTACTGTGTTTGATTTGAAAAGCAATTGTGCTGTGCTTTTATGATGACATTTTCCAATGTGCCCGGCTTAATCAATTCAAAGAGCATGCTGTAAAGCTGCCCTTTCTTCTTGATATCGCTGATCAGCACTGCCATCCTGCCGCCACGCTCCAAAGCGCAAAATTGTTTCATCATGGCGTAGTTCATTACGCGCACGAAGTCCTCCCATTTGGGGATACGTGATAAGTCGAACTGCCGGGGATCATATCCGTATTTTGACTGCACCTCCGAAGCCTTGTACATCACGTCTGAATATGTAATCATATCCCAATACGGCGGATGCCAGAACACAAACTCAGGACGCTCCGGTATCTCGCAATTGATGAGATCGAATCCGCTGTGCAGATCGTAGCAATGGCTAATGATTCCCATGGAATGAGCGGCATCCTGCGTCGTGCCGCTGCCGCACATGTAGTCGCAGATCTCGGCCGGCCTGAAAAAACCGATCAGATCCTCAATCAGCTTGGGTGAACAGTTGCCGCGATAGCGATTGTTGCCGCCAGTTCCGCGCTCTGGATACGAGACGATGGAGGTGAGCCTGTTTTCAGCACTCATAGCCGCCTTCTCCTTTCATATGCATATACAGGCAGCAATCATCGCACTCTGATTTGCCCGAGCCAATGCAAAGCGGGTATGGATTTTCTGCTTCTGGTGTGAAACAGTCCGGTTGCTTTGATGCTTGCCTGACCAAACCATGAGCAGCCTCAGATACACTTTCCCAATACGCTTCCCAATAGTGGTCATTGCGCCCGAGATGGCGTTCGATGCACTCAGGAATCATCGGGTTTGTAATGAGTCTCTGATACTGTGCGTCACTCAATGCTGCAACTTCATCCCATTGTTCGATTTGCGATATAAAGTCTTCGGTCTGGCATTGTGCCTTATACACTCCTCCAACCTCCCGAATATACCTACTGGACATCATCAGCGGCTGTCGGATAATCATGATTTTGTAGTGATTTTCCATGTATTCGCCGTCAAGATATGCTTCGTAGAAGTCCATCGAAGAATTCTCTACGAAGATGCTTGATTCTCTCCAAGACGGAACACTTCCGTCCTCCAATTCTTCTCGAATACGATTTGTCATAACACGCTTTGCATCGTCATGGTCCGAGAACGCCTCGCAATCATTTCCGTGCTCGCCATTCACAGCCCAGTCTTCCATCACAAGAAAAACATTGACGCGTTTGCGCATAGAACGAAGATCATCCAACGGACGAATCATTTCGGGCGCCATGATAACCATGTCCAGTACGATATCAGCAATGGTCTTTGGCTGGTGATACAGATCAGAGAAGGTATCCTCCAGCGCCTTGACCTCATGCGGCATGACCGGAGGGTCAAACTCACAATAGATGTCAGGCGTTTCGTTTTCGGTCTCCTTATCCTCGCCATCATGAATGGCGTTTATTCGGCCATAAAGCCCTGCGTATTCACTTTCAGTGGTGCCTACAATGGCTCCGCCAATCGTATATGTGACGCCTTCATACTCAAATTCAGCGCCAGTTCTGTTCAAAATCATTTTTCGCTCCTCCTATCTTAGATATGGCAGTCAATCCCGACAATGAAATGATCGTCAGGAATGCTGTCTATGTAGTCTGCCAACATCTGCCGCCATGCATCCGGCTTCTTGTCGTTGCTGCTGATGCCCCACCAGCCCATTTCTCCCTTGGAGTGCCAGTCTCCGTCCTGAAGGAAGGAATAGGCGTCGGGCACCATGCGCTGATCCGGTGCGAGTCCGTTGCGGCGGAGGTAAGCCTCCTCGCTTTCATTCTTGAAATAGATCTGCGTTACGAAAGAGATAATTCCATCCTCCGTGATCTTCCAGAAGCTGCCTTCCGGAGCCTTGCCGGAACGAAAAGTCTCTGCAAGAAGTTTAAAGCGCTTTTTGGCGTGCTGCAGCTCCCATTCCTTCATGAGTTCCCATGCAATATCCCTTTTTCTTGCGCCGCAGACCCATATATAGCCTTCGGGCGCTTCACATACAGCATCTTCGTTGCCCCATGTGCGCTCACCGTTAATTCGTTCCGCTGTGTCACGGACAAGGAATTGGAACGGCCAGCGGCCACCAATGGAATACCAATCCCAGAAGGCATTCGGATTGCAGTAATACCCATACGTATTGTTCTTGCTGTCATAGGTATAACCACAGTAGTCCTCCGCATACTGCTTCAGACTGGGATAGAGCTTCTTCACCGGATATCCCATAAATGCACGCATCTTTTTCGCTTTCTTCGTGCGCTTCTCATGGCCGAGGTGCCCGGCCTTTTTCTGGAACACCTTGCCATCTTTGATGAGATATTTTTCGTATACCAGCCGGTTGTACTCCGGAACGACAGTTCCGTCCGGAAAACGGACACAGTTGATTTTGTCGGTCTCATAATCCCGCCGCAGGTCATCGGTTCGATCCTCAAACTCCAGATAGGCCGGGTCATCCGTTCCTTCACAGAATGGGGCCATCAGCTCATCAATCTCGCACTCAGCCGAACGTTCCAGAGTGCTGGCCTTGCTTTGAAGTCGTTTCAGAAGAAACCGCAAAGCAAAACTCTCCGGGTCCTGCGTCAGCTTTTCTTTGACTTCTGCGATCTGTTCCGCATAACGCATGTTTTCCTCGCAGTTTTCCTCCAGCTTGGGCATATAAAAATTGACCAATGTTACAAAATGACTCATTTTTTTGATTCCTTTCCTGTTGTAAGATTAACGGGCAGCAGGAAAAGAATCCGCTGCCCGTCGTTGTGAATTGAAATATCCCCGTTAGACCCGCATATGGCGCTTGACCGCTGCGGTCAGCTTTACGGGCAGTTGATTCAGATCTGTGATGTCCATAAAGGAATCACCATAGATTCGCTCGATGTTCTGTTTGTCCTCGCCGATAGCGGCCGCAATGAACAATACTCCCTTGCGCCGGTACTCCTGCCTGATGCCGCGGAGATCTTCCTCGGCGGCACTGCCGTAGTAACCGGGCGCTGCCGGTTGACCATCGGATACAAGAATCAGGATTTTTACCTCCTCCGGCCGTTTAACCAGCTGCTCCGCCACAAAACGAAGCGCGGCGCCGTCGCGATTGCTGCCACGGGCGGCAATGTCCATCATGCGGTATTTATCATCGTTATCGATGCTTTCGAACTCTGCATAGGAATACAGCTCCACACTGCTGCCGCTGGTGGAATGACCGTAAACGGTGACAGGGATATGCAGCGCCTTGCAGAAGTCATATAGAATGATAGCCGAAGACCTGGCGTAGGTGCAGCGGTCGCAGGAGCACATGCTGCCTGATTCGTCCAGCAAAAGCCCTACGGACATCTGTGGAATTTCGTTGGGCAGGGCATTTTTATAAAAAACCTTCCCATCGTTTCTGCAGAGGGCGTGGGCATCCAGCCGTCGCCCCATCATGAGCCCGGTCTGCTTACCGCCGCGCTGTTTATCCTTCAGCTGCTGCAAGAGACTTTTCTGCAGCTGCCGTGAGATATCCAGCAATGGCCCGGAAATGGCGTTATACTGCTCTACAAGCTCCTCATCGACGGTGGATATCCGGTTCACACAGATATCAACACCGGCATGGACATCTCCATAGGAGATGCTCTGGGCCACATCGTTGAGTTCCCGTGTCCGTTCATTCTCCAGCTGCTCGCAGGCGGCCTTCTCCGCCATCTTGTCCAGCAGGCGCTCAATGTCCTCCGCTGCATGGTCATAGCGTTCACGCTCATATGCTTCGTTGTGCTTGGTAGCCCCTCCGCTGCCTTCGGAGACACGATCTGTCTGCTGATAGGGGATGCGTCCGTCTTCTTCCGCGGATACTACCTGCTTCCCACCGGAAGCGCCTTCCATATCTCCGGTAATTGTACCTTCTTCCGCCGGATTTTCGGTCTGGGAGATCCCGGCAGAAGAACGCTCGGATTCGGGGTCAGTCTGGGGCTCGGGCTCTTCAGAGCCGCTGCTTCCTTCAGACTCGCTTTTTTCTGCCTGAGCTGCCGTCTGCGCCCGTTTCCCGGCTCCGGCTGCCACACAGACCGCACCCACTTCGGGGATCGGTGTGCTGCTGCCCTCGCCGGACACAGAGTTTCCGGCTATTGCCTGCAGAAGCTGCGCGATGGTCTCGGCCAGCGACTCTGTGGAACCGGACGCCTTGGCCTCCTCCTGGCGCTTTTTGCAGATCTCCAGGAAATCCTCGATATAGTCCCAGCAGCGAACCAGTATGAGATTGACGACCTTGAGCCGTTCTTTTCCGGAGGGATTGACAATGGCGGCGTCCAGATCGTGGATCAGCTTGAACACGACCTGGATACGCTCATCGCTGAGGGGAGCATCTCCGTACTTGATTTCACCGAACTTCACATACGACAGCATGATCTGCAGGATGCTCTCAAAGATATGGCAGTTCCCGTCATCCTCTTTCTCGATAAGCTCCGTTACCGTCGGAATGCTCTCATACTGCTGCTCCCGTAACGCTTCTAGGCAGTTGCCCAGTGTGCCGCGGAATTGAGCGAGTATCCGATTTTCGATATAGGCGTCCTCGATGACATTGGAAATATGGTGCGCGACATAGCGAAGCATCTCGTTGTTCCGTGGCTCCAGCCTTACATACTCCCACAGCGCTCGTTCGCTTACAGTGTCTTTGGGCAGCTTGTACGCAGGCGGCTCCGGATACCATTTCTCCCGGCTGAGGTAGTTGTTGTAGGTCTGGCCCGCAAGAAAGTCCGTGTATAGACAATGCCCAAGTTCGTGGGCAAACAGTCCGCAAACGATCTCATAGCGGTTCTCCCGCCCTCTGTTTTGGGTCACCAGCCTATGCCCCGCATTGATCAGCACCGACAGGTTATTGGTGCATGCCACTTCACCGGACTTCGGACTCCAGCTGATGGCCACATGGATGCGGCGGTTGTATTTATACCGCCGCGTCTGTGCCATGGCCATATCTTCAAAATGTCCCGCAAGGATGCGGGACGTGAAGAATTGCCGGTCTGTGATTCTGCTGCGTTTTTCATTGAGCAGCTGTTTAACCCGCTTATGATTCACTCTTGCCATATAGAGTCGTCCTCCTTTCTTCCGGACTTATGCCGATGTTCGCTTCCGCTTTGGGGCAAACATAGGGTCCAGAATGGTTGTAATCAGGGCTTCCCGGTCTTCCTCGTCGGCAGTGGCTTTGCTGATGACCGTATACTTTGCCGACAGATAAGGGTCGCCGGAGATCTCTGCACTGATGACCCAATCGATCAGGCTGCGCATTCCGCAGGCACCGTCGGTGATACTGTTTTTGCGGCAGTAATCGGCCATGTCGTTGACCACCTGCACCATCTGGGATACCAGGTATTCGTCGGCACATCCGGTCACGGCCATGGCTCGCTGCACCATAACCTCGGGCTCCGGCAGTTCAATGTCCTTGACCAGACTCATTCTGTCCACCACCGACTGGTTCATCGACCTGCAACCTTCGTAACTGACATTGGTCGTCACAATGACGACCGTATCAGGGTGTCTGCGAATGATCTCGCCGGTCGGAAGAGTGATAGACCCCTCCTGCTCCAGAAGAGAGTTAAGGCCCACCAGCACACCCGGCTGAATGATCGTGGATGGCTCCTGAACCTCGACTAAATACCCGTGTTTTAACGCTTTCACAAAATCCGTCTCCACATAAGTATAGTTCTGGCCGGAGCTTTGACGGTTTTCAGCACGCTTGCTAAGAGCCTGTACCTTTTCCGTGACCTTTTCCAGCACAACGCTCATGCAGTCCTGCACGGTAGCCGCCAGATTTTCCACGCCTGTCAGAGCCTGATAGACGCCGGCAGGATCGTAGTCCATATCATCCAAGTCCGGAAGGCGCATAAGCTTTGCTACATTGGCATAGCTGATACCTCCCATGGACTTGAGGATCTCGCGCTCACGGTCAAGCTCCGAGCTACCGGTGGACACTGCGTCCGTTTCAGGGAAGATCATGCCGGTGAAATCAAATATTTCTGTGTTGGCAGAGCAGGTATACTTCATGTATGGCAGCCCCAGTCCGGCGGCAATGGCTTTTGCGCCCATGGTCTTGCCGGTACCGGCAGGCCCGCGCAATAGGAAGTTTCGCATCTGCATGGGCCGCCCGGTGGTTTTCTGCGCATGCTTGCAAATATCCACCACTTCCGGCGGAATGATATACCATTCCGGGAGTTTCGGAATCAGGCTCAGCTCCAACGCGCTCAAGGTGCGTCCCGGCGTCAGGGGATACTTGCCGACGAAATCCGTATGCTCCACCACGACGCCGGCTTTTTTGATAACGGCCGGTCCGGTCTTGGCAAAGATCGTGAATTCTCCGGCTGTGACGCTGGTGGGCACAAAGGATCCGGAATCCAGCTGACCTTGAGAGACCCGCATCAGGTTTCCGGACTTGTCCACTGTGATATTGATATGCGCCGGGCAGGTATCGTCCTTGATTCTGCGGTAGGCATTGTCGCAGAGGATTGCCATGCTTTCGGTCGCCTTTGCCATATCCGGGTATCCGGCAATGAACTGGTCGTAGTACTCCTGAAAGGTTTCATCGAACTCCGCATCTGACATCAGGAACGGCATTAGGGCAAAGAAGATTGCCGCGCCGTCCCGCTGGCTCGGATGCGCCACGTACTGCTCGATGAGCTCGGTGTTTTTGTCATAAACGCTTGCCAAAGCGCTGCCGGAGGCTGCATCGAACACCACAAGATGATAGGCATCCGGACCGACGGAGGATTTATACTCCGCCACGCTTTTGTTTGTATCGATCTGGCCGACCGCACCTTCTCCGGTGCCGTTCATGCACCGGCACATGGCGTGGACTGCCTTGATCACAGAACCACATAGCGTTGATTCCGTCTTTGCCCCGTACATGGATGCCACCTTGACCTTCTTATTTGTCATGGTATCAAAGGGGACGGGCAGCGAACGGGAGTAGTTGAACAGATTGTTGATTGATACGCTCATATCGCGTCATTCCTTTCTGCAGTGTCACTGCGTGAAATCAATGGTAATACCGGTATCTGTACAGCAGCAGTTCTCCATACCGTTTCGTTCCAGCTCCCGGCAGATGTCCGGCCAGCTTTCTCGTGCAGGCAGTTCTGTCGCCGTTATTTCCAGCATGGATAGCCCTTGCGCGATGCTCTCGTTGCACCGCTCATTGAGTTCCATAACATGGGCGTCCACCCATTCAAAAGCCAGATACTCATAATTCTCCGGGGGATCGACCTTCTGCGGAGTGCCATCCTCGGTTTCCTCTGTGCCCGTCTCATCATTTTCCGTTTCCGGCATCTTGACTTCTTCCGCGTGCGGGTAGGTCAGGCTGCACACTTGAAGGCCGCGAATCACAACGATCGCTTCACGGTATCCGCCGGCATGGTTGAGCAGGATTCGCACCTCGTTGCCTGTCGCAATATTGCGCATGGCATTAGGCGTCTTCCATACCCATCTGGCGTTGGGGAAATCGGCCGTGACCAGCTCTGTAATCCGCCGCTGCATTGAGCCGAACGCCATGTCCCGGATATCCTGATCCGTAGGTTCTGGGCGAGCAGCCGGAAGCAGAGGCGGGATATTCTCCACTTTTCTGGCAGAGAGAAAGAGCAGTCGCATGGCGGCGATAAAAATACCGAGTATCACCAATAAGAGAATCGGCCAAAGCCTGCAAACAAACAGCAGCAGAGCCAATGTCCCCAGTATGGTCAAAACCTCATAGGCGATGTGGCGCTTGAATTCTTTGTTTTGCATATACTGTCCTTTCTGAACGCAAAAAACGCACATGAGTCCACATAGATACTCATGTGCGTTTTAATGCGCCCGATCCATTTGTAGTTCTTCGATTGATTATTCGTCGAAGAACGAATTTACGCCGCCGAAGGGTTCAAAGCCGGTGAAATTACCGGGCATCTCTCCGTTGGAGGCAGACTTTGCGGGTGCGGCAGCCGCTCTGGGCTGTTCCCCAGCTTCCTCGGTCTTCTGCTTTCCGCCGCCGGAGGAGCAATACTCAATTTCATCCAGAATGACCACCATGGCGCTCCTTTTTTCATGCGTCGTGCTGTCCTCCCAGACATCCTCGTCCAGGCGGCCGAGAATATTGATGAACGAGCTCTCTTTAAGCTGCATCTTTTTGATGCGCTCACATACCGGGCCAAAGGCTTTTACAGAGAGGTTTACCCATCGGGTGTTGTTTTCGGCGCGGGTGTCGTACACCTTTTTGCCGATGCGGAACCGGACGCTCTCCCCGTTTTCGGAGAATTTGAGAGCCGGGGCGCCGTCATATCCCTTGGAGATGACGACATCAGTTGCGATTACCTTGAACATAAGATGCTCCTTTCTTGCAGGTGCTGCCTGCTATAACATGATTTATTTCAACCCATTTCGGGAAGAAACCGAGAAACAAAAAAAGTGCCAACCAACACAAATGTGTTAATTGACACTTTATAACTTGAATACTCTGGTGTTCCGCGCAGGAAACCTTGATACTTATGATTGTATTATAGCAGGTTCTCATATGACAGTCAATTGCTTTCCGCTGTTTTCGCCGGGCACTTCGCTGTTTTCACCGGGGTACCTTGCTCCAGCACAGACAGAACCAACTCCAACGCAAGCCTCACTCGAAGCGGGTCGAATATACAGTTCCCATCCGGCAGGATACCCGCTTCGACTCTGTTCTCTATTTCCCTGACTAATCCGCGGATCTCATCGCCTTTTGTCATTTTGATCCTCTTCCTTTCAAAATATCGATTGCCAAATATGTGCTAAGCTGTTGGCAGCCTTCGTTTTCATATACCGGTGTGCCGGTTGCCGTATATACCGTGATGATGTCGCCCTCATCAACATTTCGAAGTTTTCCGGCGATCTGTATTTTCACTGTATGTGGGTCTGACCACAGATAGAGCGTTTTGATGCGGCGGCGCATCGGAGTTTTTTCCAGCCCGGTACAGTGACCACGAATTACCACTATTTGATCGGTGACTGCGCTATACAGCAGTTGCAATGCACTGAACCCATAAAAGGCGAAAAAGAGCAGGACGGAAAGAGACAGATAAAGGTTGCCCTCCAACAACAGAGACACCACCATCAATAAAAGGCTTACCAGCGCGGCTCCACATCTCATTATAATCTGTTTTTGCAGCGGCGGTGGGATTTTTTCGAATTTTTCTCTCATTACGCACCTCACAGCAGAAGGATTCTCTTTTTCTTCAGTAGCCTGAGCAATGCGGAAACGACCTCATCCCGCACTGCGGCGTGTTCCATTTGGGCTTCCAGAATGTTATCAAAAATGGTTTCCTGCGTATAGATTGTTTCCGTCAGGTTCTGCCTGTTTCTATCCCCCAACAGATTTATTTGCGGGGCTACATGATGTTCTGTCAGGAATACCAGTTCTGCCGTGGTGAGCCGAAGTCCGGCTTCTGTCAGCCATAGCAGCAGTTCTTTTTGGCGTGCGCTTAGAATCGCACGAACTCCTTGCGGCTTCGCAGGCGTCAGAACGCACTGCGTCAATGCACGATACTCAAAAACGGGCTCATCACCTTCTGTAATTTCAACAAGTCCCTGACGTTTAAGCTGCTGCAGTGCTTTTACCTCCGGCACATTCTCGCGGTTTTTTGCAAACCCAAATCTGCCGTTAAGCCAGAGCGCAGCCTGTTCCCCGGTCAGCTGAAAATCTACGCCGCAGCGGGTCACGAACAGAAGATCCTCTGTGGAGGCTCTGATTACCATACCTTTGGATATATATTTCATTTTGCTCACTCCTTGTCTGTCCTTTTCCCATATTACACGGCAAGGCGGCGCGAATTACAGCACTCACAGCAAATACATTGCGACAACGCACAGAATAACAATCAGCAGCATGACTCCCGCCACGGCGGAAACCTTCTTCACCAATTCCATGTCAGGCCCCTCTTTCAGTTTTCCTGCATCTGAAGGCAGAACATCGTCATAGTAGCCGTCATATCCATCGTCCTTTGGATGAAAAGCTCCTCCCACGTGTTCACCGACAGGCTTTTCATGCTTTTTCCGTGGCTTTGGAGACAGGTGCTTACGCTTCTTTTCCATACGCTTTTGTGACTTTACGGGTTTCTCTTTTGGCTTTTTCTGACCACCTTCCGCAGTCGGCAGACTCTTCCCGCACTCCATGCAGAAAGAAGCGGCGCCATCTGCAAAATCGGCGCCGCAATAGGGACAATATTTCATACTCAGCACTCCTTTGGGCAGTATTCGGCATTCATGCCGGGTTTCACGATCCATTGGGGGACGATACGATTATACCGCAGCGTCTTTTTCGTGTCATCGGCGCAAACCCTGCCATTTAGTCTGCCATTTCGTGAGACCTTTTGTCCTTTCCAAAAAAGCAGAGGGCAACGGAAAGTCTCCCGTTGCCCTCAATTCATTCACATCTCCTGATGCCAAAGTGATTTTCGTAAACAGAAAATCACTTGACCGCTTCGGCATGCGGATTCAAGAACGGCGTCGGTGAACGCTTATAGGTGGCAAGACTTACAATGACCAGCGCCGCAGCACAGGCAAGTGCTCCAGGAACCGTTGCACCGAGACCAAGGGGCTGCCCCGCCAGTTTCCAGCCGATGCAGACCGTAAAGCCCACAACCATTCCGGAGAGGATCCCTGCCGTGGTAGCTTTCTTCCAATAGAGTGCGGCAAACGCAGGAAGTCCGGCTGCCGCAGCGTAAAAGCTCCATGCAAACATGAGAATATTATAGGCGTTTTTGATATATAGCGCGATAAGCAATGCGCCCAGCGGCATGATGACCGCAAAGACGCGGGTCAGAATCAATTCCTTTTTCTCCGGGACATCCGGCTTGAATGATTTGTAAACATCATGCACACAGCTCTGCACGGACACGATCAGATAGCTGTCCGCCGTGGACATGATAACCGAAAGGATGCCTGCAAGAGCAAGCCCCGTAAGCCCAATCGGCAGAATCTCAATGGCAAGAGCCGGAACGACGGCATCGGTAGTGCCGTACATGGCAATCTTATCTCCGCTGACAAGCTGATGCGCGACCACTCCCATAAACCAGACGAGAGGGATGGTGAGACCGTACACGAAGGTGCCGAGGAACAGGCCCTTCTTTGCCGCCTTCTGACTCTTTGCAGCAAAGGCGCGCTGCCACATTTCCGCACCCGCCAGCGTAAACACAAAATACGTAATAATGTCTCCGATGATATTGCCATCGACATAGGGAGTTGCCAGCTCCGGCGCGAGATTGCGGAAAAAGGCGGCCGGTCCGCCGAGTTTCAGGAGCGATGCGCCGGGAATCAGGATATAGACAAACAGAATCAGCATGATGAACTGGAACACATCCGTGTAGATCACACCGAACAGTCCTGAGGTGGCAGTGTAAATGATGAATACCGCGCACGCAATGAAAGCGCCCATCTCGTAGGAAATGCCGATCTCTCCGCCGAGCATATTGATGATTGTCGCCGTTGCCGTGACCTGAGACGCGACGGTGCCCATCATGGTGAAGGCAATCATCGCGCCGAGAATGACCTTGGCGGCTTTTCCGAACCGACGTTCAAAAAGATCGGGAATGGAGGTAACGGCAAAGGTCGTACCCACAGCGGAGATGCGTCCGGCAAAGGCGGAAAACACGAACATCCCAAGAAGATAGGGTAGTGCCGTCATAATGGCTTTGAAGCCACTGGAATAGGCAACGCCGGCGCGACCCATCAGGCCGCTGCCGCCGATGATAGTGGCGCAGACGGTCGCCATGAGCACCAGAGGGCCGAAGGAGCGTCCGCCAAGGTAATAGTCGTCCATATTTTTGACCTTTCTGACGACAACGAGACCTACCATGACCATCGCGATAAGATATGCGCCGATGATTACAAGATCGACCGTATGCAACTGATTATGGATCATATAAAACTTCCTTTCTTGCCCGGCACTGGCGCCGGGTATTATTCGGTGTTGAAAAAGAAGCGGGAGACCGCTTCCCGGGCTTCGTCGGAACCGACGAAAATAATTTCATCGCCGCCATACAGCTCTGCATACGGGCCGGGAGATACGATGCGGGAGGTACCGCGCCGGATAGCTACGATTGTCGCACCTGTCGCCTGCCAGAAATGCAACTCGCCGAGATTCCTTCCGTTGCCATTCCATCCCTCTGGAATGCGGAAAATATAGTTTGGCAGGGTATCGTCCGCCTGAACAGGAAGCACGGCATAGTCAAGAATACTGCGGCACAAATCGGCAAGTTGGTGTGAGATGTGGCTCTGCTGCTCCAGTAGCTCTGTGAGATGCCGTCGCTTATTGAACACATCCAACTTTGGCTCAAAATCATGCAGATAACGCTTGGCATTGTCTGCGGAAAGCACATATACGCCGCTTTGCTCCCGCACATCCACGACACGCATGTCTCCAAGCAGCCGAACGGCTTTCCGAATCGTTTCCGGTGAGACATTGTACTCAGAGGACAGCTTGGATCGCCCGGAAATCTTCGCTCCCTCCGGAACATCCCCTCCCGCAATCCGCCTGGCAATGGAAAGCGCAATCTGTATATATTGGGGAAGTGTATCGTTATCCATCTGAAGGTCCTCCTCTAAATCGGTATATGATTATTATATCAACTAACAATCTTGCAATCAAGATAGGTTTTCAGTTTTGTGTATATTTATAGTTTTCCTTCAGGAAAATTAACAAGGCGCATTTCCCGAAATATTCATGGAATAAATGCGCCTTGATTCCTCTTTCTGTTGCGTTTTCTTAAACTTGAGGTTAGCCTTTCTGAAGGCTTATCCACTGCATATTAGTCTTACTTCAACGCAAAGCGACATTTCCGACCTTCCTCAAGGCATAGGCACATCCCTTTATTATGCTTCTCGAAGAACTGTTCCACTCTACAGGAAGTTTCTCCATCTCGGCGTTACATTCCTCGATGGTCTGCGGCGTTTTCTTCTTCGTCATGGGTGGTCGCTCCTCTCTTGATTTTGGGTAAAAAAAAGACCGCTGACTGTACGCACACGGCGCGGGTCAACGGTCTAATGTTCGGTATTCGGTTGTTCTGGCTGTTGAACGAATGATTATTGGTCGCTTTAATCTGCGGTAACTTTCCCAGTTTCGTCTGTCTTGCAAATAGAAAATGCTTCTAATCGACCAGGGGGATTATTGTCTGTATTCCGTGCCATGAGCACTCTTGCATATTCGCCTATCACAAATTCAGGACAACCATCGGCAGATACTGTATCCGTTGATACTTCAATCTTTGCACCTTTAGAAAGATTGCTATTTCCCGTGTCAAACACTTCCAACAATAGGTATGCTTCATCCACTTCAATGACCTTCGCAGAGAAGAAATATTGCATATTATTGTCACCTTGCTGCAACTCGTTTGTCTTACTGCAACTGACCAGACCCAACACACAGACCAATGTTAAAACTAATGCTATCAACTTCTTCATGCAATCACACTCCTTTCGTCAAGTTCAAGTTTTTCGTTTTCAAACTTGCTGGCGGCGAACAGCATTTTATGCTGTTTGCGGACGGCAAGTCCACAAGGGATAAACGAGCAAGCGTCGCACGGGAGTGTAGCTCCCTTGACGGAACGAAGTGACGAAGCATTCTCGGTCTGGCAGTTTTCTTTTGCTTACCGGGAATGAAGCTCCGCAGGACGTGCGATACTCCCGATAGGAGAGTATGGACGTGCGTCCTTTAGTTCCTAAAGGGAGTTTGAAATTCCTGACAGCATATTACCACTTGCCATTTTTCAGCCTTCCGCCAATCAGAATACCGGCAAAGAGGACAACAGCAGTCAATGCGGAAATCCAGATTGGCGAAAGCACCCATATCCAGTGCCACTTAATCACGCCTGACAGCTTCAGAACAATGAATACAATCGTCAGGATGGATACGATGCCAAGCCCGCCTTGCTTTGTTTTTGTGTTCATAACAGTCCTCCTGAGAATGAAGTTTGACGTTCTTTAACTCCAACGATCACCTAACTTGACAGCCGCCCCACTCCACTGCCGTGAAGCCGGTGCGCACCGGGGCGGTGAGGTTCTGTGTAGAAATATCCACGGCGCTCTCAAGCGGTTTCCACGCCATAAATACCCGCAGCAGCGTATCGGGTACTGGCTCAATGGATAGCTGCGCCGTTTGCGTATAGCTGTCGGACTGAAATGCAATGAGATTGTAAGGATTCCCTTTCATCAACGGCAGCCAGTAAACGATAAACTCGTTTGCTTCCTTGTTTTCATCTGCCGCACCCCTTACCTGTCATAGACCTTGTTCCAGTCTTTCTGCGCCTGCCAACCAATATCGGCCGCGTCCACGCCCTGCTCCGCGCAAGCCGCGGCAAACTCCGTCTCTGTATAAGGGCCGCTGACCGCGCCGGAATCCAGCGCCACCGCGTAATAGGCCATGTCGCCCTTGTCTTTCTCCGCACGCTGCTGGACATAGATGGTACTCTCGTCCCAGGCCACGGCGTATACATAGCCCTCCACCACCGGCTCGGCAGTCAGACCATCGTCATCCACACAGACCAGCGGGATCTCTTGGCTATTGATCCGCCACACGGCATAGTCGCCCGGCAGGTCCTCATATTTCCAATCCCCCGCCCCGGCGCAGGCAGTCAGCGTCAGCATCAATGCCAGCAGACACACGATACCCGTCAATTTTTTCATGATCCATCACCTCCTCCACATCATAGCACACAGCCATGAGCAAAACTCCAAAAGAGTAGTAATATCAATGGTTCCCGGCCATGGCTGAAACCGGAAATCACTCATACTGCGATTTTCCCAGCGAACACTGGACCCGCATCCGTACCAACAACGTGATCGAGCGGCTGAACCGGGAGATCCGCCGCCGGACCCGCGTGGTGGGGACATTCCCCGGTGGCAACTCCGCCCTGATGCTGG
>ERZ779889.341-NODE-341-length-61288-cov-5.723891_pt1 | contig 61288 bp, 61 predicted proteins | sample MGYA00511030_ERZ779889 | MGnify/ENA primary metagenome ERZ779889 (study PRJEB29588, sample SAMEA2160616) | human gut metagenome | biome: human gut; feature: human-associated habitat; material: faeces | place: Denmark | collected 2008/2010 ... | reverse complement strand
AGCATTTCGATGACTTTCGCAAAACCATCGATGCCGCTACCGTTCCCTCGGTCAGACAGGAATACTATTTTCCGCTCACCGTGAACCTGTACACGGCGAACCGCTGGGGTGACTACGACGATGATCCCGAAGAATACGACGGTCGCTTTGCTGCCCGCTATGAAGATAAAATCCGTCAGGCACTCCGGGTCTACAACCGGGATGACGGCGAGGATATGGCGGCATATTTTCACGGCAACAACACTGTCGTGGCAAAGCTCCGTTCCGCTACCTGGGATTTCAAAAGACGAGGCGGCGAACTGTACGGTTGCGTTACCGTGGAAACGGCAGGTCAGCTGACGGCAGAACAGGAAGCAGATCTGAAAGACTGGATCACGGGACAGAATTCTGACGGTCTGGGCGAAGGCTTTGAGCAGCAGGAGATCAATATCGACAGCTATAGCAGCTCGGGCAGAATCTATGTGAGCTTCTGGCACTCGGGTGACGATTACTTTGTAGACAATGAAGACGAGTTTGCCGAAAGGCTGGAACAGGGCTTCACCATGGGAGGTATGTGCAGAACATGACCTCCTTTTTTTCATCCTCTGAGGATGCTCGGAGGTGAATCAGACAGACAACCGATATACACTTCTGTACGGGCTGACATTATTCGAACCCGATGACAGAACCCCACTATGCAGCGTAGAGGAAGTGGCTGACTTTCTTCTGACACACAACGGCGGGATTATCACGGAACCGGACGGCGCGGTGCTTCTGGAAGTGGAAGACCGGGAGTTCGTATTCTGCACCGACTCCGAATACAAAGACGAGCTGATGCGGGAACTGCGCAAAAGCGAAGGCTTTGAAGACCGGTTCGGATACCGCTTTCCCGCCAAGACAAAAAAGAAACGAAAAGGACGGTGACAAATGCAGGATTTTGACAGACTGAACAGAATCGCAAAGCGTTTGCAGGAGCGCTACCCCAGGGGCACACGGATCGTGCTTTTGAGTATGGGAAATGATCCGAACCCGATTCTCCCCGGCACAAGAGGAACGGTGAATGTCGTAGATGACATTGCAACCGTTCACTGCACCTTCGACAACGGTCGGACGCTCGGCATCGCCTATGGCGAGGACAGCTTCCGCGCCCTGACTGCCGAAGAACTTGCCGAGGAATCGGAATGTGAGGATCAGGAACAGGACGGAGAAATGCACCTCTGACACAAATCAGATATTTGGATATGTTCGCCGGAATCGGAGGCTTCAGATCGGGGCTTTCGCATTACGGCGATTTTTTTGTACCCGTAGGCTATTGCGAAATCGATCCGTATGCAAAGAGAGCCTACGAAGCAATTTACGAACCGAAAGGAGAGATTTATTTTGAAGACGCAAGAGGAATCGTCCCCGAAAACCTGCCGGATATCGACCTTATTTGCGGGGGATTTCCTTGTCAGAGTTTTTCAATCGCTGGAAAGCGAGGGGGCTTTGAAGATACCCGAGGAACGCTGTTCTTTGAAATCGCTCGGATTGCCCGCGTTAAAAGACCTCGCTTTCTCCTCCTTGAAAACGTTCCCGGACTCCTATCGCATGACGGGTGCCGGACGTTTGCGACCATCCTCGGTACGCTGGATGAACTGGGGTATCATGTCGCATGGCAGGTGCTTAACAGCGCAAATTTCGGAGTTCCCCAATTCCGCAAAAGAGTGCTGCTTGTCGGATATCTTGGAGAAGAATCCGGAGGCGAAATACTATCTTTCACGGAAGCAAACCCAAAAACTATTGTCAAAAGGTTTGGCGGGCGTCAGGGTGATCGGGTTTACGCCGGAAACGGACTGAGCTGTACGCTTACAAGCAGTGCCGGAGGCTTTGCCGGAAACACGGGGCTGTACTTCATGGATATGAATACGGAACCGAAGATCACGGAGCTTGCACGCTGTATTATTGAGTCCCTGGGGACAGTGAGAGGTGCAATAGCGGCAACCGGTACAGGGAAGAGTATTCTTTGATGTCATTTTCTTTGCTATATCCCTGAGAGTTTCCGTTTCCGCTTCTGTAAGGGGTTCGTTCTTTTCAAAATAGGATATGTTTTCGGCGAGCTGATCATAGTCAGACATGCCCGAAAGAGTCACGGTTACCCGGGAATGCTCTGAAGGAATCTGAATGCCCATTCGGTCATATTCCGTCCCGGGCGCAGTTTTTTCAGAGTTTCTTCATGTTCAGGAGCCAGTTTGCACAGGCTTCCGCCGCGCAGAGGTTCCATTACCCATATGGGAATATTCAGTTTATTGAGAATTTCCGCTTTTGCCTTCGCCTTCTGGAAATCGTAATCCAGCCAGTTGAGCTGTATCTGACAGAATTCCATATGTTCGCCGTAGGCGTCAAGAAATCTTTGCATGGTTTCCATGTTGCCGTGAGCGGAAAATCCGAGATGCCGTATTCTGCCGTTCTTTTTCTGTTCCATCAGATATTCAAAGATTCCGAATTTCGGATCGAGATATCCATCGATGTTCATTTCGCAGACATTGTGAAACAGGTAAAAATCAAAATAGTCAACTCTGCATTTGTGGAGCTGCTCCTCAAATATTTCCCTGACCTTACCCATATTGCTCAGATCATATCCGGGGAATTTACTGGCGAGGTAAAAGCTCTCACGTGGATATTCCGACAGAACCTGTCCTATTACCCGTTCGGAGTTTCCGTCATGATAGCCCCATGCGGTATCGTAATAGTTGATACCCTTTTCCATGGCAAGGGACACCATCTTTTTCACCGCATCCGTGTCGATATCCTGATACTTTTCAAAATGAGGCAGGCGCATACAGCCCATTCCGAGGGCAGACAGCTTTATGTTCTGAAAATTGTTGCAGATCATGTTTTTACCTTCCCTTTTTGCTGAAATATTCATTTATTTGTGCCATACGGCTTTCCTGTCTGACTGAAAACGGGCATCGGCTTTCGCAGTGTCCGCATTTAAGACATGCCCCGGCATTGACCGCAAGTTTGGTATAGTGGTTCGCGGCAATGGGGTCTCCTGCAAGGGCAAGGTCGTAATATTTGTTGACGAGCCCGATGTCTATTCCCGCGGGGCAGGGCTGGCAGTGATTGCAATATACACAGGTCCCTGTGACTGTGTCCGCCGTAAACGAGCCGATCACGGAATAATCCTTTTCACTGTCGGTTGCCGTAAGGAAATTCAGCAGCCTGTCAAGATGTTCCATTGTTATTACTCCAGGGACTGCGACGAGGACTCCGGGGCGGTCAAGAACATACTGTAGACACTGTTCCGTTGAGAGAGCAACTCCGAAAGGGGACCGTTGCGCCGAAAGAAGCTGTCCGGCGAAAAAAGGCTTCATGACACTTATTCCGACTCCCTCTCTCTGACACCTGCGGAACAGCTCAAACCGTTCATCCACCGAGCCTATACCGTATTCGTCGCCCTTTTCGAAGTCATAGGCGGGATTGATGGAAAACATCATCATATCCACCAGACCGGTATCAATAATTCTGTTCGCAACGCTCGGAGTATGGGAGGAAAAACCTATATGACGGACCGTTCCCTGTGCTTTCAGTTCCTTCAGATAATCCAGTACACCGATCCTGATAAGGTTTTCGAAATCGTCATCGGTATCTACGCAGTGCATGAAACCGAAGTCCACATAGTCCGTACCAAGAGTCTCGAGTTCCCAGAGAAAAGTTCTTTTTATCGTATCAAAATCCCTGCACCAGCCGTATTCACCGTTTTCATCGTAGACTGCGCCGAAATGTACCTGCAAAAAGACTTTTTCCCTTTGTCCCCGGATAGCTTTTCCGAAGGGTTCATAGACCGAGCCTCCGGCGCAGAGGTCGAAAAAGTTTATTCCGTTGGCAATGGCTTTTCTGATTATTCTTTCGATTTCATCGGGTGGGGTAGCCTGAATGCCACCCATACCGAGACCGAGGACCCCGATCTCTTCGTTGCCATGGGGCAGTTTTCTGTGTTCCATAGTATTTTCATCCTGTTTTGATATTGAAAAATTTCCGGTTTTATGCTATACTGTACGTAACAGTGATACGGAGTCCGGTTGTCGCCGGCAAGCAGCCGTTGCAGCCGCTGGATACTGCGGGATTTTTTCGTAAACGTCTATATCTGGGGTAAAGGCTCTTATCACGAATCATTATACACCTTAAAGTCGACTTGAAGTCAAGAGGTTTTTCTGAAAACAGGAGAACTTTTTATGGTATACACAGTGGGACAGGTTGCAAAGGAACTGGGGATAGCGCCGTCGGCGCTCCGGTATTACGATCAGGAGGGGCTTCTTCCCTTTGTCAGGCGCTCGGAGACCGGAGTGCGTGTATTTACCGAATCGGACCTGAGATGGCTGAAGATGATCTCTTGTCTGAAAAGTGCCGGGATGCCCATAAAGAGTATCCGGCGCTACGTTGAAAGCGCCATGAAGGGGGATTCCACCATTGACGAACGCCTGCAGATGATATATCAGCAGCGCGAACGGGTAATGGAACAGATGAGGGAACTTCAGCGGACCCTTGATGTTGTGGAGTATAAATGCTGGTACTATGAAACGGCGAAAAAAGCAGGTACGGAACAGGTTATGAGATCTATGTCCGAGACCGATGTCCCGGAGAAATTCCGACCCGTGATCGGATATCTTCACGGTGAAAAGAAATAGTATTCCGTAGTGTATGAGCCCCGGATCTGCGTGAAAAGCCGGACTTGTCGCTCCGGACAGCAAACGCCTGCCCATATTACGGGCAGGCGTTTTTCTGTCTGCGGTACGGCGGATCGTTCCGGAACTGTCAGCCAAGAGCCACATCCAGCAGCATCATGAGGGTGAATCCCGCAACAATTCCCATGGTTGCAAAATAGGGTTGAGCTTTCTGATTCTGCTGGCATTCGGGGATGAGTTCATGCACAGCCACAAGTATCATCGCGCCGGCGGCAAAAGCCAGGGCGTACGGAAGAATTGCCTGTATGTGGATCACTGTCAGCGCTCCTATAACTCCGGCAACGGGTTCCACCATTCCCGACGCCTGCCCGATAAGAAAGCTTTTTTTCCTTGAACAGCCCTCTCTCCGCAGCGGCAGAGATACCGCGGCACCTTCGGGGAAGTTCTGAAGTCCTATTCCCACGGCGATCGTTACCGCTCCCATAAGGGATTCTGTTGTACTGCCCTCGGAATGGAGTGCCCCGAACGCTACTCCGACCGCAAGCCCTTCCGGAATATTGTGAAGGGTTATAGAGAGAACAAGCAGTATTATCCGGTTAAGCCTTTCCGATGTTTCGGCGGTATTTACTCTTTTGCGCGTATATGTTACGGCTTTGTCCGAAGCCCACATGAAAAGTGCGCCCAGAACAAATCCAAGACTTACTACTAGCCAGGCAGGTACGCTGAGATACATTTCCGCTCTTTCTATGGCGGGTTGCAACAGTGACCAGAAGGAGGCGGCAATCATTACGCCGGCAGCAAAACCCAGCATGAGGTTCATGGCCTTCTGATTTGTGTTTTTGAAGAATATTACGGTTGCGGCACCGAGCGCCGTGACCAGCCACGTCCCGAGGGTTGCAAGCAGAGCAAGCAACACATAATTGTTCATTTTATCACCTCATACCCAGTCTATGTCCATAATGCTTCCGAGGTGATTCGGTTTCATTGTCACAGATGTATTTTTTCTGCCGGGAAAGCGTATAATCAGTATGAAAACATATTGAAAAGCTGTCGCAGACGGCGGAAAAGGGCTTTTATGAAAAAAACTATTCGCAACACGGAATATGATACGGAAACTGCGTCGGTGATCCGGAAATTCACCGAGGGGCATTACGGAGATGAACGGGGATATGAAGAAAGCCTTTATCAGACTCCGGCAGGATTGTATTTTCTGTATGTCAACGGGGGCTCTGAATCTCCGTATTCAAAGGAAAACATCAAAGCCGTTTCCAAACGCAAGGCGGAGGAATGGCTGTCTTTGCACTGAGGACCTTTCCGGTCCCCCGGGAAAATGCTCCCGGGGGACTTTTTTTGTAAACTGTCCGCAGTTCACGCCGTGGATCGTGATGTTCCGTAAAATACAGATAAAAATCGCTGATTTGTTGAAAAAAGTATCGTGTTTTTTGCGGAATTTACGGTATACTTAGCTGGAACGGGTTTATAGCCGCTCCGACGGCACTGAAAAAGACAGGAAGGAAACAAAAATGAATATTACAAAAGATATTTTTTATGTGGGTGTCAACGATCATAAAGTGGATCTGTTTGAAGGGCAGTATAATGTTCCCAACGGAATGGCATACAACAGCTATGTCATTGCGGATGAGAAGGTCGCCGTTATGGATACTGTTGACGCAGGTTTCACCGATGAGTGGATGAACAACCTTTCCGCTGTCCTCGGAGACAGGGTCCCGGATTACCTTATAATTCAGCATATGGAGCCGGATCATTCCGCCAATATAGCCAATTTTCTCAGAAAATATCCGGATACCACGGTGGTGGGCAATTCAAAGACTTTTGCGATGATGGACAACTTTTTCGGTAAAGGTCTTTGCGGAAAAACTCTGACCGTTGCCAACGGACAGACTCTCAGCCTCGGTAAACACGAGTTGACTTTTATCTTTGCACCCATGGTTCACTGGCCTGAGGTCATGGTTACATACGACAGTACTGACAGGGTCCTGTTTTCCGCTGACGGCTTCGGCAAATTCGGAGCTCTCGACGTGGATGAGGACTGGGCCTGTGAGGCAAGACGGTATTATTTCGGGATTGTGGGCAAATACGGAGCTCAGGTTCAGGCTCTCCTGAAAGCCGCGTCATCCCTTGACATTTCCGTCATATGTCCTCTGCACGGTCCGGTACTTAAGAATAATCTCGGATATTATCTGAAACTCTATGATATCTGGTCGAGCTATTCTCCGGAATCGGATGGGGTGGTTATCGCTTATACCTCTGTCTACGGAAATACGGGGAAAGCCGTTGAACTGCTTGAAAAGGAACTGAAACAAAAAGGAGTATCCGAGGTCGTCCGCCATGACCTTGCCCGTTGCGATATGTCCGAAGCTGTGGAAGATGCGTTCCGCTACGGAAAACTGGTTCTTGCCACAACCACTTATAACGGTGATATTTTCCCGTTTATGAGGGAATTTATAGATCATCTTACCGAAAGAAATTTCCGCAACCGTACGGTTGGCCTTATGGAAAACGGTTCCTGGGCTCCCATGGCGGCAAAGATAATGAGGGCAAAGATGGAGGGTTGCAGGAATATAACCTGGACGGAGAATACTGTAACGGTAAAGTCCGCTGTTGATTCTGAGAGCTCGGAACAGATCAGAAGGCTTGCGGCTGAACTTTGTTCGGAGTAAGTCCGTTCAGCTCCGTACCGATTCCCGAAGCACGTAGAAAGATTTGCACAATCCTCCCGTTCGTGTGAGAAAAACAGACAAACATCGCCATGTGTCCATTTACTTTGCCCGTTTTTTCCTTGACAATTGCCGGAAAATATGGTAGAATCAAGCGTGTATCGGTCTTACTGAAAATTTACAGCATAAGCTGTCGGAATTGAGGTCGCCGCAAATGGATGATATTCAGAAATCAAATGATACCGGGACGCAGGATAACGGTCAGGCTTCCGCTGAAGTAAAAAAAGTGGATGAGACGGTGATGAGGGAGACCCTTTATGTTGCCGCCGGTTGTATCGTGCTGAGCGCACTGATGCAGGCCGTATTTATTATTATCGGCAAATGGGATATAACCGTGCTCCTCGGAAACCTGCTGAGCCTTGCGGCGTCTGTGGGAAACTTCTTTCTTATGGGCCTGACTGTTCAGTCCGCTTTGGGAAAGCAGGGAAAAGCCTCCGAAAACCTGATGCGGTTTTCTCAGATAGGCCGACTTTTCCTGATTTTTCTGGTTCTCCTTTTGGGTGTTCTTGTCCCGTGCTTCAATATCTGGGCTGTGGTGATCCCCATATTTTTTACCCGTCTTGTGATTACATTCCGTCCTCTTTTTGACGGAAAGAAAGATAAATAGAACGTCTGTGTACGTCGTTGTGCTCTGTTCCCGGGAGATGATGTTTTATGGTTAAAAAGGACCGTCGGTTTATGGCGGTGGATATAATACTTCTTACTCTTGCGGTATTGCCTGTGGTTGCCGGCATGGTTCTCAAGATTCTGACTACTCCCGCATCGGAGGGGGTGGCAATCGAGGGCGCAAGGATATTCTTCACCCTCAGGATGCCCTTTCAGGATTTCCCCGTAACCGAATCCCAGGTCAACTCGTGGATAGTGATACTTTCCGTGTTCTGGCTTTGCCTGTGGCTGACCCACGGTATAGCCGAAAAACCCCGCACCAGACGGCAGTATGTTGCGGAATGGATAGTGGAAAAGACCGAAGATATGGTTCATACCAATATGGACCCGTATTTCAGGGGATATGCGCCTTTTATCTGCGCCATACTCGCTATATCAGCTCTTTCGAGCCTTCTGTCTCTTGTGGGGCTCTTTGCCCCGACCTCAGATCTTAACGTGGTGGGCGGATGGGCGATACTTGTGTTCATCCTCATTACATACTACAAAATGAAATGCGGGGTTTTTCACTACATCAGAAGCTTCGGCGACCCCGTTCCGTTCCTTGCTCCCCTTAACGTTATCAGTGAAGTCGCTACTCCCGTTTCAATGGCTTTCCGTCATTACGGAAACGTACTCTCCGGCTCCGTCATCTCATTGCTCGTTGTGACGCTGCTGAGATCTCTGTCCTCATCCCTGCTCGGAGCCTTGCCCGGGTGGTTGAGCGGTATTCCCATATTGCAGATAGGTCTTCCCGCGATCCTCTCGCTTTATCTTGATATATTCAGCAGCGGTCTTCAGGCTTTCATTTTCGCCATGTTGACCATGCTGTACGTCTCCGGCGCTTTCCCCGCGGAGGATTACGAGAAGAAGATGGAAAAGAAAAAACGCAGAAAACTTAAAAAGGAAACTCAGGAGGTATAACAAATGGAACTCGCAATAGGTATTATTCTGGGCTGTTGCGCTCTCGGTGCCGGTATGGCTATGATTGCCGGTATAGGCCCCGGTATAGGTGAAGGAAATGCCGTGGCAAAGGCTTGTGAAGCTATAGGACGTCAGCCTGAGGCAAAGGGTCCCGTAACCACGACCATGCTCATGGGCTGTGCCATAGCGGAGACCACCGGTCTTTATGCCCTGGTCATTGCCATACTTCTTATATTCGTTGCCCCCAACAGATTGGTGGATATCCTTCTCAATTCCGTAAAATAAGGAAGAACAGAAATGCCTACACTGGATATAATTTCAGTAAATATCTGGCAGATTGTTGCATCTCTGTGCAACCTGCTGATCATATTTCTGATCCTGAAAAAATTCCTGTACAAGCCTGTCAGAGGAGTTCTTGCACAGAGGCAGGCGACCATTGATGCCGGATATGCTGATGCCGAAAAGGCCAAAGCCGAGGCGGAGGGACTCCGTGCCGAATATGAGGAAAAGCTCGCAGGTGCCAGGGATCAGGCTCAGCGCATCCTGGATGCGGCGGAAGAGGATGCCGGCAGACAGCGTGACGCCGTCATTGCCGATGCCAGGCAAAGGGCGGAGGGACTTATTCTTCAGGCTCGCAGTGAGACTGAGGCGGAAAAGGAAATGGAGCGCGAGGATATCAAGCGCCAGATCTCCGATATATCCTCTCTTATCGCCGAAAATGTCATCCGCCGTCAGATAGATTCCGACGATCAGAAAAAGTTAATAGATTCTTTCATCGCTCAGATAGGTGAAGACAATGACCCGGATCAGTAAAGAATATGCCGAGGCGCTGTTTGGTCTTGCCGCAGAGTCGGGGCAGACGGAGCAGATATACCTTGCCCTTGAAACGATGCGCAGGGTCTTTGAGGAAAACCCGGATTACGGAAAGATGCTGTCTTCTCCGGCGATCCCTCTTTCCGAGAGAACAGCTGCGGTTGAGGAGGCCTTTTCCGGGAAAGTTCCGGAATATGCCGAGTTTTTTCTGAAATTGCTGTGCCGGCACGGTATTGCCGACAGATTTTGCGGATGTGTCGGAGATTACCGGGCACTTTATCTGGAGTCCAAGGGTGTGAGCCGGGCGGAGGTTATATCCGCGGTGGAACTTACGGACGTGCAGAAGCAGTCACTGGAAAAAAAACTTACGGCACTTTGCGGCAGAAAGGTTATAATGGAGTATTCCGTGGATCCGTCCTATATCGGCGGGTTATCCGTTTCGGTGGACGGGAAAATCATGGACGGCAGTGTGAAGCGCCGTCTTCGTGAGATCAAGGAAGTGATAGACAGATGAACAGATCCGAAGAAATCGGAAATATCATAAAAGAACAGATCAAGAACTACCGCTCCAAAGTGGAGATGACCGAGACCGGAACGGTAATACTTGTAGGCGACGGCATTGCCAGAGTCTACGGACTGCGGAACTGTATGGCCGGAGAACTTGTGGAGTTCGATGACGGAAGCTTCGGTATGGCACAGAACCTGGAAGAGGAAACCGTGTCCGTTGCCATTCTTTCCGACAAGGATGATATCCGCGAGGGAACAGCCGTCAGACGTACGGGCAGAGTCGTGTCCGTTCCCGTGGGAGAGGGGCTGCTGGGGCGTGTCGTCAATGCCCTGGGCGAACCTATAGACGGAAAAGGTCCTACGGGTTGTGTGCAGCAGCGCCCAATCGAAGCCGATGCCCCGGGAATAATTAAAAGGAAAAGTGTAAGCACTCCTCTTCATACGGGAATCAAAGCCATTGACAGCATGATCCCGATCGGAAGAGGCCAGCGGGAACTGATAATCGGTGACCGGCAGACCGGTAAGACCGAAATTGCGATGGATACCATCATAAATCAGAAAGGGCAGGGGGTCATCTGTATCTATGTTGCAATAGGTCAGAAGAACACCTCCGTTGTCCGCATAGTCAACGAACTTACCCGTTGCGGCGCCATGGATTATACGATAGTTGTGAGCGCGTCCGCTTCGGAAAGTGCTCCGTTGCAGTACATTGCCCCCTATTCGGGATGCGCGATGGCAGAGTATTTCCGTGAAAAGGGCAGAGACGTGCTGATCGTGTATGACGACCTTTCAAAACATGCCGTTGCGTACAGAGCCCTTTCTCTGCTTATCCGCCGTCCTCCGGGCAGAGAAGCTTACCCCGGAGACGTATTCTATCTTCACTCAAGACTTCTTGAGCGTGCTGCCTGCGTTTCCGAAGAGTACGGAGGCGGAAGTATCACCGCTCTTCCAATAATAGAGACCCAGTCCGGAGATGTTTCGGCGTATATACCTACCAATGTCATATCCATTACCGACGGGCAGATCTTTCTTGAGACCGAGCTTTTCCATTCAGGTGTCCGTCCGGCGATAAATCCCGGTATTTCCGTCAGCCGTGTAGGCGGCTCGGCGCAGCTCAAGGCGATGAAAAAGGTTTCCGGACCTCTGAAACTGCTGTATTCACAGTACAGGGAACTGCAGGCATTTGCCCAGTTCGGATCGGACCTTGATGCGGATACAAAAAAGAGACTTGCCCTTGGGGAGAGAATAGTCGAGGTCCTGAAACAGGACCGCAACAGCCCTGTCCGTGCCGGATGTCAGATAGTGGAGATATTTGCGGCGGTCAACGGATACCTGGATTCCGTACCTGCGGACAGGATAAAGGATTTTGAAAAAAAACTGTATCCGTTCCTTGAAAGGGAATACAGCGGTCTGCTTGAAAGGTTTGAGGCGGGCAAATATGAAGATTCCGACGTGGAAGAGATGAAACAGGCGTTGGAACGGGTAAAGGGTGACACACTTGGCTACTGATATAAAGGCTCTCCGGACCCGGATAAAGAGCGTGGATTCAACGCTGCATCTTACCAAAGCTATGGGACTTGTGGCGTCGTCCAAGATACGGCGTGCCGCTGAGAATATGAGCAGAAGCCGCCAGTATTCCGAGGCGGTGGCGGAGACCGTGAGAAAACTCAGTTCTTCGCCCTCCTGCCGTCGCGGTCCGTATCTTTCATCCCCCGGGCAGGGGATGCACAGGATAATTGTGATTGCCGGTGACCGGGGTATGGCGGGCGGATATAATTCGAACGTTTTTCGTGCCGCAGATTCTCTCGCGGGGGAGACGATTTCCTTCCTCCCCATAGGAAAAAGAGCGTGTGACAGGTACGGAAAGGGCTTTGCCTCTTCGGAGAAGTTTTCTTTTTCCGATGCCAAGACACTGGCGGACAGTCTCTGTGAAGAGTTTTTGTCCGGGAAGACGGCGGAGGTTGAGATAATATACACCAGATATGTTTCGATAATGTCTCAGATCCCCGTGAAAATCAAAGTTTTACCTTTGCCCGTGGGCGAATCGTCGGCTTCGGATATGATATTTGAGCCGGATGAGGAGTCTGTGCTGAAATTTGCCGTCCCCGAGTATGTGGCGGGACTTATTTACGCTTCTGTCAGGGAAAGTTTCGCGTCGGAGGTCACTGCAAGACGTATGGCGATGGATTCTGCCGGAAAAAACGCACAGCAGATGATAGATTCTTTGTCTTTGCAGTATAACAGAGCCCGTCAGAGTGCAATAACCCAGGAAATTACGGAAATAGTCGCCGGAAGCGGTGACTGACCGGTGCCGTGCCGTCCGAGGATCGACTCCCATCATAAAGGAAAAAGAGAAAACCCTGCGGATTTTGAGCGGCGCATTCCCCCGTCCCGTACCTTTGTTTTACCGGACGGAGATCAAAAAGAAAAGGAGCTGACCGTATTTGAATATCGGAACTGTGGCGCAGGTAATGGGACCTGTGGTTGACGTCAGGTTTCCCGAAGGACATCTGCCCGCAATAAATAATGCTCTTACAATTCCCATAGGCAAGCGCACCCTCACCGTTGAGGTTGCCCAGCACATAGGCGGGAGTGTTGTAAGATGTATCGCAATGTCGTCTACCGATGGGCTGGTGAGAGGAACAGAAGCTACCGACACCGGAAAACCCATAACCGTTCCGGTAGGAAGAGATACCCTCGGAAGAATATTCAATGTTCTCGGAGATGCGGTGGATGATCTTCCTGCCCCCGAAGGATGTGAACGGCAATCAATACACAGACCCGCTCCGGAATACAAGGACCTTGCTACCTCTACGGAGATACTTGAAACCGGAATAAAGGTCATAGATCTTATCTGCCCCTACTCGAAAGGCGGAAAAATAGGACTTTTCGGCGGCGCAGGGGTCGGCAAGACCGTCCTGATAATGGAGCTTATAAACAATATTGCCAAACAGCACGGCGGTCTTTCCGTTTTTACGGGCGTGGGAGAGAGAACCCGGGAGGGCAACGATCTTTATAATGAGATGAAGCAGTCCGGAGTCCTTTCCAATACCGCTCTGGTTTACGGGCAAATGAATGAGCCCCCCGGGGCAAGAATGAGAGTCGCTCTTTCCGGTCTTACCATGGCGGAGTATTTCCGTGATGCTGAGGGACAGGACGTTCTGCTGTTCATTGATAACATATTCCGCTTTACTCAGGCGGGAAGTGAGGTTTCCGCACTTCTGGGAAGGATGCCTTCTGCTGTGGGTTATCAGCCTACTTTGGCAACCGAAATGGGCGCTTTGCAGGAACGGATAACCTCCACAAAAAGAGGTTCGATCACCTCCGTACAGGCGGTATATGTTCCCGCTGATGACCTGACTGACCCTGCTCCCGCCACCACGTTCGCCCATCTGGATGCTACTACGGTTCTTGCCCGCAGTATTGCCTCGCAGGGTATATATCCGGCGGTGGATCCTCTGGAATCATCCTCCCGTATCCTTTCCCCCGACGTTGTGGGCAAGGAGCACTATGAGGTTGCCCGTGAGGTTCAGAGAATACTTCAGCGTTACAGGGAACTGACGGATATTATTGCGATAATGGGCATGGATGAGCTTTCCGACGAGGATAAGTTGCTCGTGTCCCGGGCAAGAAAGATTCAGAGATTCCTTTCTCAGCCTTTGTTTGTATCCGAAAAGTTCAACGGTTTCCCCGGTGAGTATGTTCCCGTGGAGGAAACGGTGAGGGGATTCCGGGAAATAATTGAAGGAAAACATGACGATCTGCCCGAGTCTGCGTTCCTGTTCGTGGGAGCGATAGACGAAGCCGTGAAGAAGGCAAAGGAATCGAAGTAAAGACCGAGCGAGGTGGAAGGTGAATTGAATACATTTTTGCTTACCGTGTCCACTCCGGACGGAAACGTTTTCGAGGAGCAGATAAGGGAGCTTATTGTCCGCGGTGCTGAGGGTGACCTTGCGGTTTTACCGGGGCATGCTCCAATGACGACCTTTGTCAAGGCCTGCGTATGCCGTATAGTGACCGATAACGACGAGCTTATCAAAGTCAGAACCGATGGCGGGTTGCTTTCGGTAGGTGATGGCGGCGCAGTCTTCCTGTGCTCGGGATTTGAGGAAGAATAGAATAAAAATACGTACACTGCCCGGACAGGGCAGTGTACTTGTGATGAACAGGGAAAAATATGAATAAGGATCTGACCGTAGGCGAACCGTCAAAGGTACTGTGGAGGTTTTGCCTGCCTTTGTTCGGAAGTATAATCTTTCAACAGTTATATAATATTGCGGACAGTTTTGTTGCCGGTAAGTTTATAGGAAATGATGCTCTGGCAGCGGTGGGAAACAGTTATGAAATAACGCTGCTTTTCATAGCCGTTTCCGTGGGCTGTAATATAGGCTGTTCCGTTGTTACGGCGCAGCTTTTCGGCGCAAAAGAATACGGGAAACTCCGTACCGCCGTCTGGACTACCTTTATTTCAGTTGCGGTACTGTGCGTAGTTCTTATGGGGGTCGGTTTCTGCTTTTCGGAGTCATTGCTCAGGCTCATAGATACACCTGAGGAAGTTCTTTCGGATTCCAAACTTTATCTTGACATATATATCCTCGGTCTTCCCTTTGTCATGTTTTACAATATTGCCACGGGCGTTTTCTCCGCCCTCGGAGACTCCCGGACTCCTTTCATTTTCCTTGCCCTGTCTTCAACGGCGAATATAGGCGCGGATATACTGTTTGTAAAAGTGTTCGGTATGGGAGTCGACGGGGTCGCGTGGGCAACATTCATCTGTCAGGGACTCAGTTGTGTTCCGGCGGTGGCTTTAGTTCTGAAACGTGTGGCAAAAATGCCGGTAAGAGGGAATACCGCCCGTTTCTCTTTCCCTATGTTGGGGCAGATAGCCAGGGTCGCTGTTCCGAGTATCCTTCAGCAAAGTTTTGTTTCTGTGGGAAATATTTTCATACAGGGTCTGGTAAACGGTTTCGGGACTCCGGTAATGTCCGGATATTCTGCGGCGGTGAAGCTTAATAATCTTGTTACCACTTCTGTAATGACTCTTTGCAACGGTATTTCAAACTTCGCCTCCCAGAATCTGGGGGCCCGGCAATACGACCGCATCCGGCAGGGTTTCAGGGCCGGACTCAGGATAGTCATGTGCATCGTAATCCCGATAGGGCTCCTGTATTTCTTTATCGGAAATATTTTTGTGAAGGCCTTTCTTGAGGATTATACCGGTGCCGCGATGTTGACCGGCGTACAATTTCTTAAGGTGGTTTCGGCCTTTTATATTGTTATGGGAACGAAGGTTACTGCCGATGCTGTTCTTCGGGGAACGGGGCAGATGCGGAAATTTATGTTCACGACTTTCACGGACCTTGCACTGAGAGTCATATTGGCGTTTGTTATAACCAAGTTCATCCTTCCCGAGCCTTTGGGAATATGGCTGTCATGGCCCATAGGCTGGGTTTTCGGAACGTTTCTGTCGGTTCTGTTTTACCGGAACAGCTGTTTTGAAGAACTTAAGGCGACGGGGGAAGATTTCCGGGAACCTGAACCGGATATCAATGCGGAATGAAAAAAGCGGAGAGATTTTTCTCTCCGCTTTTCGTGTCCGTCAGTATTTTCTGCGCCGGATGAAACTGTATTCGCTGACATATTCCGGGAACTCTATTTCCGCATATTGCTCCGCATGAGGTACGGAGAAGATCAGCTGCCCCTGATCATCGTACATCTTCCCGATAGTGAAAGATACGGGTGCTTTGCCCGGTTGCAGTATTTCGCAGGCATCCCCCACGGAAAACTTGTTGCGCTCCCTTACACAGATTCTTTTTGTGGCAGGGTCCCATCTTTCCACCGCCGCAATAAGTTCATAGTCACGGATATATGATGACTCTTTGAAGTTTTGTCCCTGATCCGGGTATCCGAAGTAAAATCCGGTATAGTATTCCCGATGGCTGACCTTACACGCTTCCGCATAGTAGTCGTCAATGTGTTCCATGTATTTGTCTATATCCGTAAAGCAGTCATCAATTGCGCGGCGGTAAGCCTGGACGATGCTTGCCACATAAAATTCCGTCTTGACCCGCCCCTCTATTTTGAAACTCGAAATTCCCGCCTTTACGAGCTCCGGAATATGATCTATCATGCAGAGGTCTTTTGAGTTCATTATAAAGGTTCCGGTGTCAGTTTCTTCTATGGGGAAATATTGCCCCTCACGTTTTTCTTCACACAGGGCATATTTCCAACGGCAGGGTTGGGCACAGGCGCCTCTGTTTGCGCTTCTTCCCGTGAGAAAATCCGACAGCAGACATCTGCCGGAGTATGATACGCACATCGCTCCGTGGACGAAGGCTTCAAGCTCCAGATCTTCCGGTATGCGGTTACGGATTCGTTCTATTTCTTCGAGAGACAGTTCTCTGCCGAGAACCACTCTTTTTGCGCCCATTTTATACCATACGTTGCAGGTACGGTAATTGACCGTACTCGCCTGGGTCGAGACATGTATTTCCATATCCGGAGCATACTGTCTGACCATATCAAACATTCCCAGATCAGTGACAATAACGGCATCCACCCTCATGGACTGCAGTTTCTTTATGTAATCTTCAAAACGGTCTATTTCATCGTCGTGAGGTACAGCATTGCAGGCAACGTAAACCTTTACTCCCCTTGAATGTGCGAAGTTTATTCCGCGCATCATTTCCGAGTCGGTGAAATTGGCGGAAGCCGTGCGCAGTGAAAACTCTTCTCCGCCTATATATACCGCGTCAGCCCCGTAAAGTACCGCATATACCAGGCGGGTATAATTACCTGCGGGCGCAAGGAGTTCAGGTTTTCGGATCATATCACAGACCTCACTTTATTTTTTGATCGGCAGATTTCTGGTCAGCCGCCGCAGCGGACGGGCAGTACTACCCGTCCGCCCTCCGTTTACGGAGGGCGGAACTTGCGGAGCAAATTCCGTGCTGCGGCTCTTCTGATATTTCAGTTACCGGAATTCGGGGTAATCTGCGGGAGAGAATGACTCTCCGGATATCCCTGTAAATAATATACAATAAAACCGCCCCGATGTCAAGTGACAAAGGGGCGATTTAAGGTTTTTGTCGAAAGGTATGTTATTTGTCGGATTCTGCCTTGTCGTTCTGGGGCAGGATTGCATTGACAATTATACCGAGGATAAGCGCACATGCTATTTCCGTAAGTTTAATTACCCCTCTGCCGGTGACGAAGGACAGAGAAAGTCCGCCGATACCGCAGATAAGAATGACGGCTACAACAAACAGGTTACGGTTCTGGTTAAGGTCGACCTTCTGAATCATTTTCAGACCGCTGACGGCGATGAAACCGTAAAGGGTGATGCACACGCCGCCCATAACACAGTTGGGTATGGAGGCAAGGAAGGTTACGAAGGGGCCGAAGAAGGAGATGACTACACACATGATCGCAGTTGTAAGAATGGTGAGAACGGAGGCGTTTCCGGTTATGGCAACGCAACCGATGCTTTCGCCGTAGGTGGTGTTGGGGCAGCCTCCGAAGATAGCTCCGGCAATGGAACCCACGCCGTCACCGAGGAGAGTTCTGTGAAGACCGGGCTCCTCCAGCAGGTCGGTATCAATGATGGAGGAAAGGTTCTCGTGATCGGCGATGTGCTCTGCGAAAACAACGAATGCTACGGGGATGTAAGCCACCGCTATGGTAGCAATAAAGGACAGATCTATTTTGTCAAGCCCCTTTACAGCCTCCATGAAGGTAAAGTCGGGGACTTCAAATATTTTGAGATTGCTGAATACGGAAAAGTCTATTACCTGAAGGGCGGGGTTTCCGGTGACATTGCCGATTACGGTGAATATGGCGGCGACTGCGTATCCGGCAAGTATACCGATTATGAAGGGGATCAGCTTCGCCATCTTTTTGCCGTATACGGAGCAGATTATTACTGTGAAAAGTGTTACCAGACCACAGAGGATCGCTATGTAGGGGCTGCATACGGATACATTTGCGGCGTCAAGAACTTTACCCTTGGACAGATCCGCAACCGCATTTCCCGCAAGGGAAAGACCGATTATGGATACGGTGGGACCGATAACAACGGCAGGCATGATTTTGTTTATCCATTTAACGCCGGCGAATTTTACGATTACCGCGATTACAACGTATACCAGACCGGCGAAAGCTGCACCGATGATAAGACCCGCATATCCGGCCTGAAGGGACGCGGCCCCTCCGAAAGCGGCACTCATGGAGCCGATAAAGGCAAAGGATGAGCCGAGGAACACCGGGCTCTTGAATTTGGTGAAAAGAAGGTAAACAAAGGTACCGATACCGGCGCCGAACAGGGCTGCGGACTGGCTCATGCCATTACCGACGATGGCGGGTACGGCGATGGTAGCCGCAAGGATCGCGAGAACCTGCTGGAAAGCGAAAACAATGAGTTTTCCGAACTTCGGTCGATCCGAGACTTTGTAGGTGAGATTCATTCTTTCATTCCTCCGAAAGTTTTTTCTTGCGGAATTTGCGCTTTTACACCGAAAAAATACTGCCGTTCCGAAAAGAAAGGCAGTTATCAATTATTTTCTTGTGGAAAAAAGAAGAGGCAAAAATACTTACGTTCGTTCAAACGGCTTCTCCCGAGCAGTTTAACCGAAGTAACCATCCTCGCATCCTCCCCCGCAAATCCATTTGAACTATTCTACCACAGATGTCGAATATTGTCAATAGAACTTCGGGAAGTGTCACAAAAAACTCAATCTTCGTCTGAGTCCGAACGGGAAATGTCGCAAAAGGCGGCTGAAGCCTGGGGAAACATATCCGAAGTCCGGGAAATGTCACCGAGGGATATCATTCCCACCAATCTTCCGTTGTCGCATACCGGAAGTCTGCGGACCTTATGTTTTGCCATAAGCCTGGATGCTTCCGTGAGAGAGTTTTCCGGACTGACGGAAATTATTCCTTTGCTCATGATTTTTTCCGCATAGGTGTCGGCAGGGGCTGTTGCCGATACCGCGCAGCGTATTGCTATGTCCCGGTCAGTTATTATTCCCGCAACTCCGCCGTGCTCATCCGTAACCGCAACTGCACCTATATCGTATTGATTCATCAGCGCGGCGGCTGAACGGACGTCATCTTTCGGCCCTACCGTTACCGCCGGTTTGTTCATTATATCTTTTACTTTCATTTTTTCTCCGTTTTCCGTCTTTATTTACGGAGTTTTTTCCGGAAATATACGGTTTCCGTTCCGGTACATGCTATTTTGCGGTGACGGCGGGTGATTTCCGAAAAAAACTTCCTTCTTCTTATTCTGCCTTTAAATCCGGCAGATATCCGAAGAAGGAAGTTACATTTTTAAATTAAAAGCGCAGTGTTTGCTTATTTTATGGTAGTGATAGTCAGATCCACCGTGCACTGTCCCGTAGTTCCGCTGCTGCGGCTTTCAAGAACATAAATAATCAGTGAATACGAATCGGAGGTCAGCACGAAACTTTTTCCAAGTCCCAGTGATGTTATTTTAGCCCCGGGAAGACTGTCTCTGTAAAACTGCACAGCTTCTTCGTAGGTGGAAGAGGAGTTGTACAGAACCTGGTACTTATTGCTGCCGGAATCAATCTTCGTGACTTTTGCGGATATAAGCTCAACCGGTCCGGTCAGCGGGAGCTTTTCGTAAGGATATCCTTCGGGCAGCATTGCGATGAGTTCTTCTTCGCTGCCGGTATATGTTCTGTTCCCGTCACAGGCGGCAAACGTAAGGCATATGACAGCCGCAAGGACGAAAAGTGTGAGCTTTTTCAACAAAACTTTGCACCTCTTAGTTTTATCTCTCAATAATTATACACGATATACCCGTATAAGTCAAGTTCAAAATTGTGAATATTTATGGTTAATTGGACATCAGGTCATTGACTATATATTTTATCAGGTCCTCCGTGCATGCGGCGCCGATATGTGTTGCCGCCGCCTTCGTTTCGGCTATTGCATTTTCCGGGGCATAGGAAATGTCCGCAACGGAAAACATGGATATATCATTTTCGTAATCCCCTGCGGCAATAACGGTATGGATAGGTTTTGAAGTCATTTTCAGTACCGTTCTGAGCCCGTTGCCTTTGCCTGCGGAAGGCGAAAGCATTTCGACCCCTCTGTCCCAGGTATGAAGGAAAAGGAATCTGTCAGGAAAAAGCCTCTTCAACTCATTTTTCAGCGGAACGGAATACTTGGGTTCCTGTCTGAACATGACCTTTGTATACATCGTCTCACTGTTTCCGTTGCCGTCCGGCACCGGATATGTTTCGGATATTCTGATGTCGGTCTCCGGATGATTAGCCCTGACATGATCCACAACTTCCAGGCAGTCTTTATGCATCAGGTTCAGCCGCACCGGGAGTCCGGTTACGGGATCGTTGATTTTGCAACCGTTCATGCAAACCATATATGTGTCCGGGGTGAAACTTTTGTAGAAGTTCTGCATTATGTATTCGCTGTCCCTGCCCGTTGCGAGGGTAAAAAGTCCTCCCTCTGACCGGAAATATGCGATCGCATCGGAATTACCTTCGGAAAGGATACCGTCGTCATCTGTGAGTGTTCCGTCAATATCGGTACAGAGAAGAAACCCGTCGAATCTGCCCATATATCATATCTCCCGTGCGGCATCATACAGCGCCTGAATGGCCTGCTGAGCCGTTTTTAGTCTTATCAGGGCTCTGTCCCCGGACAGATTGAGCACATAATGGCGGACAGTATCTGTCCGGGAGATGTATGTCGCCATGTGAACCAGGCCTACGGGTTTTTCCGGCGAGCCTCCGCCCGGACCCGCAATGCCCGTAACGGCAACGGCTACGTCTGCGTCGGAAATCCGTGCCGCCCCCCGTGCCATCTGTTCAGCCGTTTCGGCACACACCGCTCCTTTTGTACGGAGGAGGGATTCATCCACCCCGAGGAGCTTTGTCTTTATTCTGTTGGAGTATGTCACCGCTCCGGCTTCGAAAACGGCAGAAGCGCCCGGAACATCAGTTATCATTTTTGCTATCAGTCCGCCGGTACAGCTTTCGGCGGTAGCGACGGTCAGTCCTTTTTCTTTCAAAAAAAGTATCAGTTTTTCAGGTGTGATGTCCATATTCAAGGCTCCTGACAGGTCTTTCGAAGGGTGCCGAAACACATGATCGGCTTAATTCCACGTTTGTATCGGCATTTCCTCTGTTAAGACGAAATATGATGTCAAAGGTTCCTGTTCCGACCTCAGGATCGGAACAATAATTCATAAACCGGACCTTTACAGCCGGATAAGCTCCGTTCTGTCTACAATCCCATCGAGAAGACCGGGGATATCAAGACGCTGTTCCTCTCTTTCCACTGCCGCTATACGGGGGTTTACCCTGGGGTGTTTGGGTGTGAATACGGTACAGCAGTCTTCGTAGGGGAGAATAGAGGTTTCGTACGCACCGATTCTGCGGCTAAGTTCCACTATCTCCATCTTGTCCGTGCCTATCAGGGGGCGGAAGACCGGCATTGTTGCCACCGCATCGGTGCAGCCTATTGCAGGAAGTGTCTGACTTGCCACCTGACCGAGACTTTCACCTGTTATAACGGCGCCAGCACCACACTTTTCCGCCACTGCACATGCTATGCGGAGCATGAAGCGCCGCATTATTACCGTAAACAGTTCCTCATTGCAGCAACGTCGGATCTCTTCCTGTATCTTTGTAAACGGTACAACGTAAAGATCTATCTGTCCGGCATATTCGGAAACTATTCCGGCGAGGGTCAGAACCTTTTGTTTTGCTCTTTCGCCTGTATACGGAGGGCTTTCAAAATGTATTGCCGAGATTTTCATGCCCCGGCGAGCCATCATATAGCCCGCCACGGGACTGTCAATCCCTCCGGAAAGCATGAGCATTCCGTGTCCTCCGGTGCCTGTGGGAAGTCCGCCTGCCCCTTTTATGGGATCCGCATGAACGTAGAAATATCCTTCCCTGAGTTCCGCATATACCGTAAGCTCCGGTTTGTCCAGGTCGACCTGAAGCCGGGGCTGATTCGCTTCGTAAATGTATTCTCCCAGCTTTGCTGCTATCTGCGGGGAGGACAGGGGGTAATTCTTGTCCGTCCTCTTTGCCTTCACCTTAAAGGTACGTGATCCGGCTATTTCATCGGCAAGGTATTCCGACGCTTCTTTGCACATTGCGTCAAAGTCCGCGCTGCACTTTTTTGCTTTGGTCAGTGTTGCTATGCCGAAAACTTTGGCACAGGCGGCAAGAGCTCCGTCAATATCCGCATTTTCATCATTTAATTCAATGAAGACCGTAGACTGGCTGAGGGTAACCGTTGTTTTTCCGAAGGGACGAAGAGCTCTTCTTACGTTGCTTTTCAGGCTGTCTTCAAATTTATACCGGTTTAATCCCTTGAGTACAAGTTCTCCTACTTTAAGAAGTATAACTTCATTCATATCCGTACCTTATTTAACCTTTATAAGAGTTGCCGTCGCATCCCTCAGCCCCTGTTCCAGCAGGGATACTTCCTGCATCGTGTTAAGATGGGAGAAACTGATGCGAATGGCTGATTTTGCGTATTTTTCCATTCCGAGGGCTTTGAATACAGCGCTTCCTTTTTTGGATGAGCATGCCGAACCTGTGGAGACATATATATCCCGGTTGGAAAGAAAATGCAGTATGTTTTCCGACAGGAAACCCTCAAAGATTGCATTGAGAATAAACGGGGAAGCGTCTTCCGGGGAAACGATAACTGCCCCCATACTGGTAAGGGATTTTCTGAGTGCCGCATTCATCTGCCCGACAGTGTTCCTGCTCTGCTGCAGTCCTGAAGAAAGCACCTTTACGGATTCAGCCCACGCCGCTGCCGCCGCGGTGTTTTCCGTTCCGCAGCACAGACCTTTTTCCTGTCCTCCGCCGTATATCAGAGGTCTGAGTCTTATTCCTTTCCGGACATAAAGACCTCCTATACCCCGGAGGGCATGGGTCTTGTGGGCGGCAAATGATGCCATATCCACACAGGAATAATCAAACGGTTCCTTCATGAATCCCTGAACCGCATCGGTATGGAAGACCGCATCGGGACATCTGCGCCTGGTGAGTTTTGCCAGTTCTTTTATCGGGTTCACGGAGCCTGTTTCGTTGTTGACGTGCATTATGCTGACCAAACGCGTGTCATCGGTCAGCGCCGCCGCCAGAACCTCCGGGGTGATTATCCCGTTTTCCGGTCTGAGGCGTACAATTTCAAACTGCTCCTCAAGGCTTTTGAAGCTCTCGGTTACCGCCGGGTGTTCGTATTCCGATGTAATAAGTCTGCCGCCCCGTTTTGTCCCGGCGTAACCCCTTATGGCGAGATTGTCCGACGCGGAACCTCCCGGTGTAAAAAGAAACTCATCGGGTTTCACCCCTGCCGCTTCCGCAACCGTCCGCCGTGCCTGTTCAAGCGTCTGTTCAGCCTGAAACCCGGCGGCATGGAGTGAGGACGGATTCCCGCAGACCTGAGTAAGTACCTGTTCCGCAGCCTTTATCGCTTCGGGCAGTGGCATGGTCGTAGCCGCAGAATCAAAATATATCATTTTCGTTTTCATCCTCGTCGCCGTCATCCATACCCAGCATCGTACGGGCGTCTTTTTCGGGAAGTTTTTCCACACTTTTGAGCTTTCGCATCATGCCCCGAGTTCTTTCTCCCACAAGTTTTTCAAGTCCGCCCTGTGCCGTTTCAAAGTTCTTCTGTACTTTCTTGAGCTGATCTTCAAATTTTCCGAATTCCGTCTTAACCGCGCCCAGTACGGACCATACCTCGGAGGACCGCTTTTCAATGGCGAGGGTGCGGAACCCCATTTGCAGGGAGTTCAGGAACGCGGAGATCGTCGAGGGACCGGCAACGCTAACTTTGTAGTCTTTGCGCAGCGTTTCTATAAGGTCAGTGCGTCGTACTACTTCCGCAAAAAGCCCCTCGGTGGGCAGGAACATTATTGCGAAATCAGTGGTGTTCGGCGGGTCGATGTATTTATCCCTTATATCCTTTGCATTTTTCTTCGTTGCCGCTTCCAGGGCTTTTCCCGCGGCATCGACAGCTTCCTTGTCGCCGCTGTCCATGGCTTCGATCAGGTTTGCGTAGATTGTGTTGGGGAATTTCGAGTCAATGGGAAGATATACTTTTTTGCCGTCTTCTTTACCCGGGAGTATGATTGCGAACTCAACCGGGTCACGGCTGCCTGCCCTGGTACAGACGTTTTCCTCATACTGATCCCTTGTAAGTATGTCCTCAAGAATGCGCGAGAGCTGTGTTTCTCCGAATATTCCCTTTGTTTTCACGTTTTCAAGGGTCTTTTTGAGCCCTCCTACGTCTGAGGCAAGGGTCTGCATCTCTCCCAACCCTTTCTGGACGTTTTCCAGCTGAGTCTGGACAAGCCTGAAAGATTCGGAAACCCGCTTTGAAAGGCTTTCCTGCAACTGTTCATCCACGGTGCGGCGCATCTGTTCGAGTTTTTCTTCGTTGCTTGCCCGCATCTTATCCATTTTTTCTTCGTTGGATTTCTGCATTTCCAGAATACGGTCATTCAGTGTCTGGTTTATCTTTTCGAGCTTTTCGGTCTGGGTGCGCAGACTGTCTTCAGTCCTTTTTGAAAGCTGCCCCACGAGATTACCAAAGCCCCGGATTGCCTGATTCTGTGCCGCAGATGCGGAACGGACGGACTGTCCTGCAGCTTCAATTATGGTGTGCTGAGCGTACCGGAGCTGTTCTTCCGTAACGGGTTTTTCTCTGTCGGTTTCCCGGTTGATCCGTGTAAGCACGGTAAGAGCAACGGCAAGGGCTGCCAATGAAGCCGCCAGACCCAGGCCGGATACTATCAGCAATACTGTTTCCATTTTTTCTCCTTTTCCGTTTCGGACAGCGAAGTCGTCAGCCTATCCGACTACGGTCATTTTAACATAGTTGGTCATGAGCTTTTTGATACCCTTTGCTCCGAAGTCCACCTCCACCATAGTGTCTCCTGCCATAGGGGTGACGGAAATCACTACTCCGTCTCCGAACACCTTGTGGCGGACCGTCTGCCCCTTTTTATAAGGACATTCGGTGTTTTTCTTCGGTACGGAGACCTCGGTCTTTGCAAAGAGAGGCTTGTCCATGATATTGCGCTTCGGTCTCGGAGATTCCGAGTCAAACCCGGAGCGTTTGTATTGCGGATGTTCCACGGTTTCAATGAGTTGAGGCGGTATTTCCGCAAGAAACCGGGAGGGCGTTGCAACCCGTGGGGCACCGTACATCATGCGGGACCGGGCTGAGAGTATGTAGAGCTTTTTCTTTGCTCTGGTGAGTGCCACATAGCAAAGTCTCCGCTCTTCTTCTATTCCGCCTTCTTCCATTTCCGACATGGGGGAGGGGAACAGTCCCTCTTCAAAGCCTGCAAGGAACACATTCGGGAATTCCAGCCCCTTTGCGCAGTGCATGGTCATAAGGGTAACGAAAGGCTCTCCCTCATCCAGTTCATCCACCGCCGATACCAGAGCCGTCTGCTCCAGGTAGTTCGAAAGTCCTGCTCTTCCGGGATCGGCTGCCTGTTCAAACTGAACGATATTGTTATAAAGTTCGTCAAGGTTCGCTTTTCTGGAGATCGCTTCAATGCGGTCATAAGCCTTATCCAGACCTTCGGAATATCCGGTGATATCAATAAGTTTGCGGTAAAACTCAGAAATCGGCAGTTGCTCCGCCAATTCACCCAGCTGATTTATCATATTCGCAAAACCGGTAAGTTTTCCCGCGGAACGTTGCAGGTCGGCAAAACTGTCCGCGCGGCTGATTATGTCAAAATCCGTGGTGTCGTTAGCCTCTGCCAGGGCAGTGACCTTTTCAAGTGTCGTATCTCCTATGCCACGTTTGGGTTCGTTGATTATGCGCATGAGCCGTGTACGGTCGGCGCGGTTTACGATTACGTTCATATATGCAAGGATATCCTGGATCTCTTTGCGGCGGAAAAAGGGCTGGCCTCCGAAGACCTTATAGGGAATGCCGTTTCCCCGGAGTGCCATTTCTATACTGTTTGACTGCGCGTTTGTGCGGTAAAGTACACAATAATCGTTAAAGGATGATTTGTCTGTTCCTATACCCGTGAGGATAGTCCGGGCGATATAGTCTCCCTCCTCATGCTGGTTATTGACGTTATTTACGATTATTTTACAGCCGGTTCCGTTTTCTGTCCAGAGCCTTTTGCCCTTGCGGTGGGAGTTGTGGGCTATTACAGCGTTTGCGGCATCAAGTATAGTCTGTGTGGAACGATAATTCTGCTCCAGACGGATGACCTTCGCATTCGGGAAGGATTTTTCAAAACTGAGGATATTTTCAATACTTGCCCCCATGAACCGGTAAATACTCTGGTCATCATCACCGACGACGCATATCCTTCCGTTGTTGCACAGCAGTTTCACCAGCTCATACTGTATCGGGTTTGTGTCCTGGTATTCGTCAACCAGAAGATAGTGGAAACGCTTATGTACGGACGCCCGGACCTCATCAAATTCCTTCAGAAGTTTTACGGTGAGGCAGATAAGATCGTCAAAATCAAGAGCGTTCGCCTTCTTCAGCCCGTTCTGATATGCCCGGTAAACATCGGGAATACGGGGCGTAATACGGTCACGGTATTCCTTCGAAAACTCCTCCGGATCCATTCCGACATTTTTTGCCGAGGAAATAATGTGCCGTACAGTCTTCGATTTGTAAAGTTCCGCCGGAAGACCCAGATCTTTTATACAGGAATCCGTCAATTTCACGGAATCGTGGTCGTCGTATATGGTAAAGTTTCTGTCGTAACCAAGGCGGGGTATAAACTGGCGGAGTATTCTGACGCAAAGGGAATGGAAAGTCAGGGCCCACAGAGCTGACGGGTCAATGCCGAACCTGGATTCGAGCCTTTCCCGCATTTCCCCAGCCGCCTTATTGGTAAAGGTTATCGCGAGAATGTTTCTCGGGTCCATCGGATCGCAGCTCATAAGTCTGAAATATGCCGGGTCGTGTATGTTACGGAGGCTTTTGTCTTTGAAACAGCGTTCGAGAAATTCCTCTTCGTCATCGGATCCGGACAATTCCGTGTTGTAAGAGTTTCCGTATTTTATGAGATAGCTTATTTTATTTACAACGGCAGTAGTTTTTCCGCTTCCCGCACCAGCGAGGATAAGCAACGGTCCGTCGTTTGAGTATACCGCCTGCCGTTGCTGCGGGTTAAGCGATGAGTACTCGTCGTCAAGTATGGCACGGCGCAGTGCTGTAAGATCTTTCATTTTTCACCTTTCACTCCGTCTTTCCGCAATCGGTCGGAACGTTGCCGGTCGGGCATCATGACCGTGCTTCCGGAGTCTCTGTTTACATATTTCAACAGTAATTTAATATCACATCAATTATACTACAGATTTTGTAAAAAATCAAGTGGTCCGTGCTAAAGTTCGGTATAAAAAGAACTGTTGGGGAGAGAATACTGACAACAGAGTAAATATCTTGAAAGAAAGGCGAAAAAGATGAAAACAAGACGGCTTTTTATATTGGTTTTTGCCCTTGCACTTGTTGTGGCTTCGGCGGCGATCCTGGTTTCCGCCATCAAAGATCAAGAAGCCTCGGTTGCGACCCTTTCCCAGTACGGGTCACGGGGAGATGAGGTACGGAAAATTCAGCAGGCTCTGAAGAATAAAGGGTATTACGGCGGTTCCGTGGACGGAATATTCGGCTCTGCCACACGTCAGGCTGTTGTGGCATTTCAAAAGGATCAGGGGCTGACCGCCGACGGGATAGCGGGACCGAAGACCCTTAAAGCATTGGGTATCTCTTCGGGGCAGAACAGTAATTCTTCAAATGACACCTATCTGCTTGCCCGCATAATCTCCGCCGAGGCAAGGGGCGAACCGTATGTGGGACAGGTTGCTGTGGGAGCGGTGGTTCTTAACCGTGTGGACCATCCGTCATTTCCCAATTCCATTTCCGGGGTCATTTATCAGAATAATGCCTTCACGGCTATAGTGGACGGACAGTTCGATGAACCTATTGCCGACAGTGCGTGGCAGGCGGCACGCGACGCGCTTGGCGGCTGGGATCCCACAGGGGGCTGTATCTATTATTATAACCCGAAAACGGCTACGAATAAATGGATCCGTCAGCTTCCGATAGACATGACAATAGGAAATCATGTCTTTTCCCATGGGATAAACGGTCAGTGATGCGGCGGAAGCTTCAAGGTAGTGATAACTTTCGGTTTGATATGACTGAGGGGAAGTCCGGATGGACTTCCCCTCAGACCTGCTGTGGTTTCACTTTCTGACGATCAGCTGTTACTGATAACGGGACCTCCGCAGACATAATGCGGAGATCCCGTTTTACATTTATATTTTACTCGCAGTTCACTGTCTTTTCTGAGACTTTACGAGTACTGCGTGTACCGCTACCCGAACATTTTTGTCTGAGCCTTTGCAGGTTGACAGTGTTACTATATGGCTGTCCTTATCAAATTCAAACTCCGACAGCCATCCTTTCAGCTGATTTTTCTCCTGGCGTTCATAGCAGAAATCTATAAAATCCTGATCCGTGGGGAAATAGGTGGTTATGTATTTGTCGTAAATATCCGTTTCGTACCAGGAGAATACCTGCCATACCGTGTCGTACTCAGGGGTGCTGATGCGTATGAAGTGATTGTATCCGTTCTTATACCATTGGGGGCGTTCGTTGAGGTATTTCAGTCCTCCGAACATTTTATAACTTTTAGCGTGACCGTAGAATATGGAATTCCGGTTGCTCAGCAGGGAGGATTTATTCCTGTAGTCCATATACACCCAGCCGTTGCCGCTGTTTTTCCGATTGAAATCATGATCAAGGTAAAAACTGTTATCCGTGGTCTTTACCGCCGGTATATCTATGGGAAGCCCCTTGACCGGATCCTTTGTCGGACCCTCAAAACTGAACCAGCACACGAACTGAGAATTCTGTTCCCTGAGTTCAGCTATTTTTTCGGCTGAAATATTCAGATACGGGATATTGTCCAGATCAACCAGATCCGGGTGTATCTCGGTGTTCTTCAGTTCATTGTATGTTCTGGGGGGCTCCGTGGGCTTTTCAGTGGGGCGTTCTGTCGCGGGAAGTGTTGGAACTTCCTTTATATCCTCGGTTTTCTGTTCTGTTGGCGGTTCCGTACTTTCTGTTCCCGGCTCCGTGGCAGAGTCAGTGGGCTCGGAGGTCCCGGGTTCCGTTCCCGGCTGAATTACCGGAATTGTGGGGGGCTCCGTCCCGGGATCCGTCGGAGTCTCCGTGGTTCTTAACTGATCAATGATCTTTGCCGTCCTGTAGTCCTCTATGGCCTGCTTTGCCACAAAATATCCGCTCGTGCAGAATACTATGGCGCAAAAGGTTACTGTCAGTATGACTATAACGGGCTTTTTCCTTTTTTGCTGTGTGTCCCGGACTTTTTTGTCATAATGCCTGCCCGGATAAACTTCTTTTTTCAAGGCGGGATCCTCCCCTGAAATGTCCCCCCGGATCATCTGTAAGATCTCCGGGAATAACATATGGTTTCCGAATCAAAACAACGGTCTGCGGAGAATTTCCGCAGACCGGATGTTATTTATCAGTTAGTGCGGGGTCTGCTCTTTATAAGCTTAGCGCAGATAACGTAGCGGACCGGACCGCTGGCATCGGCACAGGTGGAGAGGGTCAGGACCTTATCGCCGGGCTGAACGCTGACACCGTAGCTACGGGTCTTGAGGGCCCTGTTTGCTTCATTGGAGAAAGATGTGGAAGAGTCCGAGTAAGTTTCAAGCAGACGGTTTCTCCAGTCGTTCATATATTCCGCAAAGGCATTGTCATCGTGGATGAATTCCATCATTTTGTACTTATCACCGATAAGCTCGACTTTTTGCTGAGTTGTGAGCTTGGAAAGCTTTGCCTTCTGATCCGCTTCGCTTATGTTCCAGTCGGATTCAATGTAGTAATGCTTATCGCTGTCGGTGTAGTAACATGCAAATACCTGCCAGACAGTTTCCTCTTTCAGCGTATTGAGATAGACGTATCTGTTGCTTTCTTTCTTGAACCAGTTGGATGTTCTGGTAACATCCTCAAGCTGGTCAAAGATATATTTGCCGCCGGCATGACCGTAAATGACGGTGTTTTGGTTGTAAATATATCCGGAAGCTCCGATGGTACTGTTATTCATGTATGCGGAGCCCCATTTTGCGTATTTGCCAGTTGTGTCATGAGTGAGGTACCAGTTGTCGGTATATTCCCCGTCCACCAGATAATTGCTCTTATCCCTAACCTGTTGCATAACGGGGATATTGATATTTGTTCCGGGCAGATATATCCACGCAACGGCATCAATGCTTTTGCCGTGATTTGTGGCTATAAGTTCATCGTTTACGAAAAATCCGTCCTTATCTATATCCGCGGGTTTTACAATAACCTCATATGTGGTGGGCTCGGTTACGGACTGATTGCTGCTCGCTATTGTTATCTGGCAGGAGGCGGAGAATCCTCCGTCCACGGTCGTTGCCGAAATGATAATGGTTCCCTTCTTATGGGGAGTAACAAGACCGCTGGCATCAACCGTCGCTACGGAAGCGTCGGAAGTTGACCATATAACAGATTTTTCCGTTGCACCGAAGGGAGTCACGGTTGCCTCCAGCTGGAGGGTGGAACCGGTACCTTTAAGGCTATACTCATCATAGTTAAGAATGACACCTGTTACCTTTACCGTGGGGTCAACGACTATTTCGGTCACGTCTACGGTAATGGTGCAGGTCGCGGTGAATCCGCCGTCCTCGGTAGTTGCGGTTATAACGGCGGTACCGTTGCCTACGGGATAAACTTTATTGTTGCCGTCCACGGCTGCCACCGCCGGATCGGAACTTGACCAGATAACATTGGTATTCGCAGCATCGGCGGGCTGAACAGTCGCCACAAGCTGCATTTTCGTATCATAGTCGTTAAAGGTCCATTCGGTAAGGTTCAGGGAAACGCCCTTTACACTTTTATTGTCCGTTTCTTCTTTACAACCGGCAAATAACGTTACAGCCGTTATCAGAGCCAGAAGAAGGGTAAGAAATTTAACTGTTTTTTTCATCTCAGACCTCCGCTGATTTGCCTTTTTCTTAATTTTATCATAAATAAGGCGAAAAATCAATTATAAGAAAGTGGTAATTTGCCGAATATATGTTTACAATACGGCATTTGGAAAATGCCGGATCGGAATTTTCAACTCAAGTATGTTTTCAGACAGGGACACGGGACGCCGCATCCCTGTCTGAGGTGTTTTTACAGTGTGAAATCGAAACCGGAGAGTTTTTCGGGAGCCTTTGCCTGGAGAATTTTCTTTGTGATCTCAACCGCATCAAAGCCGTATTCTTTAAGAAGAGCGGCAGGGGTTCCGGATTTGCCGAATATGTCCTGTGCGCCTATTCTGACGAGTTTTGCGGTTTCGCCGCCGCAGCATACAGCTTCTGCAACAGCACCGGCAAGACCGCCGATTACATTGTGGTCTTCAATTGTGCAGATAAGTCCGGTGTCCTTTGCATCCGCAAGGACTTCCTTTTCGTCAATGGGTTTAATGGAGGGCATATCCACGACCCGGACCTTGAGTCCGTTTTTGGCGAAAAGATCTTTTACCTGCATTGCCAGAGTATAGAAGGGTCCGCAGAACATAACAGTGGCAAAATCGCCGTCGCACAGACGGTCGCTCTGGCCGAGGGTATATGTATATTCACCCTCTTTGTTCGTTATGGGGAGGGGCAGACGTCCGAGACGTACATAAACCGGGCCGTCATAAGCCGCAGCCCAGCGGATGCAGGCTTTTGTCTGGACCGCATCTGAGGGCGCGAGGACTACCATTCCGGGGACGGCTCTCATCAGCGCCATATCTTCCAGGCACTGGTGGGTTGCGCCGTCTTCGCCTACGGTAAGTCCGGCATGGGTAGCCACTACCTTGACGTTGTTGTGGGGATAGGCAATGCTGTTACGTACCTGTTCATAAGCTCTGCCTGCGGCAAACATTGCAAAAGATGAAGCAAAGACTATATTTCCGCAGGAAGCAATACCGGCGGCCACAGCCATCATATTTCCTTCCGCGATACCGCAGTTGATGAATCTTTCGGGGTATGCTTTAGCAAAGGAAGCGGTCTTGGTGGACTTTGTAAGATCCGCATCCAGAACGTACATATTCTCATATTTTGCGCCCAGTTCGGCAAGAACCTCACCGTAGGCGTCTCTCTGAGCTTTCATTTCAAAATCAGCCATTTGCTTCTACCTCCTGAATACCCTGTTTAAACTGCTCTTCGTTGGGAGCGGTACCGTGCCAGGAAGCAACGTTTTCCATGAAGGAAACGCCTTTTCCCTTGACAGTCTTTGCCACGACGGCGGTGGGCTTGCCTTTGCAGTTTCTTGCAAGAGTGAGGGCGGCTCTGATCTGATCCAGGTCATGACCGTCTATTTCGATAACGTTGAAGCCGAACGCACGCAGTTTTTCCGGAATGGGAAGAGGGGACATGACATTTGTGATGTCGCCGTCTATCTGAAGTCCGTTGAAGTCGATAAATACGCAGAGATTGTCCAGTTTATAGTGGGCGGCAAACATGAACGCTTCCCAGCACTGACCTTCCTCTATTTCACCGTCGCCCATAACGGAATATACACGGTAGTCCTTTCCGGCTCTTTTACCTGCAACGGCCATACCGCAGGCGGCGGAAATTCCCTGTCCGAGAGAACCTGTGGACATATCTACACCGGGAATATGCTTCATATCCGGGTGTCCCTGAAGGATAGAATCTATCTTTCTGAAGGTTTTGCAGGTCTCAACGGGGAAGAATCCCTTGAGAGCCAGCGCGGAGTAGAGGGACATGCACGCATGACCTTTGGACAGTACGAATCTGTCTCTGTCCGGGCACTTCGGATTTTCGGGGGAAATATTCATTTCCTCATTAAAAAGCACAGCTATGATATCTGCGCAGGAAAGAGATCCTCCGGGATGTCCGCTTTTGGAGTTGTAGATCGCTTCAAGGATCAGCTTTCGCATATTCTTGGCAAATTCTTTTGTTTCCATGATCTGACCAAGCCCTTTCATAAAAATATTTTTCACATGATTTTCAGTGCGGAATATACATTGTAACCATTATATCACAGATGCTCTCCGATTTCAAGCCGAAAAACGGAAAATTTTTAGATATTTTTGCATAGTTCCGCAATCCCCGGAGAACCTTTGACTGCGTCCGCGGAAACAAAGGGCAGTCCCGATCACTTACACCCTTGCGACGCAGAAATGAGGGAAATGTTCCTTTCACGGAGTATGTTTTTCATAATTTTTCGTTTTTTCTCTTCCGGTTCATTTTCCCAAAGCCGTTTCCGCAATCTCCGGGTTATCTCTGTTTTCCCGACCCCGGCGGTGTTTCAGTTGAACTCCGGTATGAATTCCTCCGAGGACGAAGACAGTGACTGTATATATCCGTCGGTCAGACCGAGGTTTTCCGCCGCCCGGGTGACCCTCCGGTATTCCTCCCGGGTAAGCTTCCGTTGCAGTTCCGGAAAGTCCGTCAGTTCTCCTGCCGGGGTGTACTGCCCCATAATGCTTACCGGGACTCCCTCCGGAAGATGTCCGGAAAGCCACTTGAGAAGCCTTACCGACTGCCCCGTGGCTCCGGGCAAAACAAGATGGCGAACAAGTGTTCCTTTTTTTATCATGCCGTTTTCATCATACAGTGCCGGACCTGTCTGGCGGCACATTTCCGCCAGAGCACGGGCCGCAGTATCAAAATAATCCTCCGCCGCGGAGTATCGCAGCGCCTTTTCCGGGCTTATGTATTTCATGTCGGGCAGATATACGTCCACATATCCCTCAAGAAGCCTGAGAGTCTCGGTTCTTTCGTATCCGCTGCTGTTCCATATTACCGGTATTCCGGGCCGGAATATGTCAAGTGCGGCTGCTATCTTGTCGGCATAATGCGTCGGCGTTACAAGGTCAATATTATCGGCGCCGCGGGCTTCCAGATCCCGGAAAATATCCGCGAGTTCCGCAACGGAATAGTCTGTTCCCGAGACTTTGTGACTGAGGTCGTAATTCTGGCAGTAAACGCAGCGCAGATTGCATCCGGAAAAGAAGACCGCTCCCGCCCCGCCTTTACCGCTGATACAGGGCTCCTCCCAACGGTGTATCATGACCTTGTTTATACGGATCTTATCTCCGGATACTCCGCAGAATCCCGGAGTTTCTTTCCTGTCGACCCCACACATTCTCGGGCACAGAAAGCATCCCGTGACGGTCAGTAAGGTGAATTTTTCCGAAGAAGTCATTCTTTATCCGCCTCTTTGATACCGACAGCGGTCTTTACTGTTTTTTCAACATCGGACAGGGGAACAGACGTGTCTGCCTTCCGGATAAAACAGACGCAAAGTCCTTCCTCGTACAGCTTTTTTGCAACCTCTGTTCTGGGTTTCGCCACATCCGGGGTGTTGTATCCTATTCTCAGCATATCGCCGTCATTCACGACGGAAGCGACAAGGGAAGAATCGATAACCGTGTCCGGCATGAAAAGAGCCTTTGATACAAGGCGGTCTTTCTCAACGATGAAGCACGGTGTTGCGGCAAGTACGATGTTGAGTATGAGGCTTGCCGCAAACAGAGCGGCAGCGGCTATATATATTCCGGGATTGTGTCCGGCTGTCAGGGAATAGACAAAAAGTCCTGCGGAAAAAAGAGTCATAATTCCGGAGAGGATGATCTGCCACGTTCTTTTTCTGTAGAATTTTACTGGAAAATCCATTTTCAATACCATACTTTCTTCCCGGCATAATATTTGCGTTTTCGGGAATATTATCAGAATTATCTTACATTTCTCCGCAGGCTTTGTCAAGTAATCGGGACATTTTTACACATTTTTTTTCGTTTTCGGGCAGAAGATCCTTATAATTCCGGATACCGCAGATTTGTCTTTCCGGAATTATAATCGTCTCATACAAAAACAGCCCCCCGGTACGGCAGGGGGCTGTATACATAAATCTGGTTATTTGTTTCGGTTCCGCCTGACCGCACTTACCGTCAGCGTAATCAGCACTATGACGAAGGCGGCTATGAACGCTATGATCCCTTTTGCTTTACGGCTCAGTCCTGTTTGAGCCGCTGAAGGTTTTTCCGTAGGCATCGGGATCTCCGGGTCCGTATAAGGTTCTGTACGGGGATCCGTCGGGATGTCCGTCGGAGGGTCGGTCACAGTTTCCGTTGCCGGTACTGTGGCAGGTTCAGTCGGGGCGATCACGGGTTTTGTGGGCGGTTCCGTTTTCGGTTCAGTGGGCTTTTCTGTGGGGCGTTGCGTCGGAGCCTCTGTTGCCGGAACGGTGGGGGGCTGTGTCGGAATCTCTTCGTGGGGTTCCGTTGCCGGCTCCTCCACGGGTACTTCGGGGGGTTCCGTAACCGGTTCAGTTGCCGGTTCTGTGGCAGGCTCGGGTACTTTGCCCAGTTTTGCCGAAAGCTTTACATCCGCTTCCGGTCCGGGGTCTGTTTCAATGCTTGAATATCTGCAGGCAAGTCCGCGGGAATCCTCAAACCGGTAGTCTTCATATGACACCGAGTAGGGTATCAGCATCCCGGAGGCTTCGGGGTAGAACCTGAACCTCGGGTTATCCGAAAAATGTTTCCACGGAATAGCCGCTTCAAATGTCACGGTTCGGTTGTTTCTGCCGACCTTTCCCGTAACGGACGACGATATATCGGAATATTCCCCGGTCACAAGATCCCGGGAGCAGACCACAAGACTGTCGGAATTGTTTTCCGAAGAATTGAAGCTGAACGTAAAGCTGAAGTAATCTTCAATGTCCGAAAACAGGTTGAGGGTAAACCTGTCCGGCTTCAGATCCTGTCCGAATTCCAGAAGACCGTTTACGGGAAGCTGATCGGTATCCTTTATTTTTGCGGCGATATACAGGTTGTCGCTGTCGTATGTCATACAGATATCCAACCCCATTGTCGCACGGTCGAAGCTCCCCGTAACAGCACTTTCCGGCAGAGTGTTCAGAACACTGCTGTCAAGAGTGAAGACCGAGGATGCCGGATATTCTCCGATCCCGATTCTGCCGTCAATTACCGGGGTCATGTACGGTATGTCTGTAACTGTTTTTTCCATTGCGTAACATGTAGCCGGCATAAAGCTCAGTGTCAGTAACGTAAGTGCTGCAATAGTAAATATCCGTTTCATTAAAGGAATCCTTTCAAACTCCTGAAGTATTTTGAACATCCCCCGGCAGCGGCTGCCGGATTTCCCGTCCCTTATATCTGTCCGGAGCGGAAAATATTATTTGCGCTTGTCTTTAAGTGCCAGCGCCGCAACAGCTACAGAAGCAACCACGGCTACGGATGCCAGAATTATGTTAAAGGTTACGTTGCCGCTTTTTTCACTGTCATCAGAGGGGTTATCCGTGGGAACGGCGGGGTCGGATGCCGTTCCGTCAGAAGAAAGAAGGCATCTTACGGGTATATTGTTCCCGCTTCCCGGAAATTCAGACGCGGATTTATACGCAAGGATCGCGTTATAGGAATCTTCAAAGTCTATGCAGGCAAACAGAACGGCAAATTCTTCCCCTGCCTCTGCTATTGCGGCGTGGGTAGTTCCGTTCGTGACATACTGCCACGGGATCATGAATTCGTATACCGTCACACCGTCATTTCTGACCGATTTCCCGGTTATCTTTCCGTTGAGATTGTCTCCGAAACCGCAGACGTTTTCGTCCGCATAGTGGGTTCTTCCCACGATAGTCCCGTCAGCTCTCGCACCGACGGTAAACCAGTAATTTGCCGCAGAGTCGGAAAAAAGATTGATCTGTACGCAATCCGCAAGGCTGCTGTCCCAGGTCGTGGCATATATGGGAGTAGTGTCCCCGTATACCGATGCCGCCACATACAGGCCAGTTTCATCCCATGCAAGGTTGAACACCGTACGGGTTTCATCGGACATCTGTCCAACCCAGCAGGCGTCCCCGCCAAGGGACTGAACAAGGGGTTTATCTACGGTATAGCTTACGGCGTACTCTCCCGGTTCGACGATACCGTCCAGGGTAACTTTATCCGCTCTTTTGACTTCAAGTATATCGGTTGCCGCCGCAGACGGGAGAACTGCAGCTGCGATAACCAAGACCGCAGTCAGAATAACAAAAAATGTCTTTTTCATCTATATATTCTCTCCTGTTTGGAAATCAGTGTTTCTTTCTGAGCATGTTCATTATAATTATCACCGCCGCGGCGACTATTATAACTATTACGGCTATTCCGATCCAGACCTCAGCTCCGTAACCGGTGCCGGAGTTATCCTCAGGGTCGGTTTGTGAAGATGTCGGAGCCTGTGTCGGGGCTTCGGTTGAGGGCTCGGTCGGCTGTTTTGTATCTCCGGATCCTCCTATTACTCCGAAACGGCTTAGAGCCAGATACTGAGGATTATTGCCGATACCGTCGTCATGTTCGAGGGTGACAAGGGAGAGTATCTGTATATCCAGTTCGTCCGCCACGACCTCACGGTTCAGTTTGAAGAACTGACTGAGCTGGTAGCTGTAAGAAGATGATGAGGCGCAGTTTGATCTTTTTCCGGCGGTATAAATATTGACGGAGTCCACTGTATTTCCGCCGAGTTTGAAGGTTATTCTGAAGGCGTTGGGCTTTGCGGTCCGTTCATACATGCTTATTCCCGATCCCCAATGGGCAAATCCGGGGATAATGTCAAAACCCGCTATGGTCCGGGGCTCGGAGTATTTCACGTTGAAGGAGGGCAGGTCGGAAAAGCCTACGGAGGCGTATTTCCCCGATTTGGCCTGCTCGGGAAGTGTCGCCTTCCAGGTTCCTTCAATCAGCTCCCGGAGCAGTACGGAGTATATCGTATCCGGTTCCGTTTCAAGATTTTCCCGGAACACGCCGTCAAGACTGCTGTCTTTTGTCTGTTCCGAAGCCGTAACGGAGTCCGGATATATGTAATTCGGGACAGATTCCCCCGTTATGTAGTCTATGGATGTGGAGTTTCCGAAGGCTACGTAGGCATCTGTATAATATTCGGTGCTCAGGGGTACGCTCGCGTCGGAGGTGAAAAACGCCAGGTCACACATGAAAAACCACATTTTAGACCAGGACGCACCGTTTGTAACGCTGATGTCCGTGGGAGTTATGTCTATTCTGTCAGCCAGGATCTCATTCTGCAGGGTAAAGTATTGCTGTAGATGGGCAACGTCTTCACAGCGGTTAAGAACCGCCGTTTCCACGAGGGTGTTATCTCTGTAAAAATCGAGTCTGGCTCCGAGGGAATGGGGATTCCTGGGCATCAGCCCCACAGGACTTGTAAATCTCACACCTTCTATAGGATACACCTTGTCGAAGCTTATTGTAAAGGTCGTTCCGGGGACATATTCATCGTTGCAGTCCACCTGATTCTCATACCAGTCGCTTTGAGGATTGTTATCAAATATTCGCATAGGGTCGGTGGTATCCGGGTAAACGGTGGGACTGTTGCAGGTTGCGGAAACGGGCATGATGTGAAACAGACTGTCAAAAATTCTGTCATCGGCGGGGATAAGGGTTGAGACTGTCTTTTCTTCGGCTGCCGAAGGCAGGACAAAGAGTGACAGCAGAACAGTCACGCACAGTATGAGTGCTGGGAGTTTCCTCATAAATGATCTCCGTTCTTTATGTTTTCTATACTTTAAGGTTGTTTTGAAATCCATGTCTTTTAAGCAAAAGGAAGCGCCCTTTGCGGAGCGCTCCCCATTGAATCAAACAGCTTATTTCTTCTTCTTTGTTGCAACGAGTATTATGATAAGTGCAACTACCACTATTACACCCGCTCCGATGCCGATCCAGAGAACGGTGTTGTTGGATTTGTTTTCGGTGGGAGTGGTGGGTGCATCCGTCTTGGGCTGAGTGGGAGCGTCTGTAGCAGGCTGAGTCGGGGCATCAGTTGCGGGCTCCGTAGGCTCATCCGTTACAGGCTCCGTGGGAGTATCTGTAGCAGGTTCTGTGGGCACATCGGTAGCCGGATCCGTTGCGGGATCAGTAGCCGGTTCGGTCTTGGGCTCAGTCTTGGGCTCGGTTTTAGGCTCGGTCTTAGGCTCAGTTTTGGGTTCGGTTTTAGGCTCTGTCTTGGGCTCAGTCTTAGGTTCAGTTTTGGGTTCGGTCTTGGGTTCAGTCTTCGGCTCAGTCTTCGGCTCGGTAGCGGGCTCTGTGGGCTGATCCACGGGTTCGTTGTTGTCGGAACCTATGATACCGAATCTTGCAATAGCAAGAATGTCCGCACCCTCTTCGTATGCCTGGTCGTCATGCTCAAAGGTAACCATGGAGATTATTTCTATGAGCAGCTCGTCGGCTGTAACGGTTTTGTTGAGCTTGTAGAACTGGCTGGACTGGTAGCTGAAGTTATTGACTGCAGCAGAGGAGGATCGTTTGCCGGCGGTATAAATGTTGACCGTGTCGACTACCTTTCCGTCATTTTTGAAGGTTATTCTGAAGGCGTCGGGCTTTGCCGCTTTTTCCTGATAAGCATCTAGTCCGGATGCCCAGGTGGTAAGCTGCCAGCGTCCGAGACCGGGAACGATGTCAAAGCCTTCGATCTCGCAGTCACCGTTGAATTTGACGGTGAAGCTTGCGAATTTATCGTATTTTGTGGAGGCATATCTGCTTGCAGTCGCTCCGGCGGGGAGTTTCTGTGCCCAGAAGCCTTCGTTGACCTCGCGCAGGTTTATGGATGCGTGATCCTGGCAGGTGTCAGGCTCGGTGTTGGGAACATTCCAGAAAATATCGTACGCATTGCCGTCCGAGGTTTCGGAGGCATCAACGCTCTTGGGCTGTATGTAGGGGGCTCTTACTTCTCCTGTCAGCTCATCAACGGTGGTTCCGTCAAAAGCGAACAGCGGATCGCTGTAGTAAGAGGTGGACAGGGGAACGTTCTTATCGGTAGCAAAGAAAGCCATATCGCACATATAAGCCCACATGGTGGACCAGTTTGTGTCGCCCCATGTCTCTATGGCATTGGGTTTAACGATGATCTTATTGGCTTTTATGTTCTTATTGAAGTAGAAGTACTGGAACATACGTTCTTCATCTTCGCACTTGGGAAGTTCAGCCGTTTCCACAAGATCGTTTCCGTTGTAAAACATCAGGGAAGCGCCGAGAAGACGAGGGTTGTTCTTTCTCAGGGCAATGGAGGAGGTGAAACGCAGACCTCTGAAAGAGTAGACCTTGTCATAGGTAACGGTGAATGTTGTTCCCATGACGTATTCATCATTGACACCGGCCTGATTTTCATACCATTCGGATTCTTCGTTGTTGTCGAATATTCTCATGGGGTCGGTGGTATCGGCATATTTACTGTCGCTGGTGGCAGATGCGGGCATGACGTAGTTAAGCTTGTCGAAGTCAGCTTCCTCAGCCTTTGCGATCTTTACAGCCGCAGAGGTCCCGAAAGTGAAAAGAGAAGCCAGAACCGCAATCATTACCGTGATTGCAAACACTTTTTTCATTTCAATTTCTCCTGTTGTTGTAATGTTTTCTGAGTGTTTCTACTTGACTTGATTATATCATATAGCGGTCAAAATGTCAAGAGAGTTTTTGATTTGGGAAAATTTTTTATGAAAAATAATGGATTTTTCTTTTTCAGGAAGCTTTCTATGGTCATTTTGCCGATTTTTGTCAAAATACATGTTTTTTCCTTGACAATCCCCGGAAACGGGAATATACTTACAATTGAAATACAGTTTGATGGTGGTGTGATAATTTGGTATATACCGTGACGTTCAATCCTTCGCTGGACTATTTTGTTGATGTTCCGGATTTTCGGACGGGCGAAGTCTGCCGGGCGGAGACCGGAGTGATCCGCGCCGGGGGAAAGGGAATAAATGTTTCACTGGTTCTTTCTTTGCTGGGAGTGAAGAGTTTTGCCACGGGGTTCGTTTCCGGATTTACGGGAAGAGAGATCTGCCGGCTCCTGTCAGATTCCGGGATCGGGTGTGATTTTGCGGAAATTCCGGGAGGAATGAGCCGCATTAACGTCAAGATCCGGCACGGAATGGAAACCGAGATAAACGGCTCAGGTCCGTCTGTAGGCGAAAAAGAGAAAAAATTGCTTGAAGAAAAACTCAGTCGTGTGAAAAAAGGGGATTTTGCGGTCTTTTCCGGAAGCATACCCAAGGGAACCGAGACCTCTTCTTATGCCGATATCATCGCTTCTTTTGAGGAGGGAGTGAACACTGTTGTTGACGCGGAGGGGGAGATCCTTCTGAAAACTCTTCCTTTGAAGCCGTTTCTGATAAAACCGAACCGGTCTGAAGCGGAACGGATTCTGGGCCGTAAAATATCTTCACCGGACCAGGCCCTGGACTGCGCAGAGATCTTCCGGGCGAAGGGCGCAAGAAACGTCATAGTGTCTCTCGGGGCTGACGGTGCTGTTTTTTCGGCAGAGGACGGGAAGGGGTATATTGCCGGGATCCCGTCCGATAAAACGGTGAATACCGTCGGTTCAGGGGACAGTACTGTAGCCGGCTTCATCAGCGCCTGCATTAAAGGAATGACTCCGGATGATGCTTTTGCCTTTGCCGTGGCTACCGGGACCGCTGCCGCGTACAAGGAGGGGTTTCCGGATGAAACGGATATCAGAAAAGTTTTGAAAGGAGTCACCGTTATCAGGAGACGGTAATCCCTGCCGTCACCGATATTTGAGGCGGCAGGGTAACAGTGTACGGTCCGCCTTTTTTCCCTAACTCAGTTCAGAAAAACACAGAAATTCCTTCGGATTTTTCCGTAACTGAAAAAACACTTTTCAGCCTGTTTTCGGTTATTGCCGTCAGAAGTCTTTCAATATCTTCGTTTTTATTTTTTTATCAGAACAGCGTCCACCGCTGAGACCTCGTCCTTGCTCAAGGCTACTTCGTATCCCCGGAGTTCGACCCTGGTGACGTCCCCGTGAAGTGTTATCTGCCTGATTCTGACCCCTGTTCTCGGGGTGAAACCGAGATCCAGGAGCTTAAGTCTTGTCTTTTCGTTTCCGCCGATAGAGGATATAAGCGCCTCCGCCCCCACAGGCATCTTGTCAAGAGTCATAATTTTACCTCCGTCAATATTACAGTTTACATGTAATATATGACTTCCGGTCGGAATGTATGAGTGCTTCAGGTATATCGCATTCACTCAGAAAATAAAAAGCAGCGCCGTCAGCGCTGCTTTTAACATTATTTACTGTTCGTCCACCGTACGTGAAAACGCCGGGAGAAATTCCTCCTCAAAATATTTCAGAGCAGGAAGGTCCATAGTTTTCAGCTTTTGGGCAATAGTCTTTTCCGCCACCGCAAACTCTCTGTTTCCGGCGCTCAGCTCTTCCGTGCACTTGATGTAGGCACTCAGAACGTCCGCTGCCTTGACATAACGGTATTCTTCCGGAAACTCCTCTTCCGCATAAAGTATTGAAGTGTACTCCGGCTTCATGTCTTCCGGCAGTTTTTTCAGAAGTATCTGCTTTGCGCCGTCCTCCATCTGTCCGTAGCTTTTTTCAATGACGGTGTTGTGTTTTATCGGAGTCGGCAAGTCCCCGGTGATTATTTCCGTTGCATCGTGATACAGGGCTATGACCGCCGCTTTGTCCGGATCCACACCGGCACCGAAACGGTCTCTGCCTATTTTTGCAAGGGCGTGGGCGAGAACTGCGGTCTGGTGTGAATGTTCGCAAACGTTCTCTCTTCGTACGGAACGCATGAGTACCCAGCGGTCAATGTACTTGAGCCTTGCGAGTACGGCAAAAAATTTGAACATTTCTTTATTTCTTCATGGTTCCCGCTTTATACGCCGCAACGAGGTCGTTTATCTTCTTTGCGGGTTCAAGCAGGGTCGTGACTGACTGATTCATATGGGTGGAAAGAATGAAGTACGCGATGTACTTTGAAAGGTCAGCGCTGATGTACCAGGGCTGAGCCATCATCTCGGGACTCTGATAGGTCAGGTTCGTGGAAATGACATAGTCGAATACTCCGTTCTCATATGCCTGCTTGAACTTGTCCAGTCCCTCGGTGAACAGGGCATAGGTTGCAGTGAGGAATATGCGGCGGGCACCTTCTTTTTTCAGATCATATGCAAGGCTGAGCATGCTTTCGCCGGAGGCGATGATGTCGTCCGCAACAAGGATGTCTTTTCCCTTGACGGAGGAACCCAGATAAACGTGTTCCACGATGGGGTTTCTGCCGTTGACTATGGTGGAGTAATCGCGACGCTTGTAGAACATGCCGAGATCGAGACCGAGAACGGAGGAGTAATAGATGTTGCGGTTCATAGCGCCTTCGTCGGGGCTCACCACCATAAGATGATCCTTGTCCAGGGTCATGTCGTCTATGCGTCTGAGAAGTGCTTTGAGTATCTGATATGTGGGCATAGCGTTGTCAAAGCCCATAAGAGGAGTTGCATTCTGAACTCTCGGGTCGTGTGCGTCGAAGGTTATGACGTTGGAGACACCCATGTTGTGCAGTTCCTGGAGAGCCTGAGCCGCATCAAGGCTTTCTCTTGAACTTCTCTTATGCTGTCTGCCGCCGTAAAGAATGGGCATAATAACGGTAAGACGCTGAGCTTTTCCGCCTATGGCTCCGATGATGCGTTTCAGATCCTGAAAATGGTCGTCCGGGGACATGGGAACTTTTCTTCCGTACATTGAATACTCGCAGTTGTAATTTCCCACGTCGGTAACAATGTACATGTCATAGCCTCTTACGGTTTCGCCGATGATTCCCTTTGCGTCTCCGGTATAGAAACGGGGGCAGGAGGCTTTGATGATCAGGGATTCCCTGTCCTCTTTATTGTCAATTATACCCGGGTTGTTGCTGTAATACCAGTTCATTATGTGTCCGTCGATCTTCTGACCGAGATCCCGGGCGCTTTCCATCGGAATTATGCCTATAGGGAAAAAATTAGTCTCAAAATTCAGCATCGATATTGGCTTTCCGTCCATTATATCCAGTCCTCCGAAAAATAACGCATTTAATGTATATTTTGGTAACATTATAATATACTTTTACGAAAAAATCAATAGGCGGAAGCAAAGTTCAGAAAAAGTTTTTTGCCTTCCGGCACAAATCGCCGGTATTCGGGAAAAATCCCAAAAGTATTACTTTGCAGTTCATTTTTTTGACATAAATTTGTTTTATTATATTAAAAAAGATTGGAAGGGCGGGTACTGAGTGCAGATCACGTCTTCATTTTGTCGCTATGAGAAAAAATATGTGATTTCGCAGCAGCAGTCCGAGGAACTTCTTTTGAGACTCGGGGACAGGATCCATGCCGATGCCTACAGTATGGGACAGGCAACATACAGGATCTGCAACGTGTATTTTGATACGGATAATTCCGATGTTATCCGGTATTCGCTTTCGTCTCCGTTCTACAAGGAAAAGCTCCGCCTGAGGACTTACGGTACTCCGGAGAATTACAACGCCGTTGCGTTTCTCGAACTGAAAAAGAAGGTAAACGGTCTTGTACTGAAACGTCGCGCTACCCTTACCCTGGGACAGGCTTACGATTTCCTTCGGACCCGCAACAGACCCTCCGGGTTGGGATATATCGATGAGCAGGTCCTTGATGAGATTGAGTACTATCTTGACACGAATGACGTTCATCCGGCGGTGTATATAGGATACGACAGAGCGGCGTATTATTCCAAGGATGATCCGACCCTCCGTATAACTTTTGACAGGAATATAACTACGCGCAGGGAGAACGTGCTCCCCGAGAACGGAATGTACGGGGCGAAACTTCTGCCTGCCGATGCGAGGCTCATGGAGATAAAGATCTCATCCTCAATGCCTCTGTGGCTTGCACGTCCCCTTACGGAAATGAAACTTTTCCCCAGGAGCTTTTCCAAATACGGCAGGGAATATGCCGGCGCAATAAATGAAATGAGGTGAACCCATGGCTGGTATAGAATCATTTTTTTCGACTCAGTACGGACAGAATTTTACGTTGCTGTCAACCCTTGTCATAGCCGCTGTGGGACTTCTGACCGGCTTTGTAATAAGCGGTACTTATATGATTACCCATCGCCGCAGAGGGTATATGTCCTCTTTTGTGCTGACACTTGTGATCCTTCCCACAGTGATTTCCATAATAATACTTCTGGTGGGCAACAATTTCGCCCGGGCGTTTTCCCTTGCGGGAGCGTTTTCCCTTGTCAGGTACAGAAGTGATCCGACGGACCCGAAGGATCTTGCGTATGTGTTTTTCGGACTGGCCTCAGGTCTTGCCGCAGGTATAGGCTATATAGGATATGCGATGCTTTTTACCGTTCTCCTTTGTCTTATACTTGTGATCCTTGAGAAAGTCCATTTCGGGGAACGCAGATTCACTTATTTCAATCTCAAGATACTCGTTCCGGAGAACCTCAATTACGAAGGTGCTTTCGACGATATACTCCGGAAGTATACGACTTCCTTTGAACAGACCAAGGTGCGTACCACCGATTTCGGAACCATGTATGAGGTTTGCTACCGTATAACCATGGCGTCCTCGGTTTCCCGGAAAGAACTTATTGACAGTATCCGGGTCCGCAACGGAAACATGAACGTCGTTCTTACTGTGAGAAGCGGTGAACGCGTGATCGCCTCGGACTGAACCTGTTCTGGGTCTTAACAAGCTATTTCGTTCATTTTGACTCTTTTAAACTATTTTTATTTCTTTTTACATTGAGCCCTCCGGGGCTCTTTTTTTATTTCCATTTCCGTTTTTTACCGGGGCTGCCGTTATCCAGTAATATATCAGACCGCAATAAAAAGGAAGACCCGGGTCGGGGTCTTCCTTGTGTGCGTATGTAAATTGAAATGAACATACAGGAGCGGCGCAGATCCGATATCAGGAAAAGCGTCTCCTCCCACCGGGTTTGAAAACATCCCCCTGGCTCTTTTATTTCATTTCGGTCCCGTCGGGATTGAACAGGGGCAGGGGCTGAAGGTAGATTATGTCGTCTCTGTTCTTCGCATCGCCTTCGGCAAGGCAGAACATTTTTCCGACGATATTTCCTCCGGCCTGATGAACCAGATTTTCCACAGCCTTCAGGGAACCTCCGGTGGAAACCACATCATCGATTATAAGGACTCTCTTCCCTTTGAGAAGAGCAGCATCCGCTCCGTCCATATAAAGCTTCTGGGAACCTTCGGTGGTTATCGAAACGTCTTCCGCTTCAAATACGCCGTTCATATACGCCTTTTTCGCTTTACGGACCAGCATGTATTTATTTCTGCCGCTTTGTCTTGCCATCTCGTGGATCAGGGGAATAGCCTTGGCTTCCGGTGCGACCATATAGTCGAAATCGGGTGCCTTCTTGAGCAATTCACGGGCACAGGCAACAGTCAGCTCCACGTCACCGAAAATAACGAAAGCCGCTATTGTAAGGTGATCGTTCAGCGGGCAAAGGGGAAGGTCTCTTTCCAGTCCCGCAATGTGCATCTTGTAAACCATGAAAATTTCTCCTTTACTGACCGCAGCGGAGCTCTTTTCCGCCGCCGTCATCATCAATACCTTATTATTATAGCAGATGTTTGGGAAAAAATCAACTCCCGTCTATGAAAAATGTTTAAAAAGTTAAAATAATGAAAAAAATTCCGAAAAAACAATCGAATTTGCCGCAAATAGGTTGACAAAGAGAGAATTATGGTGTAAAATGTAACTAACTTAATAACGAATCCACCGTCAATATATGCGCAAGATATGGTTGCGTGTCTCTACCGCCGGCCTTAAATCGGCGACTACTGATGTGTTTTTTCGTATTTTGCGAGAACGGCGGTCTGCGCCGTTTTTTATATTTCCGGGGTTCGGAGTGGCACGGGAGCTTCTTTGTGATGAAGGAGGCTGCCGGAATATTATTTTTGGAGGAAAACAACATGGCAACTCAGCAGACTGAGAAGCGCGTTTCCGGTTTTGATAAGTTTTTCAAGATCTCCGAACGCGGCTCCAATGTCAAAACCGAGATCATAGCCGGTCTCACCACTTTCTTTGCGATGGCATATATCGTGATCACTCAGCCCAATCAGCTCATTGGCTTCAGCTTTGACGCCACCGATGCCGGAAGAGTATGGAATGCCGTTTATATCGGAGCTATCCTTTCCGCAGTTATCGGTACGTTGCTTTATGCCGTTTACGCCAAACTTCCTTTTGCACAGGCATGCGGCATGGGGCTGAACTCCTTCTTTTTTGTTTCGTTTGTTCTGCCCAGCGTTATCAAGGGCGAGAGCATTGTCAAGGGCTATCAGTCCGGTCTTGTAATAATTCTTGTCTCCGGTCTGATATTCATGCTCCTTTCCGCTACGAAACTCCGCAGCTATATTGCGAAGGCTTTGCCGGATTGCCTTAAGAAGGCCATTCCTGCCGGCATAGGTCTGTTCATTGCCATGATAGGTCTTAAAAACGCCGGTATCATCCAGGACAACCAGTATACCTTCGTTCAAATCGTCGATATCAAGGGCGGCGACTGGAAGACCGTTATCGCCCCCGCACTCGTTGCCTTCCTCGGCTTCATAATCATCGCTTCCCTTACCAAGCTCAACGTCAAGGGCAGCGTCATCATTGGTATAGCGGCATCCGCTGTTATCTACTACCTGATCACATGGCAGGCTCCCGAATTTGATATTACCCAGATGGGAAGTCAGATTGCTACCGCCTTCAAGGATTTCGGCGAAGTAGGTATTACCGGTGTGTTCAAGGCTGAATCCTGGAAGGAAGCCTTCACCGGTGAAGCTATCGGCGGTGTGTTCTCCGCTGTCATGCTCATAATCACTTTCTGCCTGGTGGATATGTTCGATACCATCGGAACCCTTTACGGTACCGCTTCCGAGGCTGATATGCTTGACGAAAACGGCGACCCCATAGATATGGAGAAATCCATGCTCTGCGACTCTGTGGCAACTGTTACCGGTGCCGTTTGCGGTACTTCCACCGTTACCACCTTCGTTGAGTCCGCTTCCGGTGTTGCTGCCGGCGGCAGATCCGGTTTCGCTTCCCTTATCACTGCGGCATGCTTTGCTCTGTGCCTGTTCCTTTCTCCCATTGCGTCCATCATTCCCTCCTGCGCAACCGCTCCCGCACTGATTTTCGTCGGCGTTCTCATGCTCAAGAGCTTTGCAAAGGTCGATATGTCCGACGCCCGTTCCGCAGCTCCGGCATTCATGGCTCTTATCATGATGCCTCTGACCTACTCCATTTCCAACGGTATCGGTATCGGTGCCATAACCTATACCCTGATAACCCTCTTCACCGGCAAATACTCCAAGAAGGATATCGTTGTTACCATTATAGCGCTGCTGTTCATCGCCAGATTCGTGTTCATCACCATGTAATTCCGGTTGACAGCCTGAACTTAAAGTATTTTCCGGATTCCCGGGCGTTTTGCGCCCGGGAATCCCGCTTTTCAGCCTTTTACGGTATTCTTCGGAGAACTTCTCTCAGGGTACGGAAAAAACGAATGTGTCACAAATGTGAAAAATGTGGTCTTAATTATAAAAAAGCGAATGAACCTCTTGACAAACGGAGAAAATAGTGGTAAATTATCGGTGTTGGCACTCAGAGGTAAAGAGTGCTAAAAGTAAACGGGAAGGTGAGACAATGGAACTTGACAGCCGCAAGAAGCGGATACTTGATTCTGTCATCTCCTCCTACATTTCCACCGGTGAGCCCGTGGGGTCAAAGACTCTGCTTGACAATATGGACCTTAACGTTTCCTCCGCCACCGTACGCAGTGAGATGAATGAGCTGGAGAAAATGGGGTACCTCTGCAAGCCTCACACTTCAGCCGGACGTATTCCCTCCGAAGAAGGTCTGCGGTATTACGTCAACTCTTCTCTGGATAAATACACTCTGGATGAACGTGATCTGAAGATGTTCATGCCGGCTTTCCGTTCCTGTGTGGGGCTGCTTGAGACCATCCGTTCCGCTTCCGCGTGTCTGGCGGAGTTTTCCGGATGCACCGTTTTCAGCGCCGCTTCTTCGGGCGGAGACGGACGTTTTACCTTTGAGGTCATGCCCTCCGGCAAACGCACCGTGGCTATCATGGCCATCAGCGATACCGGTGCGGTGAAGTCCGTGTTTACCAAAATGGATCAGGACGTAACCGCTGAGGACTGCACAAAGCTTACAAAGTTGCTGAACAATGTGTTTGCGGATTATCCGGTCAGTCAGATTGGCGGAGTACGGATAATGCTTTTCCGGGATGAGGTGGACAGAAACTGTCCCCAGATGAGCTGTGTGGTCGTACCCGTGGCAAACCTCGTGGATAAAATAAAATCTTATGAGCTTATTGTCAGCGGCAGTGAGAAAGTCCTGTCGTATCCGGAGTTTTCCAACGTTGAGGCGGCAAAGGAATATTTCAGTCTGCTGAGCAGGCACGAGGATATACTTTCCCAGCTTCTTGATGCGGAAAAAAGCGGAGACATACACGTTTCCATAGGGCATGAAAACAAGCTCCTCGGAAAACTCCGTGCCAGCGTTGTCAGCGTGTCCGGACAGGCGCGGATCCCCATAGTCATAGGTGTTCTCGGCCCGGCAAGAATGGATTATTCCAAGGTTATCGCCGGATGCAAGCATGTTATGCTCAGCCTTCAGGAGCATATTGAAAAAGAATTTTGATACGGAGAGGATATATAATGTCAAAGGAAAAGAAAAATAAGGAAAAAGATCCCGGTACCGAACCCGAGACGGAGCAGGTCACTGCGGATGTTTCCCCCGAACCGGCTCCGGTGAAGACCGATGAGGATATGAAGGACAAATTCCTTCGTCTTGCCGCCGACTTCGATAATTTCAAAAAACGGAGCAGAGCGGAAAAGGATGCCGTTTACGGTATGGCGGTCGCTGACACCGTCAGCAGATTTCTGCCGGTGACCGACGATATGGAGAGGGCGCTTGCAGCTGCGGGTCCCGAAGATACTCCCCTTAAAAAGGGAATGGAGCAGATTTACGCAAAGTTTACATCTATACTTGATTCCCTTGGGGTAAAATCCGTAGGGGAGAAAGGCGAAAAGTTCAGCGTTGACCTTCATGAGGCGGTCATGCAGGGCCCGAGCGACGAATACGAAGAGGGCTGTGTGGCTGAGGTTTTTCAGAAGGGTTATAAGCTGGGAGACAAAGTTGTGCGTTATGCCAAAGTGAAAGTCGTCTCAGAATAGAGCGGCGAAGCTTTGTTTTATAATATTGATATTGAGTATATTCTGAATATTACAGGAGGAAAAAATTATGTCCAAGATAATCGGTATCGACCTGGGTACCACCAATTCCTGCGTAGCAATAATGGAGGGCGGCGAACCTGTAGTCATCGCTAACTCCGAAGGCAGCAGAACCACACCTTCCGTTGTCGCTTTTTCCAAAACCGGCGAAAGGATCGTCGGTCAGGCGGCTAAACGTCAGGCTATAACCAATCCTGACAGAACCGTCATTTCCATAAAGAGAGAAATGGGTTCCAATTACAAAGTCCATATTGACGGAACCGATTATACCCCTGAAATGATCTCCGCAATGATTCTTCAGAAAATGAAGGCTGAGGCTGAGGCTTATCTGGGTGAAAAAGTCACTCAGGCGGTTATTACCGTTCCTGCGTACTTCAGCGACGCCCAGAGACAGGCCACTAAAAATGCCGGTACTATCGCCGGTCTTGAAGTTCTCAGAATAATCAACGAACCTACCGCCGCGGCTCTTGCCTACGGTGTGGATAAGGAAGCCGAGCAGAAGGTCATGGTTTATGACCTTGGCGGCGGTACCTTCGATGTATCCATACTCGATATCGGCGACGGCGTGTTTGAGGTTCTTGCAACCAACGGTAACAACCGCCTTGGCGGCGATGATTTCGACCAGAGAATAATGAACTATCTCGTTGCCGAATTCAAGAAGGACAGCGGTATAGACCTTTCTGCCGATAAAATGGCTATGCAGAGACTTAAGGAAGCGGCTGAGAAGGCAAAGATCGAGCTTTCCGGCATGACCTCCACCAATATCAACCTGCCCTTTATCACCGCCGATGCCACCGGCCCCAAGCATCTTGACGTTACTCTCACCAGAGCCAAGTTCAACGAACTGACCGCCGATCTGGTCGAGGCTACGATGACACCCGTGAGAAAGGCTCTTGCCGATGCGGGCCTTACTCCCGATAAGATCGATAAGGTTCTGCTTGTGGGTGGATCCTCAAGAATTCCCGCGGTGCAGGAGGCTCTCAGAAAGTTTATAAACAAAGAACCTCACAAGGGTATCAACCCCGATGAATGTGTCGCTATCGGTGCGGCTATTCAGGCAGGTATCCTCGGCGGCGATGTCACCGGTCTGGTGCTGCTTGACGTTACACCCCTTTCCCTCGGTGTTGAGACTTACGGCGGCGTGTTCACCCGTGTTATAGACAGAAATACCACCATCCCCGTAAAGAAGAGCCAGATATTCACCACTGCCGCTGACGGACAGACCAGCGTTGAGGTTCATGTTCTTCAGGGCGAACGTGAAATGGCTGCGGATAACAAGACCCTCGGACGTTTCGTCCTTGACGGTATTCCCCCGGCACCGAAGCAGGTTCCCCAGATTGAAGTCACCTTTGATATCGACGCAAACGGTATAGTGAACGTTTACGCAAAGGATAAGGGAACCAATAAGGAACAGCACATCACCATTACCGCTTCCTCGAATATGTCCAAGGAAGAAGTGGAGAAGGCTGTTGCGGATGCCGAAAAGTTTGCTGCGGAGGACAAGAAGCGCCGTGAAGACGTAGAGGTCCGCAACAACGCCGACCAGGTCTGCTATCAGTGTGAGAAGACTCTTTCCGAAGCCGGAGATAAAATCCCCGAGGCTGAAAAGAACGGGTTGACGGAAAAAATCAACCATCTTAAGGAAACTGCCAAGAATTCCGATACGGACACCATAAAGAAGGAGACCGAAGAGCTGCAGCAGGCATTTTATAAGATTGCCGAGAAGCTTTACGCTCAGACTCAGCAGCAGCCCGGTGCTCAGGGTGCCGCGCCCAACGGAAACGATGCCAACGGCGGTGCCGACTATACCGTTGTGGATGATGACGGAACCAATAAATAAGTAAACTAAAACGCTGATTTGCCGGAGGTAAAGCCTTCGGCAAATCTCGGCGCATAACAGAGGGTAATATGGCAGACAAAAAAGATTATTACGAGGTGCTCGGGGTCTCAAAGAACGCCAGCGAGGACGAAATAAAAAAGGCATACAGAAATCTGGCAAAAAAGTACCATCCCGACCTTAACCCCGGCAATAAAGAGGCTGAACAGAAGTTCAAGGAAGTTGGAGAAGCGTATTCCGTTCTTTCCGATCCGGACAAGAAAGCCCGCTATGATCAGTTCGGTCACGCCGGGGTGGATCAGTCCTATTCCAGCGGTTATACCGGGGGAGTGGATTTCGGGGATTTCGGTGACCTGGGAGATATTTTCGGGAGCTTTTTCGGCGGCGGCGCGGCTTCAAGACGTTATTCCTCCGCTGTTCCCGGTGAGGATGTGACTGTTTCGGTAAAACTTGATTTCAACGAAGCGGTTTTCGGATGCAAGAAAAGCGTCAACGTCCGCCGGACGGTAAACTGCGATGCCTGCGGAGGTTCCGGAGCTGCTGCGGGGACTCAGCCTGAGACCTGCAAGATCTGCAACGGTACGGGAAGGGTCCGTCAGATGAGGCAGACCTTATTCGGAAATATGCAGACAGAGACCACCTGCTCATCCTGCCGGGGAACAGGTAAGATAATAACGAATCCCTGTAAAAAATGCGGCGGTACGGGACAGGTAAAGCAGTCCTCCGTGGAGGATGTGACCATTCCCGCCGGAATAAACAACAATCAGACCCTCAGGATAAGGGGAAAAGGCGGCGCGGGGCTTCGGGGCGGCGCTCCCGGAGATCTGAATATCCGCATCTCGGTCAGACCCCATCCTATTTTCGAACGCAGGGATTTTGATATATACTGTGATATTCCGATAACGTTTGTTCAGGCGTGCATGGGATGTACCCTTGATATACCTACGGTTGACGGGGCAAGTTTCAAACATAAAATTCCCGAAGGCACACAGCCCAATACGGTCTATAATTTCAAGGGCAAAGGGGTTCCTTACCTCAACGAAAAAAACCGCAGGGGCGATATGTATGTAAAGATAGTAGTGGAAATCCCGAAAAACCTCAACGCAAAGCAAAAGGAATTACTTAACCAATTTGCCGAAACCCCCGCAAGCTATGAAAAGAGTACGGGTTTCTGGGATAAAGTGAAGGGAATGTTCCGCTGACCGGCGGACAGAAACATAAAAATGACGCATCAACGGTTCTTCCGTTTTTGCGTCATTTCTTTTGCCCTAGCTTATTTCCCTTTATGATTTTTGCCTATAAACGGCATTCTCGGGGTATCTTTGGTCATTTCGCCTATTTTTTCTTCCAGCTTTGCCGCCTTTTCCTCGCTTATCAGTCCGTATTCCCTGTATTTCCTTATGATCGAATTGTCAATGGCCTGTTTCTGGGAGAAAAGTCCTTTGAGAGTGTCTCTCTGGCCGGAGGGAAGAGTTTGCCATACGGAGGAATTCACGTCATATTTTGCAGTCTGCGCGGAAGGTTCCGTAAGGCTTTTTTCAGCGGGAGCCGCAGCGGAAGTGACGGGTACAGCCACACATGCCGCAGCGACAAGTCCCAATATCGCACTGTTGATTTTTTTCATTTTTTTCCATCCTTCCGAAGCCTTGTTTTATTCGGCTTCATAGCTTATTATATGCCCGATCAAGCGGAAAAACAGTGAAAACAGTTGCCATCGCGGAAAAAGCGGCAGACATGGGCAAAAGGAAAAATTTTCAGTTTTTTTAAATGGAATTATCATTGACACATGGCTAAAAATATGCTATACTTGTACGAATAAGAGGGGAAATTGAAATGAAGTTCTGCGTTTGCGGTAAACTTATGACAAAAACGGATTTCGGCTACGAATGTGTCTGTGGCAGAAAGACGGACAACAACGGAAATCCCATAGATGAGTCGGAGCTCAGGACTCTGACCGATGAAGCCGCGAGAATCGCCGCCATAAAAGCAAAATATCATTCAAAATATCCGAATATGTCCGATCCCGTAGTACGTGTCACGGAACCTGTGGCTGAAGATCCGGAGGAAGACGAGACATTTTCCTCCCTGCGTCCCTCGGAACGAAGAAAAAAGCGCCTTCACTGAAAAATCGTTTAACCGTAAGGAAATTTGCAATGAAAACATTTCTCAAGCTCATGCGCCTGGCAAAGGAATACCGTGTGCAGCTTATAATCACCGTAGTATCTCTTGTTGCGGCCTCCGCATTGAGTCTGGTTTCTCCCGAGGTCATACGCCGTTTTACCGCAACCCTGACTTCCTCTGACGGCATAACCGCCGCGCAGATAGGAATTTTTGCCGGAATACTCGCGCTTTCTTACCTGCTGAAGGCAGGTTTCCGGTTCACGAGTATGTATGTGGGGCATATTGCCGCCTGGTCTTTTGTTGCGGATCTGACGCTGAAGGTCTATGACAAGTATCAGACCCTCTCAATGAAATACTATAATGACAAGCAGACCGGTCAGCTTATGAGCCGTATGATAAACGATACCCGTATGCTTGAGGTCCTTATTGCGCATGCTCTGCCCGATCTTATAACAAACGCCATTACGGTGATCGGTGTCGCGGTAATGATATTCACTATCAATCCCATGCTTGCCGCAATAGCTCTTCTGCCCGTTCCTTTCGTAATTGCTGCAAGCGGGGTTTTTTCAAAAAAGATAGCACCTCTTTTCAGAATAAATCAGCGTGTCCTCGGTGAGCTTAACGGCACGGTTCAGGACAGACTTACCGGTATGAGGGAAATTCAGGCCTTTGCCCGTGAGGACCGTGAACACGGGAACATGGCTGCGGAATGCAAGCATTATGCTTATGTCAATATTCACGCAAACTTCGCCAACGCCATATTTCATCCCACGGTTGAGTTTATAACTTCAATGGGAACCGTTGCCGTGGTCGGGATCGGCGGAATGCTCGCCCTGGGAGGAAAGCTTTCCGTTGCGGATATCGTCGGTTTCTTCATGTACCTTACGCTTTTTTATACTCCTCTTTCCACTCTTGCCCGTCTTGTGGAGGATGTGTCTTCATCTCTTGCGGGTGGGGAAAGGGTCATAGGCGTCCTTGAGGAAGAGAGTGACGTTAAACAAAGACCCGGTGCAATGGTCCTGAAGAATCCTGCCGGCAGGGTGAATTTTGAGAATGTCAGTTTCGGTTATGACGGCAAAAATGACGTTCTCGATAATGTTTCTTTCACCGCTGAACCGGGACAGATGATAGCCCTTGTGGGACCTACCGGAGTGGGAAAGACCACGGTCGTGTCTCTGCTTGAGAGATTTTATGACGTAAAGTCCGGCGCGGTGAAGGTGGACGGGTATGATGTAAGGGATCTGACTCTTGAAAGTCTCAGGGATTCCGTTTCCATGGTTCTGCAGGATGTTTTCCTCTTCAACGGGACCATTGCAGACAACATCGCTTACGGAGTGGACCGCTGTACCCGTGACGATGTGATCCGTGCCGCCAGGACTGCCTGCGCTCATGATTTTATAATGCAGACCGAAAACGGCTACGATACATATATCGGAGAACGGGGGGTCCGGCTTTCCGGCGGACAGAAACAGCGTATAGCCATTGCCAGGGCTATACTTTGTAAAAGTCCTATACTTGTGCTTGACGAGGCGACCTCTGCGGTGGATACCGAAACGGAGAATTCAATCAGACAGGCTCTTGAGACTCTTTCGGGAAGCCGTACAATGATCGTCATCGCCCACAGGCTTTCCACTGTGAGGAAAGCCGACTGTATCCTTGTACTCCGTGACGGAAAAATTGCGGAATGCGGGACCCATGAAGAGCTTATGGCCCGGGGCGGTCTTTACTCCGAACTTTGCGGCGCACAGATAGTGTAAATTATTTTTAAGGAGATATACATATGAAATTTTCAGCTTGCGGTTGGTGGTTCGACGACATCACCTGTTATGAAAAGGCAAAAGCCATGGGCTTTGACGGAATTGAAAAACTGAGTTGGAAAGATTTCGATCTGGACGAGCATGCTGCTGCCATCAGAAAAGCGGGAATAACCTCTACCGGTATAATCGTTGAGAGTAAGGATGAAAGAACCGCTTCATATCTGGCGTGGAACCACGGTATGGTCTGTGACGATACCTTTGAGCCCATGCTCAGAGCCCTCGACGAAACCATAGCTGCGGCAAAGAAGCTCGGCGTTCCGAACATAATTCTTACCACCGGCAACGCACTGGAATATGTCCCCAGAGCGGATCAGCATCGGAACATAGTGGAGACTCTCCGTGCAATGGCTCCTGTTGCCGCTGAGGCAGGGCTGAACATAGTCCTTGAAGCACTGAACTCCAAGATCAACCATAAGGGGTATTATCTTGACTCTTCTGCGGAGACCTTTGAGATCATCCGTGAGGTCAATATGCCCAATGTGAAGATGCTTTTTGATATTTACCATATGCAGGTGATGGAAGGCAATATAATCAATACCATTCAGGATAATATCGAGTACATCGGCCATTTCCATATGGCAGATCTTCCCGGAAGAGCTCAGCCCGGAACGGGAGAGATAAATTACGTAAACATTATCAAGGCCATCAAGGAGACCGAATACGACGGATGGATGGCGTTTGAGTGCAAGCGTACCGTTGAACTTGACGAATTGCAGCGTCAGCTTCAGCCCATACTCGCTCTGAAATAAAAAAAGAAAGGGGCGTATCCGCCCCTTTCTTTTTTGCACCGGGTTACGTTTCAAGAAAGTTACCTGACTCAGAAATCTTCCGTATTTTCCGTGATGACTTCAGGTTTTCCGAATATATCCGAGGCATTGACTGCTCCTTTTCGTATTGCGCTGTTCCGGATGACTATATAAGCCTCAGCCTCCGCAGCCTGTGCGTAAGGCACAACGAAAACCGTACCTATTCCGCAAGCCATCAGTCCGAGTATAAACCAGCCGATGAAGGAGAGCCCGAGAACAAACATATCCCATTTGTGCCCGTTGCTGATGTTACGGCTCATTCTGAGAGCCTGCCCGATACCCAGGTCAGGGTTTTCCGCCAGAAGGTACGGGACAGGGAGGTAAACATAAAAAAGGATAATTGACGGAATTACGGAAAGTACGGATAGAAAAACAAACAACGGAAATCCGGTAACTACAGCAATGATCCCTGAGATCAGGGAAATTGCTATCGCAGGAAGAAAGATCAGAAAAGTCATTGTGAACATTGCCAGGCAGACTTTGAGGTATCCATTTGAAAACGCGGAAAAGATCGTGGAGACCTTTGACGCCTCACCGGTTTTCCTGACATTGAGCATGTATCTGCGGAATCCCACAGAGAGCGGTCCGACCACTAAGAACGAGTACGCAACGGACAGAAGTCCCATGACAGCCGTGACCACCATCATTCCTCCGGTGATCTCCAGGGTAAGGCTGTTCTGTATCAGTTCAACTATGCCTTTGAAGTCCAGTTTGCCGGGATTGAATGAAAAGGAATAACCGGAGCCCGAAAAACTGACATTGAAGTTCAACAATCTGCTAAGAAATCCATAGATCAGACAGGTCAGGAACATCCACCAATAGTTTTGGCTGAGGACCTGTTTCGCGTCACTTTTGATTTGTTTACGGTCAAACACAGTAAGACCTCCTTTTCCATGATTTTACCATAAAACGGATATTTTGTCAAGGAGATGAATATGACAGACTGGCTCTTGAAACAGACCTTATCCTCCGCTTCCGCCGATGTCTTTGCGGTACCGCCGACGGTGGGTCTCAATCCACGGGCGGAAAACAATGATCCCGGTGATCCCTCAATACGCAAATTTTTCCGGATGGCGATGGATATGCAGCGTGGGATATACGAACCCTCATGCAGGGTCTTTGCTCCCTTTTACCGCCAGGTCACCGTTCCCGTGTACGGGCTGGACGAGACCGAAGCTGCCCCGTATTTTGAGCTGGCTTATTCCGATGTCAGGATGGCTTTCCTTGAATATTTCAATGACTATAACTGCGGCAGACCTTTTTTCCTCTGGGGCTTTTCTCAGGGGGCGGATATGTGCCTTAGGCTGATGAAGGACATTTTCGGGGAGGAAAAGTACAGAAAGAATTTTGTTGCCTGTTATGCCATAGGGTGGAGACTTACTTCCGACGAGGTCCGAGCTTATCCTCAGCTTGTTCCGGCTCAGGGAGAAGACGACACCGGAGTCGTCGTCTGCTTCAATTCGGAGACTGCCGGAGTCAGGGGGTCAATAACCGTGCCCGAAGGAATCAGAAGTGTCTGCATAAATCCCGTATCCTGGAAAACTGCGGGTCATACGGACAAAAGTCTCAATCCCGGAAGCCGGTTTTTCGACCTGATGACCGGAAAAGAAACAGGTTCCGAGACCGGAAGCTGTGCCGTTACCGTAAACCCGGACAGGGGAACGCTTTGTATAGACGGCTTCGATCCGGAAGACGGAGACATCCTCGGACAGGGAAAAGGAGTGCTCCATTTATATGATTATATGCTTTTTTATGAAAGTCTGAAACGGAATATCCCGTGCCGCCTGGAAGCCTTTCTTGAACGGAACGGAATTCCGAAACAAAACCGTTGCATATAACAAAAAGCGGATAAAAAACCGACAAAAAAGCAAAATGGGACTTTCTGACTTGAAAAATACCTGATTTTATGGTATATTCTTCTTGAGAGAGAGGTGTTTGAAATGAAAAACAATCAGAAAATACTTCACCTGGCACAGTTTTCCATACTTCTTGCCATTGAAGCCATAGTATGTTTTACCCCCCTCGGCTCCTTGCCTGTAGGACCGCTTGTGGCAACACTTGCGCATATTCCGGTTCTTATCACGGCGGTGTGCATGGGAACGGCTGCGGGAAGCCTTATGGGATTTTTCTGCGGATTGTTCAGCTTTATATGGTGGACGCTCAACCCCGGTGTTATGGGGTTTGTCTTTACGCCCTTTTATGCTCCGGGTAACTTCTGGAGCCTTGTGATATGTTTTGTTCCCCGTATACTTATAGGCACTCTTGCCGGGCTGGTGTTTTCCGCATTCCGTAAGGTTGCGGAAAAAAATCCCGTTGCGGATGTTGCCCGGTATGTTGTCGCCGGTATTGTGGGAACCCTCGCCAATACCGTTCTCGTTCTCGGAGGAATATATCTGTTCTTCGGGAAGCCCTACGCGGAGGCCAACGGTGTTGCCTTTGAAGCGTTGCTCGGTATACTTTGCACCGTGGTTCTGACCAACGGTATCCTTGAGGTCATTCTCGGCGCACTCTGTACCCTTGCCGTTGGAAAAGCCGTAAACAGGCTTGCAACCCGCAGAGCGGGCTGATATCCCGAAGGACCCGGGAATATTGTCAAGACCCCTAAAAAAAATGGACGAACGGTTTTACTGTATTTTCGTTACGAAATGCCGAAAAGAGCACCCATATGCTTCCTTCTCATAAGGATGAATTATGAGAAACAAAAGCAATCGGGCGGGAAGGACGAACAGTTTCGGCTGTTCGTCCTTTTCGTTTTGCGAAAGGCTTTGTGAGCCTGAATAACTTATGCGATCCTTTTCGAACTGAAAGGAATACTTGGCTTTGTGTTGCTTTCCGTTATTGTTTGCCTTGCGTCAAAGCTTTTGCGAAAGCTGTATTTGATTATTCCGGCGATCGCGGCGCTGACGCTGATGCTGTATATGTTGATAAAGAAATATTGCGTAGTGGGGACTTTTCAACTGTGAGTTAAAGCAGTCGTCGCCCGAATGCCTTGACAGGGGGGCGCCTGCCCTATATAATGGTATCTGAGCACCGGTGATTCAATTCTTAGAAACGGGGAGATTAATATGGACATGTTTATTGGAGAAAATATCAGGCGTTTGCGTCGTGAGAAGGGAATTACGCAGGAGGTGTTGGCAGAGCGTTTGCACGTCTCGGCCGCAGCTGTTTCGAAGCGGGAGCGCGGAGATAGCATCCCGGATATCGGAATGCTATTGCCGCTTGCATCCTATTTCAACGTATCAACGGATGAACTTCTTGGGGTAGACTCGGCTAAAACAAGGGAAAAGGTGAAAATCGTCTTTGAAGAACGGAATCGCTTGTCCGCTCTCGGCAAGGAGCGCGAGGCGTTCGCTCTGATTGTAAACGCTCACAGGGAATTTCCGAACGATTGGCAGCTTATGGAGGACTATATGTGGAAGCTCGTCTATGATCCGTATCTTGATGACCGGAGAGGCGATATTGCGCATAAAGAGGAGCTGTACGATCTTTGCGAGCGGGTGCTTGACGAGTGTCCGGTGGATCAGGTGCGCTATTCAGCGCTGAACATCCTTGAAGGACTGTACAGTTTGGACGGTCGAAGTGACAGGGCGCTGGAAACTCTAAACCGCTTTCCGACCATGTACTATTCACAGGAAAACCTGCTCACGCTTTTTTATGACGAGGGCTCCGACGAATGGTGGGCGGCTGTACGTGCGAAAATTGCGCAGTTCGCCGAGACGATGGTGGTAGACATTCGGAATCTTGCGCTGAAAACCGAGGATCCTCGTGAGTCCATTCGCGTTATGAAAAAGGCGGTCGCGCTGTGCGAGCTGGTGTACGATGAGGGGGATTACTGCTTCTTGTATACGCATCTGTCCGATCTGTACATCTTCATTGCCCACCGATACGTCAGAATTGATGACACGGACACTGCGCTCGACTGCTTTGAAAAGGGCTTTCTGTATGCTAAGGCGTACGATAATCTTCCGCTGACGAAGACGCATACATCGTTCCTTGTCCGTGGCAATGTCTATGACAAACGCAATACAAGCTCTATGACAGACCGAAATAAGGTCGCAGAGGAACTCGAACACCTTCTTGAAAGCGGTTCCTACCAGCAGTTGAAGGATACCGAGCGAATGCGGGCACTGATTGCCGCATATCAGCCGCTTTGCGGCAAGAAAGCGCTCTGAAGCGCCTGTCGACCCACTGCTCACAAATCCTCAACTAACAATGGAAGAGATCATCCCGTGGAAAGCATGGGTAGAAATGATCAGACCGTACTATC